>Ga0335080_10000855_pt1 | contig 28876 bp, 22 predicted proteins | sample Lox_Sample_34_FD_206720 | JGI IMG/M metagenome (GOLD analysis project Ga0335080, IMG submission 206720) | Soil microbial communities from Loxahatchee National Wildlife Refuge, Florida, United States - Lox_Sample_3.4 | ecosystem: Environmental > Terrestrial > Soil > Wetlands | place: USA... | reverse complement strand
AGTCCCACGTGAACATGCCGAAGACAGCTGCAGGCTCCAAATGAGAAGTATCCTCAACCGTGAACGAATACGTGCCGTACCCCAGGCTTCGGGTCAAATTGATCTCAGAACAAGTCCACTGACCGTTTCGGCTGACAATCTGAAGATGCAGCGCACCGGCCTGGTCCACGTAGACGTTTTGAGGATCGTATTGATTCCTAGTGCCACCTCGGTCGCTGGGCACCCAGCGGACTCGCCATTGAAAGCCGCTGAAGTTGACAAAATAGGACGATGATTTGTCTTGTCCGCGGCTGCTGGCCACGGCCTCAATTCCGCGCCCGGGTTTTGGCAACTCGGCCAGTACAACTGGCGGATGGTACTCCGGATCCACCAGCAGGGCAGCATAGTCGGTGCCGAGGTGCGCTTCGTTGCGCCAAACTCCGTCGGGCAGAATAGGAGTAAGAGAAGAACTCGGAAGCGGTTGCAGCCACCACAGCCCTCCAGTTCTCGAGTAGACGGCAATATGCTGGCCTTGACGCGTACCGCTTACGGTGCCTTCGACGACGTCCCGTTGATTCAGATCTCCGGCATCCCATCCCGGGACCTGCGTGAATGAGATCTTCGCTTCCGGACCGGGCGCTGGCGCTCCTGTCCTGTCGCAGCCGGTTGGTGCAAGCACCAGGCCGCCAAACACAAGAATCGCGCGGGCACACGCTTGGGTTATTGTGCGAACTGCGATCAGAGACACCTTTGCCACGAGCGCTCCACCAGCTATCCCCAGTACAGGTGATCGCCATTATACAGAGCCTGAAATCGCGTACTAGCAGATCGTGGTCAAGCGTTCCAATTGGTTTGGCGCACGCTTCGACTAATACAAAGGTGTCGACGATACCATCGTCCAATAGATTCCCTCCGACCTGTCTGGCTTAATTGCACCTGTGAAGTAACCATGGCCTGAACTGACTGGAGTATTCGAGTTAGTGCAGGAGAAAAGAACCCATTGAGGAAGACAACATGAAAAGTTTCGCAAAGCTCACCACACTCGTTCTAGGAGGAATCGTTGTGACTCAAGCACTCGCGGCTCAGGCGCCGAACGCGGCGACCGACCCTCGAATCGACCCACAAGTACGGTCGTTTCTCGCTGACCTTAACAAAGACAGCAGCCCTTTCTGGGAACTGCCACAACCGAAGCCGCAGGAGATCCTGACTGGACTTCAGGACAAGACTCCGGTCGATATGTCGGGAGTGACCACAACCGAACGGACCATTACACAGGATGGACGCACCGTGAAGTTGTACATCATGTCTCCGGAGCGGAAGACCGGCAAGCCAGGCGTTCTGCTTTTCGTTCATGGCGGCGTCTGGATCGTCGGCAACTTTCAGAATCATCAGCGACTCCTGCGCGATCTTGTAGTCAGATCAGGTCAGATTGGCGTCTTCCCCGAATACACTCCTCTGCCCGCCGCGAAGTTTCCGACGCAGCCGGAGGAGTGCTACGCCGCATTGAAGTGGGTCGCCGCCCATGCCGGCGAGTTTGGGGCCGATGGTACTCGCATCGCAATCGCCGGTAATTCTGTTGGCGGCAACATGACAGCAGCATTGGCGCTCATGGCCAAGGATAGGAAGGGACCGAAGATCGCGCTGCAGGTTCTCTTTATTCCCGCAACTGATGCCAGCGTCGATACGGACTCCTATCATGAATTTGGCACCGGCCGCTTCTTGGCGCGGGACTTCATGAAATATGGATGGGATCTCTACGTACCCGACGAGAAGACACGCAACAATCCCTACGTTTCTCCACTGCGCGCTACTACGGAGGAGCTTCAAGGTTTGCCTCCGGCTCTCGTCATCACGGCCGAGAACGACCCGCTTCGCGACGAAGGGGAAGCCTATGCCCGCAAACTCAAAGAGGCAGGGGTGTCCGTTGCCGCGACGCGCTATGACGGCATGATTCACGACTTTGTGCTTCTTAACGCGATTCATGACGTCGCCGGAGTTCAGGCGGCGATCGAACAATCCGCCAACGCCATTCGCGATGCGTTGAGCAACAGCGAGGGAGTTCGCACTGCTCTAAATCGGTAAACCTTGTCGGGGCAGCAACGGTCTGACCATATTGCTGCCCCAGCAACTCGCGGTCGAGCGGCCATCGAGTGGGAGGAGAACACCATGAATACCAACGAATCGTTTTCTGTTTCGAAGTGCCTCGAGCAGGCGCAATTGGCGGAGCGTGAGTTGTCAGCGTTCGTGGGCGCAGTAGCTCAGTTATATGGTCCAGAGCAGGCCAGACTCTCGGCAGAGGACTGGCTTCAAGAGGCGGCCTTGATCGACACCCCGCCTCGATCGACGAGCCGCGATTGGCGGAACGTCACGATCGCAGCCTCGGCGCGGTTGGCGAGTCGTGTGAATGCTGCAGTACATCGCGAGAACTGGTTCGAGAGTGGCTCAGTTCAGGCAACTCGTCTGACCGATACCAAGGTCCAATTGTTTTCCTCGGAGCCCTCTGATGTGATCCTGTCGTTCCCTCCGATGTAGTTAACATCGTTTTAAACATGAACTGCCAGGGCACTGAAAGGAATTGGATATGAGCACGATCACCGTAAAAGACGGCACGACGATCTACTACAAAGACTGGGGTAAGGGTCAGCCGTTGTTCTTCCACCATGGCTGGCCGCTTTCAGCCGACGAATGGGATGGACAAATGATGTTCTTCCTCGAGCGCGGCTACCGCGTCATCGCCCATGACCGCCGGGGGCACGGGCGTTCCACGCAGACTGACACTGGCAATGATATGGATACGTACGCGGCGGATGTGAATGAACTTGCTGCAAAGCTGGACCTTCGCGATGCGATTCACATCGGCCACTCGACCGGCGGAGGAGAAGCTACGCGTTATGTGGCACGCTACGGGCAGCCTCAAGGCCGAGTTGCGGGCGCCGTATTGATCAGCGCGATTCCACCGGTCATGGTGAAGTCAGCTAAGAATCCTGGCGGCACGCCAATTGAAGTTTTTGATGACCTCCGCGAGCAGATGGCCAGGAATCGGGCACGGTTCTATCAAGACCTCACCCTGCCGTTCTACGGCTACAACCGGCCCGGAGCCGCGGTTTCCGAAGGCATCAGGAGCAACTGGTGGCGGCAGGGAATGATGGGAGGAATTAAGGCTCACTACGATTGCATCAAGGCGTTCTCGGAGACCGACTTCACTGAAGATCTCAAGAAGATCGATGTGCCAACCCTGGTGATGCACGGAGAGGACGATCAGATTGTTCCCTTCGCCGACGCTGGCCCGCTTTCCGCGAAGTTGCTGAAGAATGCCACCACGAGGTTCTATCCGGGCTTGCCCCATGGAATGCCGACAACGCACGCGGACTTGATCAACAAAGACCTGCTTTCGTTCATCGAGGCGGAATCGAAAGCCGCGGCCGCCTGAGCAATCGCGACTCTCGGCAGAAGGCGTATATCCGCTTCAGGAACATCGACGAGTTTACCCGCTGCTCCCGAGGTATGCAGCGGACGCTCGTGCGAAAAGTTCCTGATGCGGATGGCGCCCGTCTCCGGCTCCGAAATAACACGGCTTGGCGGCCGGGCCGAAATAGCCGCGTCGTGCATCACCTCCCCACTTACCTCACGTGAACTACTCGGCCGGCGATACGCGCGGGGTCGCGCAGTTTCCGCAGTCGTCGAGTCCTAGACCCACAGGAACAATTTCCACACTCCCACGCTTCGTGGAAATCACCGCGAAATATGTTCAGGTTCAATCCGGTTCCGATCCTTCCACATCCCAACCGTCGTAAATCAGGCCAACAAACGTAATTCGCTGTGGCATGGGCGAAAAGGTTTTCGCGCATGACGAGCTTTCTCGCCCTGAACCGAATCATGGTTCGCTGCAGACCCTCTCGCTGCCCCATTTGCAAAGCGATTTTCAATGGCAGGCATCGTGCATAGACAAGACCGCGAACAACCTGCCTGAACGGAAGGAGGACGATGAGCACCTTCTCAAATCCGCTGACGGAGTATTCCCCGCAGATGGAGTTTCCGTCCAACTTCGAAGAGGAATCCGTCCGCAGTGGAGTCTTCAACGAGGCGCAAGAAATGGAGCTGGCTGCTCGATTGCTGGAGACCACGACTGAAGGTCAGCTCGATGAAGCTCTCGATCAGGTTATTCGCGAGGCAGGGACGGCATACGGATCTGGGCAGGAGTTCGATATCACGGCAGTTCATGGGGTCCTCAAGAATGCTGCCCGGCGCGCACTGTCCCTCCCTGGTTCCGATGCCACGATGCAGAACTCGATCGGAGCGCGTCTCGGCGCGGGTCTTTCCTCCAGTGCTGGACAAGTCCTCGGATTGGAACTCGAAGGACTAAGTCCGGAGGATCGGGACTTTGAGGCAGCCAAGCAATTCGTACGATTCGCAGGCCAGACGGCCAGGAACATCGTTGATAGCACACCGGCTGGAAGTCCGCGGGAACACGCGCATCGCGCGGCGAAAAGCGCGGCGGAACTCTACGCACCGGGATTGGCACTCGAGGAGCAACCAGGAAAAACCAGTGCCGGACGCTGGGTCGCGTGCCGTGACCGGATCATTTTGTTTGGGGTGTAGTTCCAACAGAAGGCAGGAGAAAAACGCATGCATGACATCGATCGCACGCAAGTTGCCTATCCGGGAGAGATGGAAAGCTATCCGATAGCCTCGGAATCCCCGGCCCTGAGCGAAGCGGAAGAGATGGAATACGCTTCGCGGCTCATGGAGATCCAGAGCGAAGAAGAATTCGAAGAATTTATCGGAGACATCGTTTCAGGAATCGGGGGGCTTTTCAATTCCGCGACCGGCAATTCCCTGGGCGGATTTCTGAAGGGAGCCGCGAAGAAACTGCTTCCCATCGCCGGCTCGGCGATCGGCGGATATTTTGGCGGACCGCTGGGCGCGAGCCTGGGCGGGAAGATTGCGGGCGGGGTCGCGGGGTCGCTCGAGATGGAATCCGACGAAATGGAGTGGGAGGCGGCCAAGAATTTCGTGAGATTCGCCGCCGAGGCAGCGAAGAACGCGTCGTCTTCACCGGAGCAGGACCCGCACATGGTCGCGCAGCAGGCCACGGTCGAGGCCGCCCAGAAACACGCACCGCAGCTGCTTGAACCCGGTCCGATGCCGATGCCAGGGCCGGAGCCATTTCCTCCGGAGCGGCCGCATGGCAGTTGCAGTTGCCACCACCGGCACCATCACCATCGAGAGGGACAGTGGGTCCGGCACGGCCGAGAGATAGTGCTTTACGGAGTTTGAGAAGCAATGCCGTTCTCCGATTTTGCCGCGTGGATGTTGGAGCAGGAGGCACGAGCTTTGCTGACGCGACTGGCTGGAATCAGGCCTTTCGCACTGCAGGAATCGATGCTCCCCGCAGCAAACTTGCTGCCGGCATCGCAAGTGGCAATTGAGCGATTTCTGAGTTCGGGACGAACGCGGTTAAGGGTTTCCGTGAACGAGTTCCTCGAGTGGCTGCGGTCCGCCAGAAGTTCGCAGGCCACCGCGGAAGAGGCGCAGAGGAGATTTACGATGTTGCGGCTTCAGTTCAATGCGGTGCTGACACAATTCGACCTGTTCGACAACGTGATCACGCAGCGCAGCGAGAGCCAGACTGGAGTGTGGCTGTCGGGGCTGGACGTAGCTTCGGCCGACGCGCTCCGGCTGCAACAACCTCTTTTCGATGCGCCCCCGATCATCTGCTACCTCGACCGCGGAACCGGAGCGGCGATTCGCCGCGCGCGAACTCGACTGCCCGGCGGAGGCTCGAACCCGGTGGCGATCATACGGGTCCCGCGAGAGCGGATGGTGGGCAGCGGCATCGCGTCTTCCGTTTTTCATGAAGTGGGCCATCAGGCTGCGGCACTTCTCGGACTCGTTGAGTCATTGCGGCCTGAACTACGCGAGATGGGAGCCACGAATCCCGGGGATGCAGAGGCGTGGGGTTTGTGGGAACGCTGGATCTCTGAGATTGTCGCGGACTTCTGGTCGGTAGCCCGCGTGGGAGTGGCAGCAACAATGGGGATGATGGGAGTCGTCAGCCTGCCACGCGCTTTCGTGTTTCGGCTGGATGCGCGCGATCCGCATCCGATGCCGTGGATACGCGTCAAGCTCAGCGCGGCGATGGGTCGCGAATTGTATCCGATGGCGGTCTGGGATCGACTCGTCGATCTCTGGAGTTCTTATTACCCGCCGAGCGGTCTGGATGCGGCACACACGCGATCGCTCGAAATGCTCGAGAGAACGATGCCGGCACTGGTGAAACTGCTGGTTCGCCACCGCTCGCCGCAGTTGCGCGGCAAGTCACTCGGCAGCGTGGTCAATCTCGGCGAGTTAAGGCCGGAGAATCTCCGGCAACAACTGCAGGGCTGGCGCGTCCGGCCAGAAGAGATGTACCAGGTGCGGCCCATTGTCGCGTTCGCTGCGATTGGCCAAGGGCGGGCCGACGGAAAGGTCAGCCCAGAGGAAGAGAGCCTCGTACTGAGCAAACTTCTCACCCACTGGGCTCTCACCAGCACCTTGGAGGCTGCTGCAGGCTGCGTTGATTCGCAGCCGCAGTCGCGCCCCAGCGCGGCATTCATTCCAACAGTTCCATCGACTTCAATCCCAACGAGGAGATCATCATGGCAGATTCAATGAAACCCGAACTCAGCGGAATTTGCGGGCATGTCACCGCGAACAGCGGCAACAGCGCTGTGATCAACGCGCTGGTTCAGTTGTCCCTGGCGAGCCCCGACAAGAGTTCGAAGGCCCCCCAGAGTCCGATTGCCACGACGCTGACGAACGCGAAAGGGCATTTCGTTCTCAACTGCGCCCCCGACACCTACACGGTGACAGTCAGTGCCTTCGGACTGGAGAAGACGCTGAAGAACGTCGATGTCGCGACCGGCAAGGTCAATGACCTCGGTTCGATCGATCTGGATCTGTCGTTTGAGATCGCGCTTCAGTCGCCGCAGGGGAAAAGCGCTGAACGCGCGACCGTGTCGCAGGTTGTCGCCGGCCAGCCGGTGATCGCCAGCATTCAGCCGGGAAACTTGCCCAACGTCGGCCATGTGCGCTGGAAACCGCCGATCCATGCCAAATCCATACGCCTGGAGAACGAACTGGAAATGCTGTTCGAGCACCCGGGCAGTACCGAGGTGGAGGCTACGATCGTCGCGACACAAAACCCGTTTTCCAATTCTTCCCAGGCAGGTTCTGCGGCACCGCCTCCGCCTCCGGCAGAAGCGAATACGAGCCTTGCCTTCATCGTTACCCACTCGCCGATCACGGCGGTGCAAGGCACGCTCGGAGTGACGCTGCGGCGCAGCGCCAGCGAGCCTACGCCCGACGAAATTCTCTGGGTTGCGATTCGCGACCGCACTTGCGCCATTTCCTTCGAGCGCTACCGGGCGTTTCTGAATCGGGTTCTGCTCTGGGAGGAAAACGGGAGTCTCCCCGAGCCGATTGAACGGCGCTTGCGAGACCTGGGCGCGCACCTGCACGGCACGGGCGCCTATCAAGTGCTGAAACTGGCGACCGAGGTCTTCTTGCTGTTGGAATGCGGCGTACGCATTGGCCGGGATCATCCCCACCTGCGCAACCGCCTTGCCTCCAACTCCACCTTTTCCGCGGCAAGCGACGGTGACCGCGGGGAATTGGCGGAAAGACTCAGCCAGTACCTGGGTTGCCCGCCTCAACTGCCGTACATCCGGCGAGTCGTCGAGGCAGCTTTTCCTCAATACGAACTCAGCGTCACGTCAGGGCACAAATTGCTGATCGACAAAATCAACGAGCCCTGCCTGCTGGAGCTGATCTGGTCGTATTGGCATGAAGAGGGCATGCTGATGCAGACCATGAACGCCCTCAGCCGGCGTTTCCAGAACGTCCGCCGGCACGGCGATCGCGACCCGTTGCTGAACCTCGAGATCGATCCCCTCCGGCCGGCGAACAACCTGCTCTGGGGATACGTGCAGGACGAACCCAACCGGTTGTCAGTCGCGCGCCGGGCGAGTGAATACATGCACGAGTACGGGCTGTCTCTTTACGGAAAGGCATTGCACTCCGTGCATTCCGCCGACACACGTTCGAAGTTCCTGGAAGCATTCCACAACCTGCTCTATAAGGCGTCCATTTTCTTCAAGGAGGACGCACAGACTACGGTCATTGCTGACGGCTATCCGCTCCTGAACGCGTTAAAAGATGTACACCTCATTCTGGCGCAGGGAGCGCATAACCAGTTCGGCGACCTGCCGTGGACCGCCCGTGCAGAAATGCTGCTGGTCCAATTCATCCTGGCGCGGCCGGAAATCCGCGACTTCCTCCAGAGCCGAGCCATGGTCCCGTACAAGGAACCGTGGATGCCACAGGTCGATGCAATGAAGACCATGCAGGGATGGACAGATGTGACGGTGACCCATTTCCGCGATCTTGCCGTCTACGGTGAGCAGTTGCTCCTGTCGATTCGGTACGGTGATTGGACCAACGTCGATAACGAGGATTCGGCCAAGAACTGGGCGCGGTTCCACAAGGAACCCATCTACGCCTACTTCAATGCCAATCGAATCGCGACCGGCGTGGACTTGACGAATCCAGATGCGGTGGACGCGACGGTTCCGTCGGTGCTGCTGCAACGGCGGCTGGTGCAACAGCATCAGCGGGTCAGGTAAGAGGGGCGGCCTGCGGAACGGGGAATCGAATACTCGCGGCGAGAGAGATGCTCGACTTCACGTCGTCTCTATATCTGGGAATGCAGCATCCGGCCTGGACACTCTCGGACTGGACTGCACTGACTCTCGGCAAGCCGGCGGCGTTGGAGAGTCCTCCGGGAGCCGAGGAACTTGAGTCGGGCCTGGCGGCGCTCACGGGATGCGAGGCAGCGCTGCTGGCTACCTCAACGCTGCACGCATTCTTCGATCTGTTCGCGGCCCTTGCAGGACCCCGGACCACGGTCCTGATCGATCACAGCGCCTATCCGATTTCCGGCTGGGCCGTGCGACGGGCGGGAGCGCATACGCGGGTTCGGTTCTTCCCGCCTTGCGATTTCGAGGCTTTGCACTGGCTCTTGCGGCGCAGTTCGGGATTCCGGCCCTTGGTCGTCACGGATGGAGTTGCTCCAATCAGCGGTGTTCCGGCTCCGCTCGCAGCTTACTCGAAACTCGCTGCGATGTATGGCGGTTTCGTTGTGGTGGATGACACGCAAGCGCTGGGAATCCTGGGTAGTTCTCCCGGTGGATGTCCGCCTTACGGCCGCGGTGGTGGGGGCTCATTGCAGCACGCAGGCATTCGATCGAACGAGGTCATCATTGTGAGTTCACTGGCCAAGGCGCTGGGTGTTCCGGTAGCGATGATCGGGGGAAGCCGGTCCATCGTTGACCGGCTTCGCAGCAGTGGCCTGATGCGCAAGCACGCTAGTCCTCCATCAGTCGCAGTGATCTCGGCGGGGATTCAAGCTCTGGAGGCGAACCGGCGGGATGGCGATCGTCTGCGCAACAAGCTGGCCCGTAGCGTCGCACGATTTCGCAAGGGCCTGATCCGGACGGGCATTGCTGCCAACGGAACGCTGTTCCCGGTACAGCCGTTGCACCTCCATAGGGGGCAGGCATTTCCCGTGTACGGGATGTTGTTGCGCCAAGGAATCCGGGCAGTTCTGCAACGCAATGCGGCAGGCAGTGCGCAGATCAGTTTTCTCCTCACGGCAAGACATAGTTCTGAAGATATCGATGAAGTTCTGGCGGCGCTGGCGCATGCGGTCCGAACAAAGGCTCGAATTACAGGAGTAGATCGTTATGACAGCAAATCTTAATTTCGAAGCGGAACCTTTCGGCCCAGTTTTCAGATCCGAGGCCGAGACACAAGAGTACGAGGCCGTGCGCGATCACCGTACGGGAGTTGTTCATGATCACCGAACCGGTGCGTCGTTTCCAACGGTACGGGACCACCGGACGCCCGGAACAGTCGCCCAGGTCCGCGACCATCGCGCAGGAGGATGGAGTGGCTGGGGACGCGGTTATCACGGCGCGGGTCCAGCTAGAGTGGTAGGAAGGACCTACACCGCTTTCCCGCGGCGGGTGACGGGTTTTGGCGTTCCCGGCTATGTCCACGGTGTGTCCCGCTCCTATCCAGGTGGATCCGTTTGGAACCGGAACTGGTACGGCGGAAGACCATACTACGGTCGCGGGATGTACGGCTGGCACGGCTATCCGGGATACGGCCGGTATTCTCCCTACGGGCATCACTATTGGGGCGACTACAGACGCAGATGGCCGTGGCTGGGGCGAGACCGCGCCGACGGCATGGGCGCGGGTGCTGGTGGATATGATGGCGGCTATCAGGGAACTGGATATTCCGGAACGAGCGACTCCGGGCCGTCTTCTTCGGGAACGGATTACGCCGGATCCGACACATTGACCTTTACGCCCTCAGCGCCAATGCCGACTCCGACGCCGGGGACAAGCGCATCCGAAGATCCGCAGATCGTCGCGTGGGCACAAGGATGCCTTTCGCAAATCGTAGGCGGATGGGTGCCACAGGATGGAAATCTGGGTCGCCTCACGCGGCGAGCGATCCAGATGTTTCAAAACCAATCGCAGCTGCCGACCACAGGAACGCTCGACGACAACACATTGGCAGCGCTGCAACACGCTTGTCATGACATCGCTGCTGGAGGTGCACCTGCTCCAGGAGCACCGCCCCAGGGCGCACCGTCGCCGCTGCCCAACGTCGTTGTACCCGATGCGAACGCAGGGGTGCCTCCGCCGCCTACCAACGCCGGTGCGCCAGCACCCCCGGCTCCGCCGCCCGCTGTGCCAGATGCGGGGGGTACAACACCGGGTCAAACGCCGGAGCTGTTTGAATGGTCGCCAGAATTCGAGCAATACGAGAACCACCCCATAGGAGCGTGCGAACCAGATCGTTGCACCAGCCCCTACATCCAATGGGTGCAGAACTCGCTCAATCAGGTTTTTGGACAACGACTGGCGATCACCGGAACTATGAACGATGCCACCATAGCCGCCATCAATCGATTCCGGCTGGCCAAGAGGCTGGGGGGATCGGAGTCGTATCATGTCGGTCCGCTTATTGAAAACGCGCTGCTGGCGGCGGGCGCAACGCCCCCGCCCACCGTGCCTCCAACGCAATGCGGGGTCAGCGACCCCAGCAAGCTGATTCCGGTTCTAGACCGGAGCCGGGGCGATATCCCGCTCGAGTTCCTGCTGGCCTGGATCGATGTCGAGTCCGGGTGGGTTCTGGAGGCTCCGAGTGTCACCTGCGAGCGCGGGTTCTTCCAGCTCTATCCCGAAGACTCCGCCGTTATGGGTCTGGATCACGACCGAATCGGCACCGATGCTGCGTACTCGATTCAATCGGGCGTGCCGTTGGTGACTCGGGCCAGAAAGCGGATTGAGCGAGCCGTCAGATCTTTCGGGGTTCCCATGAACAGCGACCTCTATTGGAGACTCGTGAAGTTGTGGCACTGGATCCCTTCCGGTCCCGAGAAGATTCTGGCCAGCATGAGCGCGCAAGGAGTGAGGGCCACGGACTGGGACACCGTCCGTGCATTCGCAAGGAACAATGCCGAATCTCTCACGAAGCTCATTCGCAGAGATCCCCGGGACGGCGTTCGCGGTGTCGATCGAATGTTCGAAAGGGTGAATGTCTGGCGGAAACGTCTGCAGCACTAGTGCATGCGTCAGCAAATTCGTGCTCGTTGCGAGGCAACGGGAAAAGCAGGTCCTATGAGCAACCTCAATTTCGAAGCAGAACCGTTCCCGGCGTTCGGGACCGCCGGAGAATCGTTTCAAGAGTACGACATCACACCGACGACCCTGCGGATGCGCCCGATTCGCGCGCGTATCCTTTGGCCCGCGTTGGGCTTTCCGGCGGTCATCAGCCCACTGGCGGGCAGCGCCAGCAAGCCGTTTGACTCCGACGCATCACGCTGCATCTGTGCTCTGATCCTGTCCGACTCGCAGGACCTGAGGAAGGAAGACGCCGCTCGGTACTTGCGTATCGTGCCATGGTCACAGCGGGCGCGCCGCAAGATCGCGCAAGGCCAGCCCGGCTCTTTCAATTCATCGGACATCGAGGTCCTGAGTGACCTCGGCGGGAAGCGGTTGTCGATCCCGCAAAAGGACGATCAGTGTGACGCGGTGAGTTTCGGCGGAACCGCGGATGGCGCGACAAATCCGATTGTGGTCGGCCTGTCCCGCGACGTTCGTCAGTTTTACGGCAAGACACTTCCCTATCTTTATGAGATCCGTGTCTCGGAGGCCGCCTCTGCCAAGCTCGCCGGCGGACAGTACCACCTGTTCTGGAACAATGATGCCGCGGAGGGAACTCCCTCCGATGAAATGAACTTCCTGATCGAGAACTTCGCAAAGCCGCAACGCCGAAAGCTGGGTGCCAAGTGGGCAGCCAAGTTTGACAACTTCGTTCAGGAGTACATGGTCGAATATGGAGTGACGCACCCTCCCTACAACCAGGGGAAAAATCAGAATGGCCCGCTGACGGAAGTTCTCCACCCGGTTTTCGTGACAAAGTATTCCACTCCGGTGCGAATCGGCCACGTCACCGACACTCACGTCGATATTCGCTGGGATGTTTATGAAGCAAACCTCAAGGCCAAGGGCAAACTGGCAGGATCACGCTTCAATAACTGCAACCGGAACTTTACGAAAATCTACGGGGACGCCAACCAGCAATCCGATGTCGTCCTACTGACCGGCGACCTCATCGACTACGGTCGCGGCCACGTCGGACCCGACCCAAACGGACGCTACGTCGACACACTCGGGAAAGACGATCACTATCACGAGGACCGGAACTGGTTCCTGTTCTACTACCTGTTGGCCTCGGGTCAGAATTATTCGAAGCCGACCTACACCATCCTTGGAAATCATGACTGGCGCCTGAATCCGTACCCGCCATTCGCGCCGGGCACACCGGATGTGTGGGAACTGTTCGATGCAGGGGATGATCCAAAGAAGTTTCCTGCGCTCGCGGAGTTGCTCAGGGTTGCGCACGGTCCAGGGCATCAACAGAAGTATGCCTATGCCCTCGAAACCGAGTCCCTTCTCGGTCTCGCTGGAAAGGGTATCAAGGCGTTCTTCGGAGACCTGACTCAGGATGGTTCGCCGCTACAAACCAGGATTGAATCCATCCGCTGGTATTTGCTGCTCATCAATCCCTTCCTCAACTATTCGTTCTCTCTACCCAGCGGGCAGAAGTTGCTGATGCTGGATTTTGCCAAGGATGAATCGCTGCTCAATCCGGATAAGCCCTACGACTGGCTCGGATTCGGGCCGCGCGCGGACAAGTGTCCCACCGGTTTTCAGCGGTGGATGCTCGACCACTTCATGAGCGAACCCGGGCACGCAAAGGTCATCGGAGTCCACGTTCCTCCCATGGGTCCTTATCCCATGTGGAGTGACGGCGAACTAATGCAGGGCGTCAAGACCTACCAACGGACCGGGCAGGACTCTACATTTCGCAAGCCCGACGGAAAAATCGTGAAGATCACGTCGCACCCACTGTTTGCCATTCGCCCAAAGGACGAACCCTACGGCGTCGCGGCAGACTATGGCTCTTTCGCGCAAGAGAAGCAACGAAACTCGTTTATCACAGGCGTCTCGGATGCCGGCCACGGAATCCGGCTCATCCTGTCCGGGCACATCCATCGGCGCGGCCTTCTGACTGTCTTGCGGAAAGGCAACAACTGGATGCTGGAGGATGTCAGCTCCTTCAATACACAGAACGCACGCTGGCCGTTGGCCGCAACGGAGGGAAATCACACCTATCTCGGACCGTTGTATGTGAACAGTACTAGCGCGGGGCCCCGCGGACACGAATACGGAGCTCAGTACAAAAGCATGGAGCCCGGCTGGTCGTGGATGAGCCTTGCCGTCGACGGCACCATTGTGCGGCTGACCCATGTTCCGCCAAGGTTCGTACCGGCGCCACCGCGCGCCCAAGCGGCGAACATGCATGAGCTCGAGTATCTGCCGAGTGCGTCTTACGCGTTGTCGGCCGGCGCCTCACAGCCTCCATTCCCGGGAGAATCGATGAATGGCGGCTTGAATTTCGAAGCCGAGGCATTCGACGGGTACAGGCCCTCGGACAACGAAAGCTACCAGCAACTCGAAGAGGAGCACCACCACTATCACGGCGGCCATCCGATGTTCCTTTCCGCGAGGAATCGGTACCACGGTGGGGGACGCTTTGGTCGCTGGTGGCGCCGCCGCAACCAGTCTGGATTCGGCGATGGCATGCAGGACTCCCAATCAGCTGGCTGGGTCCAGAACTGCCTCGCCCAGGTCACGGGCGCCAACATTTCACAATCCGGCCGCATGGGTCGAAGCACGCGCCGCGCGATTCGCAAGTTCCAGATGCAGCAGCAGTTGTCTCCGACCGGAAGGCTCGACAGCAATACCATGTCAGCCCTGCAGGACGCGTGCGGAGATAGCGGAGATTCGGGCAACGACGACAACGAATCTCGGTACTCCCAATACGAATTCGATCAACCGCCGATGCACGTCGCACCTCCACCGGTATATACACCAAGAAACTGCAACAATGACAAACTGCCGTCGGCTGGGGGCACGTTTAAGGAGGCCAGCCGAGTACGGTGTCCGGGACGCACCGATGCCCAACAGATTCTCGCACCCATCGTTCGCGATGCGGTGAAGATGCTTGATCGCACGATCGCCGAACTCGTGAGTGCCCGCGAGTCAGCCTGCCGCGGCGAGCCTCTCGGCTGGCCGAATCTGCGCGAGATCACCGCCTGCTGGCTCAAGTACAAACTCGGCGTCTGTATCGACGATCCTGCAACCTGGACGGCAGGCACGTTCGTCTCCGGGTCGATTGCCGAAGTGATTCGCCGGCTCGTCCGGCCTCGGGATCTGCTCGCGAGCAATGAGATCACGTACGTCTGCCTGGCAAATTGCCCGCAGAACGTAGTCGCCCGTTCCCCTGTGCTGGACGAACATCGGCACTGTATCGCCGGCACTCCTCCACGAGAGATTCGCTTGTGCCCACTCTTCTGGCAAGAATCAATGGCGCCGTTCCGCGGCCTCACACTGATTCACGAAGCTGTGCACCTGACACACTGCGGAGACGAAGACGATACGGTCGGAGTGAGCATTGGATCGCCCGAGTGCCTGGCTCAGTTTGTCGCGGCCACCAATGGAAGGAGGCCAGTACATCCGAACCTTGTCGGACGTTGCGGGTTTACGGACCATTGCGGCAAGGTTCCGAAGGTTCATTTCGCCCGGAACTGCGGAGCGTTGACGCACGCTGCGGCACCGCTGCCAGATTGGAGACCTTAGTTTTCTGGCGTCACTCCGGAATCATCCCGGCTGCACGTCGTAGTTGCAAGGCCCGATCGGTAACGCCGAGGCGCCTGGCGGCGCGCTGCAGGTTTCCTTGCTCGGACTGCACCGCGATCCGAATCGCGGCAGCCGTTGTGGCTGTGCTGATCTCTTTCAGGCTGGCGCCCATGGCGATCGCGTCGGCAATGCTCCGCTGGAAGCGTTCATCGGGCCAGCAGAGCGGGATCCCGTTCTCGCCGGGTCGGTCTTCTTCGGGAATGTCGCCAACGGTGATAGGTCCCGGCCCGGCGTGACGATGTGCGATACGTTCGACAAGCTGGCGAAGTTCGCGAATATTTCCCGGATAAGAGCGATTCAGGAGGTAGTCGCAGACCGCGGAATCCAGTTCGGGTTGTTGTTCCGGAAATATCGTTCTGAGGAAATGTCTCGCGAGCGGCAATATGTCTCCACGCCGCTCTCCGATGCGCAGTGTTCGAAACACCCAACTCGCGATGCGATGGTAGAGATCAAGCCGGAAGTGCCCACTTTCCACCAGCGCATGCAGATCGCGATTCGTGGCACACACCAGCCGGAAGCTCGATTTCAGCCACAGATTGCCGCCGACGCGTTTGTAGGTTTTCTCCTGAATGGCGCGGAGTAGTTGCGCCTGCAGCGGCAGCGATAGCTCGCCCACCTCATCCAGGAATAGTGTGCCACCGTTCGCCAGAGCGAATGCGCCGTCCCTTGCATTGTGCGCGCCGGTGAATGCGCCTTTTTCGTGGCCGAATAACTCGCTCCCTGAGAGTTCCGGAACGATTGTTGTGCAATCGACCGTGACCAGTTCAGGCCGTTCCCTTTCCCCATCGGGACGCTGGAGAACGGCATGGACCAACCGCGCCAAATGTTCCTTTCCCGTGCCGCTGTCCCCGGTGAGAAGGACCGGAGCGTTGCTGAAGTGCCCAGCCTCCACAACTCTGCGAACCAACTCACGCCAAGCCGCAGTTTCGCCAGCCGCCGGCTCGCGCGTCAGTGCGCTCTCCACTGCTTCCTCGATGAGCGAGAAGCGCTGCACCTTCGCCAGAATCTGGTTCGGCGCCAGATCACTCCACTCCGTCACATCGGCGGCTCCGGCTTCGAGCAGACGCCAAATGCCGCGGTTCTGTAGCGCAGACTTGTCAACGGCAAATACCAGGATCCATGTCAAACCGCGGCTGTGAAGATCCCTGATCCACGTGATCAGGCCGGCATCGATCTCGCTGAATGCAATGATTCCAACGGACCCCGTGTGATTTTCTAAAGAGACGGGCTCGATGCCGACGCTCACGAGGGCCGAGCGAATGCACGCTTCGTCGCGACTTTCGGGTCCCCAGAACCGAAAAAGGATCTCGTGCGTCATCCTGTATTTCCCCACGGAAGCGGATCGACCAGATGAGCCGACGGCACAAATCCGACGTGTTGCTGGCGTTGCGTGAGTCCTACGAGTCGAGTGCAGCAGTCTGCCCCTTAGGCTGGCTGAATCAGACCGCGGTACGGGACGTACACAATTCCCAGTGTCTCTTGTGGTCCTTCTGCAGAAATGATGACCAGCGTACGAGATTTCCCGGAAGACGCCCGATGACTGAGACCCCACGACTCGATAACAACGCACAAGCAACGCAGAGTGCCTGCAGACGAGTGGCCGCGCGTTGGGCGGAAGAATAGTGTAAGAGGGATTTCTGTGCAAGCGCATATTGGACCTAGTTACGAAATCCGGAATCCGGCCGCCTCCGGCCTGAGACACTAACCGCAAAACTCCAGACGCAATCTTCATGTGGATCTTGAATGTGTGTCGCGCGCACTCTTCATCAACTGTGGCTTAGCTCTGTTGGCTCTATCCACTCGCACCTTAGTCAGCGCTGACCTAACGCTGTTGGCCCGGTATTGGGAACTCACCTACCGAGTGGTCGCGATGTTTGCTGCGGAGAAACGTAGGCCGCTCGCCGGATGGATTCTCGGCATTCTCCCAAAGCTCGACGTAGAGGTCGGGATTATCTTTCCGACTGACGTTCGCGCGAAGCTGTTCCCAACAGTCCTCCCGCACGAGCAGATAATCGGTGGCGGGTATGGTTCTCGCTGTTTCTCCCCACAAGCAAGTTGGCGGCGAGTAGTAGGCCACTTCCTCCGGAGTGATCCTCAACGCAATGCGCCAGATATCGCTCCTTTTCCACCCCGGCGCTGGATCAAAATGGAAGGCGTCTCTTCGCAACCGGTAACTGTAGAAGAAATCGAGGCCGCGATGCGCAATCAGCATTGGAATTCTGTCGTGGACTAGATCGGCAACCGCCCTTTCGTACGAGCCGTAATCGTAACCTCCGAGTAGCCCACGATACTCGCTCATCCGGACAGGCAGAATTCCAGCCAAAACGACGGCCGCCAGTCCGAACGCACACCTTGATCTTGAAGACTGAAAGTGGGCCTTTACTTGCTCCGGCATTTCGCTCAAAAGAACCAGCGTCAGCGGTATTGCGAGCAGGACGAAGAGTGCTGCCAACCGTCCCGACAGTCCGAACAAGCTTGAGTCACTGGAGGGCCATAGCGGAATACTTAGGACCGCGATCGTCAGATACGTCCACCTCCCGAAAACCTTTCGCGAACTCGCGACAAAGATAAACACCAACAGGAGCCAGATAATCGGGACGACAATCTTCAGATCCCGGGGCACATTGTTCTCGTGTCCCAAGAACGCCACAATTCCCGGAACACCAAAGCGAAGTTCCGCTATTCGCAGCCACAGGCCCGGCCACATTCTGCTGATTACCGCCACCAAGACAACACACCCTCCGAGCACAAGGATCACAGTCTTTGCGGACAATACTCGAGTCCAGCGACTGTTCACACCGGCCTTTCCGATCGCGACTGTTACAACAAAAGTCAACGCGAGGAACAGAAGAGCTACGTGCAGGAACGAGCAAGCGACGAGCAAGAGCGCCAGCCACAGGATCCGACCTTTCTTCTCTGCTAACAGGAACAAGAACCAAAAAGGAACGGTGGCGAGCCCCAGACTCAGTCGTGGAAACTCGACTACGTGAAACGCGATCACCGAAACGCCGATTGAGGTCACCAACAGGCCAAGTGCAAAACTTGCCTGCTTCAGACGATCCATCAGGCACCACAGACCGGCGGCGTAGATCACGAAAATCGCCGACAATAGAATCTTGAATGAACCTTCGATCGATGCTCCGGTGCGGCACAAAACGGCCATCAAGTAGTACGGCACTGGAGCATCGGGAACCTTGAGATGTCCAGAATCAAGCAACGATTGCGTTTGCAGCGCATAGTAGTAGGCGTCGGTTCCGGGAAGGTATTGGAACTGATTCAGGAAATGGACGAAATAGCCCACCTGCAGCGCAAGAAGCGCCGTCAATCCGAGTCGCCTCTGCAATTGGCTAGAAGGACGTTTCACAGGAACCGATGTCGTCTGACGGCAACATAGCATCGGCTAGGATCGGGGAGCTTACCGTCCAAGGATTCATAGCGGCCAGGTTCTTTGCCAGATCCTCGGCAAGTGACTTCTCATCTGAGCCCTTTGCAAGAACTTGATCGCCGATTCCCATCACTGTTGCCGGTTTCCCACCCATCGTCTTGGCGCCCCCGCTGATTCGCGTCAGGATGAGAGCGGCCAATTGCTGCCGTTCCGAGGCTGTCAGATCTCCAAACTTCGCGATCTTCAAATCGCTTTGAAAAATTGAGGCTGGGCTCCTTCGCGCGGCCTCGGAGTATTCGGTGCGCACGACCGTATCGCTGTATCGCTTGCCGAAGATTCTGATGGTCGGCCCTCGCTGCTCCCAATTGCCTTCGAGCACCTGATCGGTCTTCTTCCCGCTCTCGTCCTCGTACGCCTTCCCATAGATAACGAAACTGCCATCGGCACGCATGCGAAGACTTCTCTGAAAGTTCCCCGGAGCCAGCGACGAACTGCAGACCACGGACGAAAACGACCGGTCAACAAGCGGAGCGGAAACAGGACTTCCCTCCGGTACCATTCCTTTGACTTGTGGGACAAGAATCTGACCGTGTTCGTCGATCAGTCTCAACTCTGAGATCAGCACGTCAGGGTACTTGGCTCCTGCCACAATGTCTTCGATTGTTAGCTTCAGAGATGAAACATTCTTGAATGGCTGGGGAAGGTTGACTCGCTGTCCTCCCATCCTGTCGGCCAGAGCAACGCTCTGAGATGTCTGCCCGTCACTGACTGCGACCTTTGTGACACGGCCATTCGCTTTGAAGTGCTCTTGAGAACGCTGGTATCCGTTCCACACGATGAGTCCGGATAGATTTTGAGGTTGAGTAAATGTGACCTGAACGGACTCGCCCTTCCCCGATGTGCTCTTGCCATTTGTCGACCAGGCAAAGTCGTAGCGGGAATCAAACAGATTCGCAGGTTGGTACGCAACCGCCGGATCGAGGACGGAAGTCGCGGTGACAGTGGCTGGCACAAGCAAGGGCAATTCCAGATCGACAGATTTCCCTTGTTTCAAGAAACGAATCGCAGACAGGGAGAATCCCCGCCAACCACCTTTTTGCACCCCGAGCCGAAAGAATATTGACTTCACCGTACCGCCCGCAATGGCATACCGCGTCGCGTACTTGTCTGGGCTGCTTACGGCGGTCGCTTTGCCTGCCGTCGACCGAGCCACCAATATGCCGTTGACTGACAGTGTGAACGGAGCCTTCGCGCTCTTGACGTTCGTCTCCAATTCGACGGTATCCGCGTCGAGACTGGATTCGAACTGGACATAAACGCCCTCGTTCGCGCCGGAATCGGCTGAGCCTGGCGACCAAGCTCCACTGCAACCCGGCTTGAGCAGGCAAATGACCGGTGCCGCCTGTGGCGCACTGCTGGTCGCTGTGGCGGCAATGACGTTGGCAGGATTTCCCGCCCAAGCGGGGAGCGTGATGGCGCACACAAGCAAGGAAACCGCAATCAGACGCATAAGATTTCTCCTCGATTGGCTAGCAGAGTCTCCAGAATCGCAACCGCAGATGCGGTGTCGCCGAACGGAACATGATATACGCCGCGCTTGTGGTCCTCTTCGATTCCGCAGCCGGGGGAAATCAACAGCTGGCTACCGGCAGCGTGAGCCCGCAAAAGATGGCGGGGCCAGAACTCGAACAGAGCCGGCTGCAGGACCGTGTGTATCCGATCCCAGTGCAGATCTGCCAGATCAATCCGATTGACCCGAACACCGCGCCAAAACTCTGGCCCCTCCAGCTCCGAACCAACAACGGTCAACTCAATGTCCATCTTCTTGACGATCTCCCGCACGGCGTAAGCGCCCTTGCGGGCAAGCGTGGGACCAAAGAACACGATCAAGTCCTTTTGCCGGTCGCCGGCCACACTCTTCGTGTCAGCTTCTGGCGTCACCCATTCGAGCCGTGCCGCATTGTTGAACAACCCTGCGATCTGCGAATGTGGCGTCAGGATCCGCCTAGCCGCATTTAGTGCCTGCCCTTCTGCGTTAGCGAACCATTTCGGGGCTCGAAATTCTTGAAGAGTCTTACAGTGCGGATAGAGAGCGGACGCTGCGTCCAGCTTTTCTTCCAGCACCGTCACCGGCAGCCGATACATAAGCACGTCGAAACTGCGGCCGCCCAGAAATCCTGATTTCCAAAGGTGAGGCAGCAAGGGCTGAGCGACGCAAATGTGTTCGACATCGTAGTCAATCCGCTTGCGGTACTTTCCCGTCAGGATCTCTGCAAGCTTGAAATGAGCTTTTGCCACCGTGCCGCCGCGCACGACAGTCGATCGGAGCTCCCACGATCTCCGTAGCCGGAATAGCGGAAAAGCCTTTACCGCCGTCTCCGGATGCTTCCCTGCCGAGAAGCGTGAGGTCCATTCAGAATCACGCATCAGCAGTTGGTCCCCGCCACGGACCGAACGATCGACGTACGCCACGAACTCAGCTTGCGGCTCATCGAGAAGGAACGCCGTCCTGCGAATCTCCGGGCTATCTTCTTCCGGAGGATTGCGTTGAAGCATACAGGTCGTCTTGAAACATGTAAGGCAACTCGCATCAATTCGTGAGGGAGCGCAGCCGTGTTGAGTCGCTTCGATTCGGAAGACGGAGGCCTTCGGTGATTTCGCCCGTGTGCGGACGATCAGCGCATCAGCGGTCAGATAACATTCAAAGAAAATTGGAACCGAGGTTTGAAATCGAAGATCCACGTAATTCCAAAAGATCGTCGCATCTCTGCGCGGATCGTATGGTACGTCGTTCGGTAAAGCGGTGTGGCGATGTCGTTCAATCAGTTCACAATCGGTGGACAACGCCACTTGGGCAAGCGAGCCTGAGAGTTGGCACAATCCTCCTCCGGTGGTTGGAATCACGCATCCTTCTCGAACTTCTCGACCGTCCTTGAAACCGCGCAACCGCCACGGTGCGCCAACCTGTTGCCAAAAGCTGAAGACTTGATCCGGTGCCAGAATCCTGCGGTGAATCTTCCGGCAGGCGAGCCGGAGGTTCTCGATCTTCCCTAACTGCAGATAGCGTTCGCGGGAATCAGGATTGGTCCTCAGTGGCGATACCGATTCGGCGATGACGAATGGAAAATCCTCTTCGACACCTTCCTCCAACCGAGAATTTCGCCAGAGTATGTCCTGTACCAGGCGCTTCGCTTGGAGGGCTTTCGACCGCACAAAGAAAGACAGCAAGGCAGCCGTCCCGGGATGTCCAGTTCCGGCCTCGCCTTGCTTTTCTTGTCTGGGCGGGTAATTCATTCGACGATCTTGTAGTGTCCTCGCACTTGATCTTTCGCCAGGGCATCGTAGTGCCACCACTCAATGGGCAATTGCACAAAGCCTGCGTGCGTCATAATTCGCCGCAGAATAAGTCGATGCTGCAGCTGCTCTGCCGTCAGTCTCGCCGTCTCTCGGTTCTGCTGCTCACGATCTGGACGTGCAAGAGGCGTGAAATCATCGAATCCGGTGCCCATATCAATCTCTTGGCCTTTTTCGTCTTCGAGAGACAGGTCGATGGCAAATCCATAGTTGTGAATCGAACCGGCCTTGGGATCGGCCACATAAGGTTGCTGCTCGGTTCCCTTCACCACCGCGAACAACTTTTCCTGGATCGACCGCGGACGCAGGCAATCGAAAATCAGGAATCTCCATCCTGGCTTCTCCTGCTGGAGTTCATGGACTGCCTCCCGAAACTTGTCGGCCGCGACCCGATGAAGAAAACACTGATGGAAATCACCGTACACGTTCCTCTTCATGAAATTGTCGGCCGTCGCGTATCGCAGGGTCACATGAGTATTCGGATAGTTGGACACGTCGACATAGTCTTTCTCTAGAAGCATGTGCGCCATAGGGGACGGCGTCGAGGGTGATTCCTGTGGATCGCCGACCGTAACCTGTGGAGACGACAACAGCCAGAATGTAGTCAGGAGGCTCGCGACACAGCCGAACGAGTGGAGGTAACGCACAAGGGCACCAGGAAGGAAACAATCCTAAACCGCTTCTGCCTTCGAAGCAAAGCAGATGTTGGCGGCACTGTACCTTAATCAACGCGCTGAGAGAAAACCTCGGCACCACGGCCCCGTCCAATACAGAACATGACGCACAAAAAAATGCCCTCACTCACGTGAGGACATCCGTAACTTCAATTGCTGAGACTGTGCTTCCTATCGTTCCGCACGCCGTCTCTTGGCCTTCGAAACCGAGCACTACGGCATTTTACTGGACCATCGGCCCGACCCCATCACAATTGCGCTTTCCGAGAACGGTGCCGATCATGCGCTGGCGCGCCTTGCGGCGATCCATTGTTCCTCCTCTTGGCCTCCTCCTACCGTGCCTGGTTGAGTCTCGAGATTTAGCGCATAGCTGTATTCGGGCACGATGTCGCGGACCCTGGCGCGAACGTCGTTGGAGCCGTTCAAAAAGAGAGTCGTCTCGAGTTCGCCTAACTTGCGCTCCAGATTCTCCCACTCCTGTCCCGGTCCTCGGGCCTTCTTGATCTTGGGAAATGATGTCTGGCCGACTTCCTCATCGCGATAGAAGAGTTCCTCCACAAGCTTTTCTCCTTCTCGCAAACCTGTGTATACAATCTCAACTTCCCTCTCCCTTCGGCCAGAAAGCCGGATCAGCGCTTGAACCAACTGCATGATGGGCACGGGCGTCCCCATGTCGAGGACGAGTGTGTCGCCCTTCTCGCCGATGACGGAAGCTTGCAGCACCAACGAGACGGCCTCACGAATCGTCATGAAATAGCGTTTCATCTCCGGATGGGTCACCGTGAGCGGCTCATTCTTTCGAAGCTGCTGCTGCAGGACTGGGACAACGCTTCCCTTCGACCCCAAAACGTTGCCGAAGCGTACTGACAAGCAGCGCATTCCGTTGGTGGGCTGGTGCGCGATGATCAGTTCCCCAATGCGTTTGGTGGCGCCCATCAAACTGGTTGGATAGACCGCTTTGTCCGACGAGATGAGAATGAATCTCTTACACTCGTGCTGGCTGGCCACTGAGAGCAGGTTCAGTAACCCGAAAACGTTGTTCTGCACCGCCCCCGACACATTCGACTCCATGAGCGGCACATGTTTATAAGCCGCCGCATGAAAAACCGTTTCCGGAGGAGTTTCCCGAAAGATGTGTTCCATCTCTCTGCGATCTCCAACGTCGGCAACGTGGAACGACAGAACGGCTTCTTGCCGAATCGGCAACAGTTCGCCCCGAAGGTAGAACATTGCAGTCTCGTCCTGGTCGACGCAGGTCAACTTTCGGGGCCGCTGTTCCAGAATCTGACGACACAGTTCGGAACCGATAGAACCAGCTGCTCCGGTAACTGCTACCGAACGGCCCTGGATCGCATCTTGCACCGACTGCAAATCGATCTCAACCGGGTCTCTCCCCAGCAAGTCCTCCACGTCCACGTCCCTGAAATTACTGATGCTGACCCGCTGCGCAATGACATCGCGCAAAGCAGGGACGGTGCGGAATTTCACACGCGTCTGTTGACATAGTTCCACGAATCGTTGCATCTGCCGCGACGTCGCAGAGGGCACAGCTATCAGGATCTCGCTGATTGGATAAGACTCGACCAACTCGGGCAGCTGATCCACGGTCCCGAGGACGGGGATTCCTTCGAACTTCAACCCCACCTTTGAGCGGTCATCGTCAACATAGCCGAGGGGAGAATATTCGCTGCTGGGTCGTCTGAGTTCGCGGACCACGGTCTGAGCTCCGGTCCCAGCTCCGACCAGCAATACGGTATTTGAAACCGTAAGGTCTTGCCGAACGGATTCCGCCAACACGCGAGAGCAGATTCGCACGCCAATGAGCACGCCGGCTGTCAGCACCGGTTCCAGCACAAACACCGTCCTGGGAAAGCCGGCTATGCCGAGCAAGTACCGCATCACAAGAACAAACGCAACACTGCCAGCGGCCACGGACTTCAGGACGTCCAGCGCATCACTCAGCCCCGTATATCTCCACCAGCCATGCAACAATCCGAAGGCGGCGATTGCCGTCATGCGGACGGGAATCAGAAGTAGGGCCGCGGCAACTAAGAGACCGCGATCCGGCAGCGTAAAGTCAAACCTCAGGAGCCAGGCCAGCACTAGTGAAACGAATATGAGAATGGCCTGGAACACACTGATGAACCATGAGTTCTTGCGCAAGAGCGTTCTTGCGAGCGAAGGAATCTTCATTCGAAGCAGCACCCGATTCGGGAAAATGGATTGATCAGTAGGAGAGAGGCTTTTTAGCGATGTATTAGAGGACTGTCTGCGAGTCTTGAGGGCTATGATTCAAGGAATGCGTGGCCTGCGCTCAATCCGCTCCGTGCAAACCGCACTCCAATTTGGCGAACCCTGGCCATCGCCCTGCGCGCTCACTCTCGCTTTGGCAAACAGGACGGGTACAGTGCACGCAACCGATGCTGGGATAGTTGCGATCGTGCAGAGGGTTATAGTCCAGATGATGTGAACGGATGTATGCCCACACCATCTCGGCGGTCCAGTCGACTAGGGGATTGACTTTCACCAGGCCGAAGCGAGTGTCCCATTGAACGCGACCTGCTGTCTGCCGATGGGGAGTTTGATCACGCCGGATCGCTGTGATCCAGGCGTGCATTCCCTCCAGTTTCTTTCGCAGAGGTTCGATCTTCCGGATCCGGCAGCATTCATTGGGATTCCATTGCCACAGTTTCAACCCATTTGCCGGAGTTTGTGCTTCTTCTTCGACGGAAGCCCGTATCCGCTCGATGCGGATGCCGTATCGCCGCTCAATCCTCTCCACGAGTTCGAGCGTTTCAGGAAACAGATAACCAGTGTCGATGATGAACACACCCGGTCGGTGGCAAATCTTCGTTCCGATATCGAGAAGCACGATGCCCTCGGGACCGAGTGCCGTTGCGACAGCGACTTCGTCACCGTAGGTATTGAACGCCCACTGCAGCGTTTCTTCGGTGGTCCAGGACTCGGACACGATGCGCAGGCGATCAGCGTCCTCTCGCCATTTCACGGCCTCAGACATTTGATGTAACGACCTCACGAATCTTCACAGCACTCGAAGACATACCGCCGTCGTGCGCAGCACCAGGGATAAGTCGTAGAGAAAGGACATGTGGCTGAGGTACTCCAGATTCATCTTCAGCTTGTCCGGTAAGATGACCTCGCGGTAATAGCGTTCTGGATCGGCCTGCTTCGCGAGCAACCGTTCTTCCCCTCGATAACTGATCGAGGCTGGATCCGTTATGCCGGGCCGAATCGACAAGACCTGCCGCTGCGCCGCGGTATACAACTCCACGTACTGCGGCACCTCCGGCCTTGGCCCTACAAGGCTCATGTCTCCCCTGAGCACGTTCCACAGTTGGGGTAGTTCATCCAGCTTCAGCCGGCGCAGCACCCGTCCGATTGGGGTGATGCGCGGATCTCCGGAAGATGTGATGGCAGCGCCGCATCGATCAGCACCGGTTCGCATGGATCGGAACTTTGCGATCCAGAAGATTCTTCCGCCACGCCCGACTCGCTCCTGCCGATAAAACGCCTCACCTGGCGAGCTTAGTTTGACCAACGTCGCGACGGCGACGAAAAGCGGGAGCAATACCACCAACGCGACAAACGAGAGAACTGCATCGAATATGCGCTTGCCCATGGTCGCGTAGAAGTCGCGACCAAAGTCTTGCGGCGTACTCTCCGACCTCGACGCGTCCATAAAGCTCGGCATCACTTCAGCGAGCCCACAATGAAGCCACCTCGGTCACCGCAGAGACCACCTGCTCGATCTCTTCACTCCGCATGCCGGGATAGATGGGCAGCGACAAGCTTCGTTGATATTCGCGTTCGGCAATGGGGAAATCGCCTGACTGATAGCCGTACTGCCGCTGATAGAGCGGGTGCAAATGGAGCGGGATGAAATGAACGCTCGTACCTACACCTCGCGCCGACAACTCCTGGATGAATCGATCACGGTCAATCCGAAGGCGGTCGAGGTTCAGGCGCAAAACATAGAGATGCCACGACGTCGTGCGGTCTCGCGGAGCCGAGGGCGTTTCCAGAGACTCGAAGGTCTGAAAGGCTTCGTTATAACTCTTTGCGACTCGCTCCCGTGCCAGCGTCATCTCGTCGCACTTGGCCAACTGCACTAAACCGAGCGCCGCCTGAAGATCGGTGAGGTTGTATTTGTATCCCGCCTCCTGCACCTCGTAGAACCATGAACCCTCCGAGGTATATCGTTTCCACGCATCCCGAGCGATGCCATGCAATCGCATGACCTGCAGCCGTTTCGCGTATTTCTCGTTCTCTGTCGTCACCATCCCGCCTTCGCCAGTCGTCAGCGTCTTGGTGGCGTAGAAGCTGAATGCGGTCAGCTCACCGATCGTTCCCACCCGCTTGCCTTTGTACGTCGACGGCAGCGCGTGCGCCGCGTCTTCAATGACGTGCATATTGCGGTGAGACGCAAAGCGGAGGATTTCATCCATTTCGCAAGGAGTGCCCGCAAAGTGGACGGGGATGATCGCTCTGGTTCGTGGAGTGACCTTGCGCTCCGCGTCTCCAACGTGCAGGTTCAATGTCGTAGCATCAACGTCAACCAGCACGGGCCTCGCTCCGAAATACGTGATGACTTCGGCAGTTGCGGTAAAGGTTGTCGTGGGCACGAGCACCTCGTCGCCATGGGAGACCCCTACCGCTTCGAGAGCCAGATGTAACGCCGCCGTGCACGAATTCACAGCCACCGCATAGGACGCCCCGACATAAGCGGCAAACTGCCGCTCGAACTCGAAGGTCTTGGTGCCCATCGTGAGCCATCCCGAACGGATCACATCCGTGACGGCTCTGATCTCTTCGTCTCCCAGTTCCGCCCGGTGAAACGGTATTTGTAGGCTGACTGCCTTTGTCGTCATAGTCTGATGTGGAGAGCCAGGAATTAGGAAGATCGCTTGACTGCGGCAACGAGGAACCGCGGGCCGAGGAAGACCCTCGACGCAGACACAGCGCTCAACGCGCACGAGCAGTAATAAAAGGAGCGGTAGATGGCGTTACGCAGCGGACGGGCTTGCCGGTTCGCCGGAAGAAGCCGCAACGCTTGAATTTCAAATCCACATTGCTTTAGCAGCAGTTGAATCGTATGTGGCGCGTAATAGAAAAGGTGATCGCTCGTCTGCAGTAGAGGTGCGCGGGTCGCGCTCAGGGTCCGGCCGAGTCTCGTATTCGTACGCCATATCCGACTGCCGCCGAGGGGCAAGTCCAGAAGCAACATGCCCTCTGGCTTCAGAATCCGCCGTAACTCCACGAGTGTGGCCCTTGGCTCAGGAAAGTAGTAAAACGCATCAAGTACCGTAATCACGTCAAAACTGCAGTCAGAGAATCCAGCCTGGACAATCTGGCCGAGGCGGACCTGTATGCCCTTAGCCGCCGCTTGTTCCGCAAAGTTGTGCGAGAGTTCCACCCCCCAGGGACGCCAGTTTGTTCCCCGACAGAATCGAGCGAGAAAGTAGCCCGTGGCGCACCCCACATCGAGAATGTCTCCTGGCTGCTTCCTGCTCCGTATGTAGTCCACGATGCGATCCAGAACCGGCTCGCGATTGCTCTCAAATCTCCGCTCGCGCTCCTTGTTCGCGCTTGCATCATCCACTTCGAAGTGGTTCGTGAACTCCGACGCAGACGGCTGCGGATAAAGATAGGCCACGCGACATTCCCTGCACTTGATCAGCGAGCGCCCCTCAAACGTTTCGACAATCCGAACGCTCGATGCGGAGCAAATCGGGCAGGATGAGTCGTGCACCTGATCTTCGCTAATCCATTGCGTCGCAAGTTGGCTCATGATGCTTGGGGACCGTACTACTTGTAGGTCAGAACTTTCTCGCCACGCATGCTCTTGAGCACGCCCAGAAAGAACCCGAAGTTGGCCAGACAGAATGCAAACGGATAGCCGAAGACACGCTCACACTGTCCTTCCGGCCGCCGCCAGCCGATCAGAGCAGCCAGGTAGAAACCAAGTTGCAGCACAAACAGGACAGTGAGTTGCCCGTGAAGAGCCAGCCATCCGTTGGCGAGAAGCAGCACTACCAGGAAGAACGGGGTCATCCAACGCAGAAATTTGTGCGAGACGAGCGCCC
>Ga0335080_10000853_pt1 | contig 28880 bp, 29 predicted proteins | sample Lox_Sample_34_FD_206720 | JGI IMG/M metagenome (GOLD analysis project Ga0335080, IMG submission 206720) | Soil microbial communities from Loxahatchee National Wildlife Refuge, Florida, United States - Lox_Sample_3.4 | ecosystem: Environmental > Terrestrial > Soil > Wetlands | place: USA... | reverse complement strand
CCGGGTCGCCGGGGCCGTTCGAGAGAAAGACTCCGTCGGGCTTGAGCGCGAGCACATCTTCGGCGGTGGTTTGCGCGGGGACGACCGTGACCTTGCAGCCCTCGGCCCGTAGCTTGCGCAGAATGTTCTGCTTGATGCCGAAATCGTAGGCAACGACGTGAAACCGCGGCGGCTCGTCTTTGACTCCGACGACTTCGTCGGGCAAGTGCGAGCGCTCGCCCATCTCCCACACATAGGTGTGTTTGGTCGAAACCACTTTCGCCAAGTCCTGCCCATCCATCTTCGGAATCGCCCGCGACTTGGCCACTAGCTTCTCGGCGTCGCTTTCGAGCGTTGAGATCACTCCGCGCATCACGCCGTGATCGCGCAGATGACGCACGAGCGCACGGGTGTCGATATCGGCGAGCACGGGAATCTTGAACTGCTCCATGAACTCGTCGGTCACCTGCTGCGAGCGCCAGTTGGAGCTGACTTTCGAGAACTCGCGCACGATCAGGCCTTCGATGTAGGGGCGCGTAGCCTCGCTGTCTTCGGGCGTGGTGCCGTAGTTGCCAATTTCAGGATTGGTGAGAACGACGATCTGTCCGGCGTAGGAGGGGTCGGTGAAAATCTCCTGGTAGCCGGTAATGGAGGTATTAAAAACGACTTCGCCGGAGCACTCGCCTTTGGCGCCGTAACCTTTGCCTCGGAAGACGCGACCGTCTTCGAGCGCAAGCGTAGCTTGCATTGCTACTCCTGGGAGTGGATTTTGTGAAGTTTAGCAGGAGTGGCTGTGGATTGTGGAAAAAAGCTGTCAGCCGTCAGGCGTCAGGATCTACGTTGTAGGCGGCAGCGATCCGTTCAGAGCCTTAGCAACAGATCCCGGGCTTTAGACTTCCGGAACAACACCATCCCGGCCAGGAATAAGGACAAGGGGACGGAAAACAGCAAGCTGCAAAAGACAAACCCCGTGATCAGAAACCCGTCACCGGGCGCCGTGTCCACCATTTTTCACGAAGCTCGGATCCGGAGGCAGTGCGATGGCAGAGAGAACGAAAGCGATCAAGATGCCGAACAAAGGGCCAGCAGTGACCGGAGACGCGGCAAGCCGCGTCTCTACGGCTGGTATGGCTGATGGCTGAGAGCTGCGAGCTAGCGTAACCGCCCCAGCTTCTCCATCGGCCAATATCCAAACACGGCCTTCCCATAGATGTACCGCTCATTCACCGGCCCGAAGTCGCGGCTGTCGTTCGACATCGTGCGGTGATCGCCCAGCACAAAATAGCTGCGACGCGGGACAATGACCTCCGCATAGGAGCGGGCGTCAGCGTATTCGCTGGGCACGTAGTCTTCATCGAGAGCCTCCCCATTCACGAGAACCTGACCGTTCTCAATGCGGATATGGTCTCCGGCGACCCCGATGACGCGCTTGATGTAGCTCTTCGAGGGGTCGCGCGGATAGTGGAAGACGACGATGTCGCCGCGCTGGATGGGCTCCCAGCGGTAGACGAATTTGTTGACGAAAATGCGCTCCTGGTCTTCCAGGCCCGGCATCATGCTTGTACCTTCGACCTTCACCGGCTGATAGAGAAAGATGATGATGAAGGCGGAAATCGCCAGCGAGACGAGCAGGTCGCGCACCCAGACAGCGACCACCGGCAGAGGACGGGAGACGTGTTGCGATGGCGCAGGAACGGGGGCCAAAGTCTGCGGATTGCCCACATCTGACATCGTAAGGATATATTATATGGAATCGGCCGCGCGCTGCGAGGCTCAGCGAGGTCAGAACTTCTGACTTTGACGGTGCTCTTGCCAAAGAGACCATCTGCCCGTACAACTAATCACGCATGACCGACTATTCCATCTTCCCCAAAATAAACGCGGCACTCAATGGCTGCAGCGCGATCTTGCTGGTGACAGGGCATCGGCTGATTTTACGTGGAAGAATGGCGGCGCACCGGGCCGTGATGCTCACCGCATTCGGCACGTCATGTTTTTTTCTTCTCAGCTACCTTTATTACCACTGGCCGGGACATGGCGGCGTTGTTTATTTTCGCGGCACCGGATGGATTCGGCCCGTGTACTTTGCCATCCTAATCTCGCACACGATTCTGGCCGTGATCATCGTACCCATGGTTCTGGTGACACTGACCCGGGGATTGCGCGGCCACTTCGACCGGCACCGTGCAATTGCGCGCTGGACCTATCCTCTTTGGCTATATGTCTCGGTCACAGGTGTGCTTGTGTACCTGATGCTGTTCCGGATTTTTGTTTAGGATCGGCGCCCGCGCCGCCGCGAAAGCCGGTCAACCACCGTATACAAAGGAGGGGCCCGGGCGTTTCGATTCGTCACATTTTCTTTGTGCGGGCCGGCACAGGTCTGCGCGCACCCGATTCTGTTATAGTGACCGTCAAGACAACGTCCTTCTGAAGGAGCCTCCCTCATGGCCGGCAAAAGCATAAATAAAGTCATCCTCATCGGAAATCTCGGTAAAGATCCCGAAGTGAAGTACACGCCGCAAGGCACGCCCGTCGCGAAGATCACGCTGGCGACCAATGAGCGATTTAAAGGAAAAGACGGCAACTGGCAGGATCGTACCGAATGGCACAACGTCGTGCTCTGGCAGCGGCTGGCCGAGATCGCCGGCGAGTATTTGAAAAAGGGCGGCAAGGTCTACATCGAAGGCCGGCTGCAAACCCGTTCGTGGGATGACAAGCAAAGCGGTCAGAAGAAATATATGACCGAGGTCGTGGCCAGCGATCTCGTGCTGCTCGGCGGTCGCGGCGAAGGAGCCGAACATGCAGGCGGTTCGCGCGGGGCGGCGGCATCGGCCGGCGGCAACAACTTTGACCAGAGCGTCCCTGAGGCCGAACACGCGGCTGCTGGCTCCGGCCCGATCACCGACGAAGATATTCCGTTCTAGCGGCGAATTCCAAGATTCAGCTCGTCCCGCGAGCGAAAACATTCATCGGCACTCGGAATATTTACTTGCACCGTTTACGCCGGAGTTGGTACACCGCTGCACGCGCGGCGTAATCAAAGATATGTCTCTCGCTGACAAAACCTGTGTTCCCTGCCGAGGTGGCGTTCCGCCGCTTAAAGGAAAAGAACTCGCCGACGTTCGCCGTCAACTCCCCGAGCCTGACCAGTGGGCGGTCGTCAATGAGCACCACATCACCCGCACCTACAAGTTTCCTGACTTCAAGTCGGCCCTCGCTTTCGTAAATCGCGTCGGCGCGGTTGCCGAGGAGCAGGGACATCATCCCGATATCTTTCTCGCATGGGGTAAGGTCGAAATCACAATCTGGACTCACGCCGTCAACGGCTTGACCGAATCTGATTTCATTCTTGCGGCAAAGATCGACCGGCTTCTCTAGGTCAGACACCCTTTGGCTCGATCGGCCGGTTTCCTATTGCCAGCCCCCACAATGCGGCTGGAATCAGCACCAGGAAGCCGGCCGCGCAGGCGACATGCCGGGCTGCAAATCCCCAATCCACGAATCGCCCCGCCAGATAAGCTCCAACAGCGATGGTGAACATTGCCAGCCCCAGGTCCGCCGCAAACACCCGGCCGCGATATTTGTCGTCGCTGTGCAACTGCAGCAACGTTGTCGAGAACACCCAGATGATGGAGCTGCCAAGATGTGCCACCAACACGCAGGCACATGCCTGCCAGAGGTGCCTTGAAACTCCTACGAGCACATAGCCGGCAGCGGTGCAAAGGTATCCCCAAAAAATTGCGCGTTCCAACCGTTCCACCCAGTGCCCGGCCCAGGGCGCAGCCCACAGCGGTCCAAGCAATGCGCCAAGCCCGCGAGCCCCCAGCAGCAGGCTCATGCCGAGAAATGCTCCGCGGGCCGGGTCCAGGCCATGCCAGCGCACCGGGAATTCTCGCTGGCCCATCACCGTGAACAGCACCCAACTGGGTCCGATGATGAGGTTCCCTGCCTTCACCAGCACCGTAGATTTCAGGCGCGTGTGTGACCGCACGTAGCGGATGCCGGCAAGAACCGGCGAAAAGTCCACCAGTTCGCGCACACGGAACGGATGTGTGCTCTCCACGTGAGGCTCGCCGAATCGCATATTCAGGATGAGCACAGCCGAAACCAGGAATGAGAGCGCGTTGAGAACGAACACCGCGTCACGGCCCAACAGTGTCGCCACCACGCCGCCGGCCGTTGCCCCCAACATCAGGTTGACGGACCAGGTGGCAGACGACAGCGTGTTGGCGAGAACGATATCCTTTCGCGTCACGACGTTCGGGATCACCGAGTTCCGGGCCGGCTCAAAAAAAGCCGCCAGCAGAGTCTCCGCCACCAGCAGCAGATATACCAGCCAGACCATGCCCTGTGAACGCACCAGCAGCATGCAAATCACGATCGCCATGCGTCCAATGTCCGCGGCGATCATGACGTGTTTGCGGCGCAGGCGATCATTGACCACGCCGGCGGTTGGGCCAATCAGCGTTTGCGGCAAAACCTGAAGGACCAGCGCCAGTGCCACCGATCCAGCGCGGCCCGTCAATTGGAGTAACAGGTTGTAAATCGCCAGCGTGTAGAACCAGTCGCCGATTTCGCTGACCACCTGCGCGCTCCACAGCCGGCGGAAGTTCCGGTTTTCCCGCAGCAGGCGAAAGTAGGACGAAAGCCTGACGGGGCTGATTTCGAGTTCTGGGGCTTCCATGTTTGAGCGGCGCCGAGCCTTCTGATGGTAAATGGTTCTCGTGCCCGACCGGCCTGCCTGGCTTTGTCCAAAAACTGCAAACTATTGCACAGCGTCCGAATCGGGCGCTGGCCGCGCTGTTTCGCCGATCCCAAAAACTGGCTAGGAAACATTGGCCAAAGCGGCATTGTGAATGTTCTTTGACTCTCGAGAAGATTGGAATCTCACTTGCACTTTTGCTTGCTGGAGGAGTTCCGCGTGCGCAAGCTCACTCTCGGTATCCTGTTCGTAATGCTCATGGCGTCCAGTTCCTTTGCCCGTCCGAATGTCCTTAAGATGGCCGCTCTTCCCGAACCCGGCGTTCTCTTCGCCTTGGGTGGCGGCTTGGTTGGATTAGCTACCCTGGTTCGCCGTCACTTCAACGAATAGATTCCTTCCCATTTTTCGCCTTTAACCCGCCTTACCGCAATCGGGTCCTCGTGATCGCCGCCTACCTGCGGCTCCGCGCGTCGACAATTCCAAGGAAGAACTCGTGAATGCGCCGGTCCGCGCTCAGTTCGGGATGGAACGTCGCGGCCAGTGCCCTGCCCTGCTTCACCATGACTGCATCGTTTCCTTCGGTGGCAATCACCTCGACTCCTTTGCCCAGGCGCGCAATCTTCGGTGCGCGGATGAATACCATCTCAATCGGATCGTTTTGGAATCTGCCTTCGCGAATTGAGCTGTCAATCTGGCGTCCGTAGGCATTGCGGCGAATCACGATGTCGAGCACGCCGAGGCCGGGTTGCCGCGGGTTCTCCACTTCTTTCGCTAGCAGGATTGCGCCCGCGCACGTGCCGAAAGTTGGCTTGACGCGGACGAACTGTTTCAGCTTCTCGAACCCTTCCTTGCCCAGCAGCTTCAGAAATGTGCTCGACTCCCCGCCCGGAATCACCAGTCCGTCGATTTCTTCCAGTTGCTCCGGCTTCTTGACGAGCACAACCGTCGCCCCCAGCTCTTCGAGCCGTCGGCGATGGGCGTCAAAATCGCCCTGCAGCGCAAGCACACCAATGGTCATTTGCTGATGTCAGCTTATCGGCTTTCGTACTACTGCTCCTAACACTTTACCCGGCCCCGGCTCTTGCACAAAAGCCACAACCCGCATGTTCTTCGGATCTTCTTTCGCCGACAGTCTGAACTCGACCTCGTGCTCGAACGTCTCCCCTTTTTGCAGCTTTCCAATCTTCATCAATTGTGTCACCACAGCTACGTGCACCAGATGCCGCCCGTTGTTCTCTCCGCTCGAAACCTCCGACTCAACCCGGTTCAGCGCGAGAGCGACGTAGACCTCGCCGCTTTGCCTGTCGCCCGCCCTATCCGTTGCGATGCGCGCCCTGAGTGCGGCCGGATTTCCATTATTGACCGTCAACGCCTCGATCCGCATCGGAAAGTTGCTTGTGGCTTTTTCTTTCTCAAGAATCTCTCGCGCTCCCTGCCGGTCTCCCACCCGCAGAATCCGGGTTCCGTCCACAATGATCTGAGGGGTGTATGGGCTGTTCAGGCCCAGCGCGTCTTCGTAGGAACTCTGCCGGTCGGTTAGCAATGACGACGAGTTCGGGTCCTTCCAGCCATCGTGGTCCCAGTACGTCACGTGCTCACTCAGAACAATCAGTTGCAAGCCCGGAATCGGTTGATCGTCCAATGATTCGAGCAGTGCATCGGCCGGAGGACAACTCGAGCATCCTTCGGAAGTGAACAGCTCTACCAGCACAGGATGAGTTGCCCCTCCCGGCGCGCCCGGCGCCTGCGCGGCCTCAGTTTTTTGCGCCGGCACACCAAAAAAACAGAAAACAAATACTGACAGCAACGCGGCCAAGCTGAGCAGGATCGCGCCCCACAACGTCACTCGAAGGTTTCTTCGCATACCCACCTTGCCATCGCCCAATCCGTCAATTTATCCGTCCCCCGGTTGAGGTTGGCCGGTGCTACTAGACTTCCATGGCATTTCTTGGAGATGGCGACAGATTGCCCTTTGTTGGATGCCCTAAAACAAAAATCGAATTCGGAAAAATTGCTAATCATCGATTCCTGATTTGTACCGTGCCCTTACGCATGCTGTGATTCGTGTTGGCCTTCATACTCTTTGATCTTCGTCCATCACTTCCCGGGGGAAGAACGTCCCGCCTGTCCCATCTCTCCCGTCATGCGCGTGGCTGTTTCTTGGCGTGCTGCCCACGCGAAAATCAACAGCTGCCGAGGGTGGCCACGCGCCCCGTCCGTGAGGGTATTGCCGTTTGCGTCGTACGCGGACGCCAACTCAAGCATCTTTCCATCCAAGCGCCCAAGAGATTACTTGCCGAACTGAGCGGATGGAGCCGCGTCCTTGCGCAGCTTGGTCAGTATCGAAGGGAATCGTTCAGAAGAGTTGATCCCAGCAGCTCAAGTAGCGTCGATGGACAGGGGACGGGTCCAAATAGATCTGTCTGGCTTGGCACCGACGGATCGCCCCGGCCTACGTTTTGTTCGTGCTGACGGCAAGCGCGAGGACTCCGCCGGCCAGCAGAGCGATGCCGACAGCCGGAGGCAGCTTTTCGCTGTGCGAGGTTTCGACCCCCAGTCGTGCGTCCCCGATCTTCACGCTGTGATCCTCATGGTGCGGAACCGGGACGAGCAGGGCCAGCACGCCCACTACGAGCAACAGGATTGCGCAGACGCGGACGATATTCATGACAGCCTCCTTAGACGGGATTGCGTCCCTGAATTACTCGGATAATAACTACGACGATGGCGATAACCAGCAGGATGTGGATGTATCCGCCCAGAGTGTAGGAGCTGACCATTCCGAGCAGCCAGAGAATCAGAAGGATTACAAAAATCGTCCAGAGCATATTTTCGTTTCCTTAGTCGTGTATTAGACGTTGGGTGCGCCGGGGAACTCGATACTGTACTTTCTGTATTTCCGCGATCACAAAGCCGCGATTGGGCCGGGCAATCTACATAGAGCAGCGGAGGCCAAGTCTTTCGGGAATATAACGGGAATACAAATGGTGCTGTTGAAAGCTTGCCCCCGGAGTCATTCGGGAGCGGGAGCAGAATAGGTGAGAGAATTGTGTCTAGCGGAAGAACAACTGCTTGCGGTGCCTGACGCTGGTAAGGAATGGCAGGGCGCGGCTTGCCGTGAGCCATGAGACACCGAACGACGACAGTCCTGCGGTCTCGGCATACAAAACAAAAATCTCTTTTTGTGTCACCTTGTAAGCGACCATTAGTGCGATGGCGGCAACGAAGCCCAGACAGCACAGGACATAGACCCACATGCGTCGGGGCGCGTGTTCGGGCTCCGTCACTTTATTTCGCCTCGCATGTAGCCAGAAGATCACACAGAAAGCCGCGAGCACGAGGAACAATGTGATCGCACATGCGTAATGCGCGCCGGGGATGACTTCCTGATAGGAAGTCCCACATGTGCAGGGGAAGATTGCAACCCCGATGGACAACAGCGCGGCCACTTTGCCAAGCACCAGTTCAAGCTCGTCGTCGCCGTTGAAGGCAAACACGAGCGAGCCGATGGCAAATAGCAAGCCCACGAATATGGTGCGCGGCGCGAATCCGTCCGCATACCAATACGACGCGCTGATGGAGGTGATCGATCCTTTGGTCAGCGCTACCTCGAGCCCTGGCAGCGAGAGGGCAATTGCGCCCACCGTAAACTTGATTGTGTATTCGTCGAACTCGGGACGCCGGGGCGAACCTAACAGACTCATGTAGGGCCTCCTATGTTCAGCGGCAAGAATATACACTCAGGGAGCATTACCCCGAGTACATATGGGAAACCACGAAGCAAGAAACGACGCGTGCCGTAGGACCCGCGGGGCCAACGCTGCGGAGCACGGGCAATCTCGGTGAGCGCGCGCTCGACCGCCTCGTCGAATCGAACAGCCGCGTTCGCGCTGCGTTTCAGACACCATTCGAAGGCAGCGTCATAGTCGGCAGCCGCTTCATCGTGAAGCGTTACTACCTTAGTGGGCACGTGGTAGCTTCGCGAGGTTTCGCTGCCGGACTTCTTCCCATGGAATCGTTTTTGCCTTGCCTGAATCGAGATCGGCGATGCGCTTTTTGACTTCGTCATCCCAGGCAGCGAGGACCTGCTGATCTATTTTTCCGCTGAGATTCGAGATTAAGGTCTCAGCCAAGGCTTGTTGGTCCTCGACGGAAAGGGAGAGAGCATCTTCCAGTATTTTGGAAACCTCTCAACTGAGTTCGGCCATGAGATAATGCCCCTTCGCTCTCGCTTACTTTACCACCCTCTGGTTTGCAGCATGTGGGCTTCATCTAATCCCGATACTGCTAGTCCCTTCATAGCGCCGGCTAAGTCCTCGCTAACTTCGAGTAACACTTTCGGGTCCTGATAGTGCGTTGCGGCTTGGACTATTGCTCTGGCTCGCTTGGCGGCTTCTTCTGGGTCGGCAAACTCGGTCGAGTTCTTCATGAAGATCCCAGAGCCTACGAAAACGGCTTCGGCTCCGAGCTGCATGACGAGCGAGGCGTCGGCGGGGGTGGCTATGCCTCCGGCGCTGAAGTTCGGGACGGGTAACTTCCCATCTTTCGCCACCATCTTGATCAGTTCATACGGGGCCTGGTGCTCTTTGGCCTTGGCGTAGAGTTCTTCTTCGCCTAGCACGGTGAGAATCTTCATCTCCTGCACGATCTGGCGGATGTGCTTGACGGCGTGGACTACGTCTCCGGTGCCGGCTTCGCCTTTGGTGCGGATCATGCAGGCGCCTTCGGCGATGCGGCGGAGAGCTTCGCCGAGGTTGCGGGCTCCGCAGACGAAGGGGACGGTGAAGGCGTGCTTGTCGACGTGGTGGGCTTCGTCGGCGGGAGTGAGTACCTCGGATTCGTCGATGTAGTCCACGCCGAGTTCCTGCAGAATTTGGGCCTCGGCGAAATGCCCGATGCGGCACTTTGCCATGACCGGGATATCGACGGCAGCCATGATTTCGCGAATCTTTTTGGGGCTGGCCATGCGGGCGACTCCGCCTTCGGCGCGGATTTGCGCGGGGACGCGCTCGAGGGCCATGACAGCGACAGCGCCGGCTTTTTCGGCGATGGTGGCCTGGTCGGCGTTGGTGACGTCCATGATGACGCCGCCCTTCAGCATTTCGGCGAGGCCGGTTTTGAGGCGAAGGCTGGTGGTGGCGTTGTGCGCGTTGGGCGTTTTGCCGTTGTTGGGCGCTTTTCCGTTGGACATGGTCTGGCTCCGGGAGGCAGCTACTAGCTAGTAGCTGCTAGCTTTTGGCTATTAGCTAGTAGCTTCTAGCGAACCCTGGTGTTGACGATGCTCTGAAGGGCTTTGGCTGCTGATTTTATTTTACAGGGCGTGGGAGGTTTGCGGAACCCCGGCGCAGGGTGTCAGCCCTCGGCCGTAGCCATCGGCCCACAGCTCACAGCGGGTGCCGAGTTTCGCTCGGGGGGCGAACAGGAGTGTCCGCCCCACACGGCTAGCGCTCCACAAACTTGCCGAACATTTTCTGCGGGTCGATGGCGATGAAGAAGCCGCGGCCGCGGGCCAGCACGTCTCCTTCTTGGTTGAGGATCTCGGCGACGTTCACGTGTTTGCGGCCGTGGACAGACTCTTCACGGGATTCGACGCGCAGGGGCTTATTCAGCGGCACAGGCTTGAGATAGTTGACGGTCATTTCGACGGTGACGGCGACGACGTGGCGGAGCTTGTTCACCTTGCCCATGGCTTCGTCGAGAATGGTGGCGATGATGCCGCCGTGGGCGTGTCCGGGGGGGCCGGTGAAGCGCTTGCCGAGATGGAAGCGGCAGACGAAGATGACGCGATCCTCGTCGTAGGTGAAACGGAGACGCATGCCTTCGGGATTGTTCTTGCCGCACGCGAAACAATAGTTTTTCTGGAGCTGGACGTAGCGGGTGTCGTGGCCGTGGGCGGACTTGTGTTTGGGTGCTTTCGTGGCCATTTGTTTCCGGGACGCCATATGCAGAAAGAATCATACCCCAGCGGCCAAAAACCGCGGTGATGCCTTAGAATTCACGGACGGCCTGCAGGCCGCCCCCTTCAAAGGGCGAGCGGTCAGGAGTTTTGTCGCATCTCGGGAGGATGTTTGATGGCGAAGGCAAAAGCGGTGAGCGGTCTGTATAGCGTGCATCCGGGAGTGGCGATGATGCAGAAATGGATTCTGGACTTGCCGGATAAGACTGGACGGTCGCTGGAGGAGTGGATTGCGCTGGTGAAGAAGTCGGGGCCGGCGGGCGAGAAAGAGCGGCGGGAGTGGTTGAAGAGAGAACACAGCCTCGGAACGAATTCGGCCATTTGCATTGCGGAGCGCGCGGAGGGCAAGGGGACGGAGGAAGACACGCCGGAAGGATATTTGAAGGCGGCGGACGAGTGGGTGGAAACCATGTTTATGGGGCCGAAGGCGGGACTGCGTCCGCTGTATGACGAGTTGCTGGGGATCGCGCTGAAGATGGGGGCGAAGGCTTCTCCGGGGAAGACAGGGGTGTCGTTGTACCGGAATCATGTGTTCGCGAGTTTGAAGCCGGCGACGAACACCAGGATTGATTTAGGGCTGGCGCTGGGGAATATGAAGACTCCGAAGCGGCTGATTGATACGGGCGGGTATGAGAAAAAGGACCGGATCACGCGGCGGATTGAGGTGAAGTCGAAGGCGGATATTGACGAAGAGTTGAGGAAGTGGATGAAGAGGGCGTGGGAGGGGGACGAGTAGAGGGGCCAGCCTCCGCGGTGGTTACGTTCGAATGCCCATGGTCATATCGTTACGACTATAGATATACCAAGTTCATTCCTTGCTGAATTACTGCGCCGCTCGCTTCAAATGTCATTCATTCTGGCGGGTCTGATTTCACTCGCCGTTGCCATAGCGGGCCAATGGCTCGCCTTTCGATTTTTCGGCAAGAAGCGAGCGGGAGTTCACGAATAGGGCGGACAGGAGTGTCCGCCCTACATGAGCATCTTTCATTCAGAATCAGTCGTAGTACTCCAGTCCCAAGTGGGTGATCAGTTCCTCGCCCTTCAAGTGCCGCAAGGTATTTTTCAATTTCATTAACTGAATAAAAAGATCGTGCTCGGGATAAAGGCCGGGCGCGGTCATGGGCGACTTGAAGTAGAAGCTGAGCCACTCCTGGATGCCGAGGCGCGCCAGTTCGGGCGTGCGCTGGGCCAAATCGAGAAATAGAACGAGATCAAGAACGATGGGCGCGGCGAGGATGGAATCGCGGCACAGGAAATCGACCTTGATCTGCATCGGATAGCCGAGCCAACCGAAGATGTCGATATTATCCCAACCTTCTTTGTTGTCACCGCGCGGCGGGTAATAGTTAATGCGAACCTTATGGAAGATGTTGCCGTAGAGTTCGGGATACAAACCGGGCTGCAGAATATGCTCGAGCGCGCCAAGCTTCGATTCCTCCTTGGTCTTGAAAGACCCGGGATCGTCGAGGACCTCGCCGTCGCGATTGCCGAGGATGTTGGTGGAGTACCAGCCGCTGAGGCCAAGCAGTCGGGCCTTGAAGGCGGGCGCCAGTACGGTCTTCATGAGCGTTTGGCCGGTTTTGAAATCCTTGCCGCAGATGGGCAATTCGCGCTCATTCGCCAGTTCGTGCATGGCGGGAATATCGACGGTCAGGTTGGGCGCGCCGTTGGCGAAGGGGACGCCCTCCATGAGCGAGGCGTAGGCATAGATCATGGAAGGGGCAATGTTTTCGTCGTTCTCCTTCATCGCTTTTTCGAGCGCCTTCAGGCTCTGGTGGGCGGCGGTGGGTTCGATGAAGGTCTCGGTCGAGGCGCACCAGATGGTGATCAGGCGGTCGGCGCCGCTGGACTTGCGGAATTTGCGAATGTCATCGCGGAGTTGCTCGGCGAGATCGAGCTTGTTCTTCCCCTTTTTGACGTTGGGCCCGTCGATTTTCTTCACGTAGTTGTGATCAAAGACGGCTTTGAGCGGCTTGATGGAGCTGAGACGGGATTTGACTTTGTCGAGGAGATCGCGCTCCAGAACGCCCGCGTTACGGGCGGCAGCGTACATGTCGTCTTCGAAAATGTCCCAGCCGGTGAAGACGAGATCATCCAACCCAGCGAGCGGAACGAACTCCTTGACCTTGGGAGAGCGGCCATCGGTGCGCTTGCCGAGGCGGATGGTGCCCATCTGCGTGAGCGAGCCAATGGGCGTGGCAATTCCTTTGCGGACCGCTTCCACGCCCGCGACAAACGTGGTCGCGACCGCTCCCATGCCGGGGATCATGACGCCGAGCTTGCCTTTGGCCGGGGCAATGCCGGCGGAGTCTTTCTCTCTCAGGTCCCTGGTTGAGACAGCGCTCCCGGCAAGCTTCCTTTCGCGGGTCGCGCGCTTGGAATGGGCGAGCGCCGTTTCACGGTGCTCGTGCTGTTTTGCTGCTTGGGCATTGGCAAACTGCTTACGATGACGCCGGCCGTTGGCATCCCACCAGTCGGCCATGAATACTCCCGGGCGCTTTTGATACATGGATTTCCTCCGCGGTGGCGGTGGCTGGTCACCAACCGTCACCATGATGAACCCAACATGTTCTCGCACCCGGGCAAGATTTGCAAACGCCGGGTACCAAACGAGGAAAATGCAGGTCCGATGGAGAGATTGTGGCCTTAATCTGCAGGATTGAAGGACTCAAAGCGGGGACTGTTTATCCCCGGGCGTGCCCCTTGCGTTCCGCCGGTGCTCTTCCCCAACTTACCGCGCGGGCAATGCCAGGAACAACAGGACCAGGCCAAAAAGAATCAAGGCCATGACCAGCGAGTACAGATTGTGCATGGGGTGGAAATGGAAGTAAGGATTTCGCTTCCATGGATTCTTTCCTGCCAGCATAAGGCCTCCTCCTGCGGAACAGGTTTCCGCTGAGCATTCAGCCTCTGTACTATTTTCCCACTCTTGGGCGCATGCGGCGAGGATTTTTTCCTTCTCTGCCCAGCCCCCGGCCGGAGAGTATGCTCCGGAGGCGTCTAGTTTCAAATGCTAGAATTATGTGTGGCCGCCGATCTCCTTCGACTTATTGCCGTAGATATTGACGGCACGCTGCTCAATCCGCAATTCCAGATATCTCCGCGCGACCTGGCGGCTCTGCGGCGCGCAGACTCGCTCGGAATCGAGGTCATTCTCGTCACGGGACGCCGGCATTCCTTCGCATTGCCGGTCGCCGAACAACTGGGTTTCGGTCTCTGGCTGATTTGTTGCAATGGCGCGATCACGCGATCTCTTTCCGGAGAAACGTTCCATCGCGACCTGCTGCCCATGGCGACCTGCCGCGAACTGGTGGGGAAGATGCGCGAATTCCGCGGCCAGACAGTGGTTACTTTCGACCAGAATGGCCGGGGAGCGATTGTCGTCGAGCACCTGCGCGAACTGGAAGGGAGTATCCAGCGCTGGCTGGAGAAAAATCTCGAATATATCGAGTTCGTCATTCCCATCGAAAACTCGTTGACGTCGGATCCGATCCAGGCCATGTTTTGCGGCCCCGTTGCACTGATGCAAAGGGCGTTAGGTGTGCTTGACGCCTGTGGTCTGCCGATTACGGTTCTGCGTACGGAGTATCCGGGCCGCGATCTGTCGATCGTGGACGTGCTCAATGCGGGCTGCTCCAAAGGGCACGCGCTCGAACGCTGGGCGAAGTATCGGGGCATTGCGCGCGAGCAGGTCATGGCCATCGGTGACAATTACAACGATATCGAAATGCTGGCATTTGCCGGACAACCCTTTATCATGGGGAATGCGTCGCCGGAGTTGCAGGGACGGGGCTGGAGTTTAACGCGCTCCAACGCGGAAAACGGCGTGGCCGCGGCGATCGAGAGCGCGCTCGATGGCAGGCCAGTTGCGCCAGTCGCAGCAGGGTAGAGAGATCTCGAGAATAGCGGCGGCGAAGTCGAGTCTTTGCGGGAACCGCGTCGACGTTGCAGGCACTACGAACAAGGCCCGAAGAACAGAACTCATGCCCACGCCCGGCCAAATCCGTGTCGTCCTGCTCTGTGCCGGCGTGGTTCTACTTGCAATCGCGAATGCTTTGGCCGGCGATATCGCCATCCTGAATAATGGCTTCGCGATTCGGCATGACCATCGCATCGTAATGGGGGAAATCACCCGCCTCTATACCTCCGCGGACGATTCCAGCTTCACCGAAGTCGCGACGGCGGACATTGCTTCGTTCGAGAAGGATTTAACCCCACCGCCGCCGGCACCGCCCCTTTCATTCCCTTCGACCGCTCCCTCGCGTGCGGTAGTTCCGCCTCCACCCGCCGTCGACTTGAATCAGGTTGTGAATTCTGCCAGCGACACATATCACCTGGATCCGGATCTCGTGAACAGTGTGATTCGCGCCGAGAGCGGATTCAACGCGCACGCGGTTTCTCCCAAGGGCGCGCGTGGATTGATGCAGTTGATGCCGCCCACCGCCAACGCGCTCGGCGTCAACAATGCTTTCAACCCCCAGGAGAACGTGGGCGGCGGCAGCAAGTACCTGCGTGAATTGCTGGAACGGTACAACTTCGACCTCGTCAAGGCTCTTGCCGCCTACAATGCCGGGCCCGAACGCGTGGATAGGTACAACGGCGTCCCTCCCTTCCGCGAGACACGGGCCTACGTGACGCGCATCATCAAGGACTACAACCGTAAGGTGGCAGCGCAGGAGAAGGCTGAGGCCATCAAACGCAAGCGAGCGGCGGCGCAAACTGCGAAACCGGTGTCCGGCAAACCGGCCGTCGCCTCCGTCAAAACGCACAAGCAACTGACGAGTTCAACGGCTCACACGACACCCGGTGCGCAGTCCGGCAACACTCCGCGTTGACCCTGCGTTCTCTCTCATTTACCTTCAAGTTGGGCGTGTTCTCTGAGCACCCCTCGCCTTTTTCTATCGGATGAAGACCAAGCAATACGCTCTCTACGCCTCGGTCCTGCTCGTTCTGGCGGCTCTCGTCTACTTTCAGTTTCGGACCTGGAAAAACTTTGACTGGGCAATGCTGTTTCAGTTCCGCCTCAACTGGTGGCACATTTTTCACGGCGTCTGCTTTATTTACTTCGCGTATTTCCTGCGCGCGGTGCGCTGGAAGATTTTTCTCCGCCCGGTTCGAGCGGAAGCGTCGATTGCCGGCCTGATTCCTCCGACCGTGATCGGCTTCACAGGTCTCGCTCTTCTTGGCCGTCCCGGAGAATTGATCCGTCCGTATCTCATTGCGCGGCGTCAGAACCTGAGCGTGGCTTCGCAGGTCGCAGTCTGGGCGGTGGAGCGCATCTTCGATGTCGGCGGATTTACTGTTCTTTTGGTTGGGGCGATTTTCCTGCCCTCGAAGCTGCACGCCTTCACCGTCGCCTCTTCGCCCGAACTCAAACGAGGCATTTATTGGACGGGGTATGCCTTGATCGCCCTGGTCGGTGGCCTGCTAACGGCGGCGATCTTGATGTCGTACCGGGGAAACTCCATTGCCCAGTGGGTCGAAGAACGGTTGTCTCACCTCGCCCAGAACCTCGGCCAGCGTATTGCCCACAAGATTCGTGAGTTTACGGCCGGCCTGAATACGATTCACGGCCCGTGGGCGTTTATTCAACTCTCATTCGTGTCGGTGCTGATGTGGTGGGTGATTGCCTTGTCGTACAAGGAGGTGACCGCCGCATATGGCTCACCGATGCACGCGATGAGCAGCACCAAGGTTCTGCTTCTGATGGGTTCAAGTATGGTGGGGTCGATGGTACAGCTCCCCGGAGTAGGCGGGGGCTCGCAGCTTGCGACGATCAGCGCGATGGATCACGTCTTCGATATCGCGCCCAAGGAACTCGCGGTGAGCTGCGGCATCATGTTGTGGCTGGTATCGTTTGTCGCGGTCATTCCCGCCGGGCTGATTCTTGCCCATCATGAGCGGCTTTCGCTGCGGAAACTCTCGGACGAAAGCGCACAGGCGGAAGAACAGATCGAGACGCTGAATCATTAACGAACTGAGTCCCGATGGGCGGCCCTCCATTCCTCAACTGCTACAATCATAAGTTACCTCTCGAATCGTCATGAAGTGCCCTTTTTGTGGTCATGAAAATGACAAAGTAGTTGACTCGCGGGAAAGCAAAGAGGCGGATTCCATACGCCGCCGCCGGGAATGCCTGAAGTGCGGGAAGCGCTTCACTACCTACGAGCGCATTGATGAAATCCCCTACATGGTGGTCAAGAAAGACGGCCGCCGCGAGCGCTTCGACCGCCAGAAGGTCCTCAACGGACTGATGAGAGCATGCGAGAAACGTCCTGTCCCAATCAGCAAGCTTGAACAGATCGTGAACGAAGCCGAAACCTTTGTCCTTGAGTCTCCGGAGCGCGAGCGCAAGACCAGCGAGATCGGCGAGTTGATCATGAACCGCCTGCGCCGCCACGACAAAGTCGCCTATGTACGGTTTGCGTCGGTGTATCTCGACTTTAAAGATGTTCAGGAATTCATGACCGAGCTGAAGGACCTCCTCAAGACCAAGGACAAGGACGCAGCGGAGGCTCGCGCCAGGATACCCGCGAAAAGCTGATCGAATTGGAAGCTATGGCACATAAGGGCGCACATAAAGTAACCCTCATTCCCGGCGACGGCATTGGCCCCGAGGTCATTCAGGCCACCGTCCGCATTCTCGAGGCCACGGGCCTGAAATTTGAATGGGAGAGTTTCGCGGCGGGCAGCGAGGCGTTCGAAAAATACAAGGAGTACATTCCGAAGGAACTGACGGAATCGATCGAGCGGACGCGCGTCGGGTTGAAGGGGCCGGTGACGACTCCGATTGGGGGCGGTTTTTCGAGCATCAATGTCGAGCTGCGCAAGCGATTCGAGCTCTTCGCGAATTTTCGGCCGATCCGAAATCTCCCGCACATCCCCACGCGCTATCCCGATATCGACCTGATCATCGTGCGGGAAAACACGGAGGGTCTATATTCCGGAATCGAGCATGAGGTGGTTCCGGGCGTGGTGGAAAGCCTGAAGATCATTACGGAAAAGGCTTGCACCCGCATTTCGCGTTTCGCCTTCGAACATGCGCGCAATAACAAGCGCAAGAAGATTCATTGCATCCACAAGGCCAACATCATGAAGATGTCCGACGGCCTGTTCCTGAAGTGTTCGCGTGCGGTGGCAAAAGGGTTTCCCGACATTGCCTACGGCGAACACATTGTGGACAACACCTGCATGCAACTGGTGATGAACCCTTATCAATACGACATGCTGCTGCTCGAAAATCTCTACGGCGATATCGTTTCGGATCTCTGTGCGGGGCTGGTCGGCGGCCTGGGCCTGGTGCCGGGAGCAAATTTCGGACACGAATGCGCCATTTTTGAGGCCGTGCATGGCTCGGCCCCGGACATCGCCGGCAAGAACATTGCTAACCCCACGGCCGTGCTGCGCTCGGGCCTGCTCATGCTCCGCCATCTTGGCGAAGCGGAAGCTGCCTGGCAGATCCGCAATGCCATCGACCAGGTTTACCGCGATCGTAACAAGCTGACGCGCGATGTGGGAGGGAGCGCCGGAACTTCCCAATTTGCCGACGCCATCATCCAGGCCATGGAAGCCCCGGTGAATCCGGCCCCCATGCCGAAGAACTGAGCGAGTGACGACACGTACAATGCGTTTGGGCGGTCGGTGGAGAATAGAATCAGCGGAACCTACACGTAGTTTCTCTGGGGGCCGACCGGGGAGAAACTGGCATCGGTCATTGGCGCCACGCTGAACGGGGCTTTCAAGCGTTGCCGATGTATGCCATCGTCATGTTGAACCATGACCATCCGGAAGAACTGATCTGTGTCAACAGCTACCTCCGCGCTCACTCGTTGTTATCGGCGGGTCCCGCATCTGCTAAAATGCGCGGTTGAAAGGCAGGTGGCATCGCAATCGAGCGGCCATGCCGATCAGAGCAGGGGGCTATTCTGAAGGGAATCCAGCACGGGATCGAACTTCCTTACAACCGGGGATTGCACCTCTTCGCCATCTTCACGGCGAGTGTCACGCTGGTCCTGATTGTTGCTGGAGCTCTGGTGACCAGCAACGATGCCGGGCTCAGCGTGCCCGACTGGCCAACCTCATTTGGATCGATCTACAAGATCCCGAACATGGTCGGAGGAATCCGCTACGAACACAGTCATCGTATGGTGGCGGAGTTTGTAGGCCTGCTGACGATTATTCTGGCGGTCTGGACGTGGCGCGCCGAAAAGCGGCGTTGGCTGCGCTTCCTTGGACTGGCTGCGATTGGAACGGTCATCGCGCAGGGAATTCTCGGCGGGCTCACGGTCCTCTACTTCCTTCCCGCTCCTGTCTCGAGCGCCCATGCCGCGGTGGGGCAGACTTTCTTCTGTATCGCGGTTGCGATCGCGGTTTTTACCGGGCGCCGCTGGATGGAGGAACACCCCCGCACCGAGCTGGACGCGCGCCGGCCAAGCCTGTTCACGCTCACACTGCTTTCCATCTTTGTTCTTTACGTCCAACTGGTGCTGGGCGCAATGTTCCGCCATCACGGTTTGAGCTGGTGGCCGCATGTGGTCCACTCGGCCGTCGTCGCCATAGTGCTCTCCTGGACGGCGGTACGCGCGATCTCCGTTTACCCCAATGTCGAGGCCGTCAAGCGCCCGGCCGTCATCATGCTCGGCCTGATGGTGGGGCAGCTCTGCCTGGGCTTTTTCGCATTTATCACTCGTGTCATGTGGGGACAAGACGCGGGCCAGCCCGAACTTCCCATGGTGATCTCGACCGTCGTCCATGTCGCGGTGGGAGCCTTGCTGCTCGCCACCACCGTCGTCCTTGCCATTCAGGTGTGGCGTCACGTGCCCGTTTCGTTCGCTGAACCCGTTCCATCGCGAGACCGCCGTCCTGTCACCGCCACTCCGTGATGGTGCTCGGGAAGCGCAGCCACGGCCGTTTCTCTGTTCGATGGCGATTACGCCGGGAGGCTGGCGCCCTTGCGTTCTTCTGCAGGGGGGAACTCGAGCCTCCGTTTCTTTGAGTGGCCCGGCTTGCAAGTTGAGTCTCTGCCGCCGTCCCCAGTCCCGGAATGTCGTAGAATCATCTCGTGGCCACCGACACGACTGCCATCGACGTCACAGCTCCTGAGAACCTTGCCGAGGTCTCCGCGGCGGTGATTAAGGTCCGGGATATTGTCCACCGCTATGGGAATCGCGCGGCGCTCAACAACGTCTCATTTGACGTACGCCCGGCCGAGCTATTCGGCCTGTTGGGTCCCAACGGCAGCGGCAAGACAACGCTGTTTCGGATCCTTTCTACGCTCATGGTTCCGAGTTCGGGCACGGCAACCATCGCGGGACTCGACGCCGTCCGTGAACCCGGCGCTCTCCGGCGCCGCATCGGCGTTGTTTTCCAGGCACAGAGCGTCGACCCTAAGCTGACTGCTCGCGAGAACCTCTGGCATCAGGGGCACCTGTATGGTCTGCGCGGCGGGCGGCTCAAGAAGCGCATTGACGAGATTCTGGGCCGTGTGGGACTGCTCGACCGCGCCCAGGACCGGGTGGAAACGTTTTCCGGCGGAATGCAGCGCCGGATCGAACTCGCAAAGGGTTTGCTGCATCACCCCGAAGTCCTGCTGCTCGACGAGCCGACCACCGGACTCGATCCCGGGGCCCGGCGCGATCTCTGGCAGTATCTGGGCATTCTTCGCGATCAGGAGCACGTTTCCGTCATCGTTACCACGCACTTGATGGAAGAAGCGGAACGGTGCGACCGGCTCGCGATTCTGAGCGAAGGCCGTCTGGTCGCTCTGGGCACGCCCGAGTCGTTGACGCGGGAGATCGGCGGTGATGTCATCCTGTTGGAAGCGCGCGATCCACAGTCGCTCGCCGGGCGGATTCGAACGCAATTCAACATTGATGCGGTTGTGCTCGACCAGCATGTTCGAATCGAAATCGAAAACGGACACCGCTTTGTGCCTGACGTGGTGGAGGCTTTCCCCGGGGAGATTCAGTCGCTTAGCGTTAGTAAGCCGACCCTGGAAGATGTGTTTATTCATCGCACCGGCCACCGGTTCTGGAATGAAGAAGCCGAGGCTGCGCAAGCGGAGAGCAAGACCAAGAAAAGATCGAAGAAAGGGTGAGCTGTTAGTTCGTAATTTCTGATACCGGGCCGCAGGCGAGTGCAAAGTACAAATCACAAATCTTGATATGGCGACACAAAGTGCGACATTCCCTGTAACTCCACCCGCATCCGCGGGCATCGGTTTACCCGCCTTCACGCTGTGGTGGCGCGAAGTGGTGCGTTTTTATCGTCAGCGGGCGCGCGTGGCCGGAGTGATTCTTTCTCCACTCCTGTTCTGGATCGTCATCGGCTCCGGCTTCGGAACCTCGTTCCGCTCCGGGGGAGCCGCCGGCCAGCAGCACTACCTGGATTATTTCTACCCCGGTGCGCTGGTGATGATCGTGCTTTTTACCGCGATTTTTACCATGATGTCGGTGATCGAAGATCGCAACGAGGGTTTCCTCCTCTCGGTGCTGGTCGCGCCCGTTCCACGCGCCGCGATCGTTCTGGGCAAGGTGCTTGGCGGCACAACCCTGGCTTTCCTCCAGGGCCTCATTTTTCTGGTCTTCGCGCCGCTCGCGGGTGTGCACATTACGGTTGCGACGTTCGGCCTGATTGCGCTGACGATTTTCCTTGTCTCGTTCGCTCTCACCGCGCTCGGGTTTGCGATTGCATGGCCCATGGATTCCACCCAGGCCTTCCACGCCATTATCAATCTGTTCCTGATTCCGCTCTGGCTTCTTTCGGGCGCGCTCTTCCCTCTTTCCGGCGCATCGGGATGGATCCGCGTGCTCATGTATGCCAATCCGCTGACTTACGGTGTCGAAGCGTTGCGCAGCCTGATGTATCCGGATGCCCCGGCGGCATTTTCGCTCGCCGCCTCTATCTTGACCCTGGTTCTCTTCGCGCTGTTCATGTTTGGCCTGGCGTTCGTGCTGGCCAATCGACGGACGACAAAACCGGCGGCCTAATGACATCGGCGGCCGTTGGTCGATGGTCGTTAGGACCGCCTTAAAGCTGAGGCAATCTTGTAGTCTGGATAAGTTTTGTTGGACGGACATCCCGAACGACTGACGACCGATGACCAGCGACGCTTTGCCACTCGACATTCTTGCCCTTGCTGCACACCGCGACGACGTCGAACAAACCTGCGGCGGCACATTGCTCAAGATGGCCGAACGCGGGTATCGCACCGGCATTCTCGACCTGACGCAAGGCGAAATGGGCACACGGGGCACGGCCGAAGACCGCGCCCGCGAAGCCGAGGGTGCGGCGCGGATTCTGAAGGTGTCGTGGCGGCAGGCGCTCGATATCCCAGATGGCCGCGTGGAGAATACCTGGGAGAATCGCCTTAAGGTAGCGCGCGTTTTGCGCGAGGTACGGCCACGTGTGTTGATTCTGCCCTACTGGGAGGGCCGGCATCCCGATCATTACACGGCTTCGGTGCTTGGATATGAGGCGGCTTTCCTGGCGGGACTGAAGAAACTGGATCTCAGCCTTCAGTTCCCGGCTCCCGGTTCTCAATCGCAGCCCGGCAGTGGAAACTCATCAGCCGTCATCGAAGGCAAAGAACACTTGTCGCCGCACCGGCCATTCAAGATCATTTATGCGAGCCTTTACCGGGACGTGCGCCCAACGTTTGTTGTCGATATCAGCAACCAGTTCGAGGCGCGCTTCGCGTCGCTGATGGCATACAAGTCTCAATTCACCGACCAGGACGCCGGCAGCGGAATCTTCCCCGCTCAAGCTGAGATCCGCGCTCGCATCGAATCGATGGCGCGTTTTTACGGGATGATGGGCGGGGTCACCTTCGCCGAGCCCTTCGTGCAGAAAGAAGTCGGCCTGGTGGATGATGTGGCGGCAATTCCTGTGAAGTCGATCTGAGTAGCCGATCCGAGTTCCTGATTCTCAGTTCTCAGCACAACCGTGCTTGCGTGTTAGTCCGTGCCCCAGATTTCGCCGATTACCCGCTGGAAATTCGCTCCCATAACTTTCTCAATGACCGCAGCGGGCTGCGCACGTTTAGCCAATTCGTCGGCGATGACCTGCATGTGATCGGGACCGTTGAGGTCCGGCACATAAGGATAACGGTCTTCGCCAGGAGCGCCGATTCCGAGTTCTCTGCGCCGCGCAATGTCCTTATCAAACGCCGCCTTCTGTTCAGCAGTCAAGACTGTCTTCTGTATCGCGCCATCCGAACCGATACCGACATGATCGGCGCCGCAGACGTTGATTGCATGCACCAGATGATGCAGCACGTGCTCGCGTGTTGGCACCGTCGGTGACGCGACGACATACGGCATCAGGTAAACGCCAAAATAGCCGCCGCGGTCGGCCAGGGCCTTCAGAATTTCATCGGGTTTGTTCCGTGGATGGGCATAAACGGCGGCACATCCGGAGTGGGAAATGAGCACGGGTTTCGCGGACTCGGCGATGCCCTCGGAAGTTGTTCGGTATCCGCTATGGCTGAGGTCGACCGCAACGCCCAATTCGTTCATCTTTTTTACCGCTGCAATCCCGGCCTTGCTGAGGCCGGCATTGCCCGGTTCCAGGCATCCATCGCCAAAGATGCTGCGATTGTTGTAGGTGAGTTGCATGATGCGCACGCCAAGCCGGCGGAAAGTCGCGATGCGGTCCGGTCTTTCTTCAAGAAACGCCGTGTACTGGAATCCGGGCATGATTCCGATTTTCGATTCGCGCTTGGCGCGCGCGATATCGGAATGCTTGCGCACGATCAGAAAAATGTCGGGATGCCGATCGGCCAGCTCCTGCACGGTTGCAAGGCTCTCAATCGTGTCTTCGTAGCCGGACGCGGAGATCGTGAAGTTGATGGCCGTGATCCCGGATTGACGCACGGCGGCCAGAGTCTCGGCGCTCGGCGCGGCATCCATGTCGGTGAACGGCGCGCACATTGAGTCAATGACAATCGCGTTCGCGTAGAGGGACGACGGCAGAGCATCGGCGAAGGCGCGCGCGGCGAGACGCGGGGCAAAGTATGCAGCAGCTGAGGCTTTGAGAAGCGAGAGATTGAACGCGCGACGAAGCAAAAGGAAGCCCCTGTGGGATTGTACGATGTTTGGAGCGGGATGTTGACAGTCCTGGCAATGGAATTGAGTCTTGATGCTTTCGAAACGCCCGAGTGCGCCGGACCCGCGATGAGCTCAAAGTGACCGAAGGGGCTGGAGAACATTGACAAAGTCTTCCGCGTGGAAGATTGTACGTGCAGTTGTGTATTGTGCTTATGTACATAGATGGAGGCTAGATGAAACGCCGCAAGACCGTTGGGACCCGCTCGAAAGGATCACGCAAAGGGAACAGAACCTCGGCGTCGGCGAAGGAGCGGCCCCGGTACCTGCCGGAGGAACTGGCTGGCATGTACAGGCCAGTGAAGAAACCGGTGACGGTGCGACTGGACGCGGACCTGTTGGCATGGTTCCAGCAGGGAGGGCGGGGCTACCAGACCCGGATCAACCAAGCTCTGCGAAGGGTGATGCTGCAGGAGACGAAAGCCAAGCGAAACTAGTTGCGGGCGATGGCTGCTGCCCGCGAACGGCAAGTCGGTCATGGAGGGTGGACTTTAGATGGCGTGGATCAATAGGCTCCACTCAGAGAAACAGTAAAAATCCGAGTTTCAACGCCTTCAGTCCCCGTCGGTCCCCTGACACTGTTCGTCTTCGTGAAAGTCCAACCCTCCAGCCATTTCAACATCCGAGTCTTAGATGCAGACTCCACGGGGCGAGTCGCATTTAGCCGCTCCTGCAGCCCTTCAGACGGATGCCCGCTGATTATCCTGCCTCTGGGACAGGCTAAACCCGAAGAAAGGCACCCGCTCAGCGGCTCAGGTCGCATTGTTTCCCTGAGATTGCCTCGGGACTGAATCCGCGACTTTCAAAGCAACTTCAGAGCGCGCCTCCCACTGTCTCTGCCCTAATCAGGAATGGTCGCCGTATAATAACTGGTTCCTTCATCGCCGCCGAAGGCCGCAGCCTTTCTAGCGAAGGCCGGCGGCTGCCGCACAGGAGATCCTATATATGTCTACTACCCTTTCCGAACCTCCCACGGACGCAAAATCGCTACCGTCGAAGACCCGCACCGAATCCGACAGCATGGGCAAGATCGAAGTCCCGGCAAGTGTTTACTGGGGGGCGCAGACGCAGCGCTCGCTTTTGCATTTTGATATTGGGCGCGACACGATGCCGCCGGAGCTGATTCGGGCGTTTGGCACGCTGAAGAAGGCTTGCGCGCTGGTGAATCAGGACCTGGGCAAGCTGCCGGCGGACAAGGCGAAGCTGATCACGCAGGCCGCCGACGAAGTGATTGCCGGCAAGCTGAATGACCAGTTCCCGCTGCGCATCTGGCAGACGGGCTCGGGCACGCAGACCAATATGAATGTGAATGAGGTCATCTCGAATCGCGCCATTGAGATTGCGGGCGGCGAGATGGGATCCAAGAAGCCGATCCATCCGAACGATCACGTGAATATGTCGCAGTCGTCGAACGACACGTTTCCGGCGGCGATGCATATTGCGGCGGCGTCGCGGGTGAAAAACGATTTGATTCCGGCGGTGAAAACCGTGCGCGATGCGATTGCCGCAAAGGCGAAGGAGTTTGACGCGATCGTGAAGATCGGCCGCACGCACCTGCAGGATGCAGTGCCGCTGACGATTGGTCAGGAATTTGGCGGTTGGGCCGCGCTGCTGGACCGCGACATCAAGAGGCTGGAGCAGGCGCTGGACGGCCTGTACGACCTGGCGATTGGCGGGACGGCGGTGGGCACGGGGCTGAATACGCATCCCGAGTTTGCCGAGCGTGCTGCGAAGAAGATTGCCGAGCTGACGGGACTTCCCTTCCGCTCGCATCCGAACAAGTTCGCGGCACTGTCGGCGCACGATGAGATTGTGTTTGCGCAGGGCGCGATGGAGACGCTGGCGGCGTCGTTCATGAAGATTTCGAACGACATTCGCTGGCTGGCCTCGGGACCGCGGTGCGGGCTGGGCGAACTGGTGATTCCGGAGAATGAACCAGGTTCTTCGATCATGCCGGGCAAGGTGAATCCGACGCAGTGCGAAGCGATGACGATGGTGTGCGTGCAGGTGCACGGCGCAACGGCGGCGGTCGGCATGGCCGGATCGCAGGGCAACTTTGAGCTGAACGTGTTCAAGCCGGTGATCATTTATAACTTCCTGCACTCGGTGACTCTGATTACCGACGCCTGCCACGGCTACGTCGAGTACATGATCAAGGGCATTGAGGTCGATAAGGCGAAGGTGGATTGGTATGTGAAGAATTCACTGATGCTGGTGACGGCGATTGCTCCAAAGGTGGGATATGACAACGCGGCGAAGATCGCGCACACCGCGCACGTCGAGCACTCGAGCCTGAAGGAAGCGGCCGTGAAGTTGGGGCATCTGAAAGGCGAAGAATTCGATGCGCTGGTGAAGCCGGAGAAGATGACGAGGCCTTAATTGGGCCACTGAGTCATTTTGTTCACCGCCGAGACGCCGAGGGCGCCGAGAAAATCTTGACAATCTTGGCAGCGACCTTCGCCGTCAGTCGAGCATCCGGCCTAGGGGAAAATCAGACCGAACCAAACAACTTCATTCCGACCCAGCATACTCGAGAGCCCGGTTCCACATCTCTTCCCTGATGTGCACACGTCACAGACTCTCCTACTCTCTCTGATTTAGATTCTGCTCGATAGAAGGAGAGTCCTGATGAGAATACTGCGAGTGGCGGGGATCGCCCTGTCGATTACTGCTTCCGTGCTGCTTCTACTAACGGCCGAGCGCTTCGGTGGGATGCGAAGCACGGCGTTTGCCGCCGACCAGCCTCTGTCTGCCATCAAGCCGGTTGGCAAGACGATCACGATCAAGGCGCCGCTCGGGCTACCGGCAGTCCCGATCCCGTCGGACAATCCTCCGACGGAGGAGACGATCGCACTCGGCCGTCGTCTGTATTACGAGGGCATGCTCTCAGCCGATGGCACGATCACGTGCGCTTCCTGCCACTCTCCGGCGACCGGGTTCACTGACCGGAATTCGCCTTCGATCGGAGTCGGCGGAAAGAAAGGCACTCGCCACTCCCCGACGGTGATCAATTCCGCGTACAACGAAGTGCAATTCTGGGATGGTCGCGCGCCCAGCCTGGAAGAGCAAGCCAAGGGGCCGATTGCAAATCCGGTGGAAATGGCGACGACGCACGAGGCGGTCATCACGAAGCTGCGGGCCGATCCAAAATATCTGGCGCTGTTCAAGCAGGCTTGGGGCACGGACCACATCACGATTGACCTGGTGGTGAAGTCGATCGCATCATTCGAGCGCACGGTGCTGTGCGGGAATTCGCCGTTTGACCGCTTCTATTACGGACACGACAAGAAAGCGCTGTCGGCTTCGGCCCAGCGCGGGCTCAAGCTGTTCATGGACCCAAAGAAGGGCAACTGCGCGGTCTGCCATACGATTGGCGAGAAGTACGCGTTGTTCACGGATAACAAGTTTCACAATCTCGGGATCGGCGCGGATATCGAGGGCAAGCTGAACGACCTGGGACGATTCGAGCAGACGAAGAAGGATGCGGATACCGGGGCATTCAAGACTCCGACGCTGCGCAACATCGCCAGCCGGGCGCCATATTTCCACGATGGCAGCTTTCCGACCCTGAAGGACGCCCTTGGGCACTATGTGGGAGGCGGAAACGCGAATGCGCATCTTGACAAAGAAATGCATGCCATTGACTTTCTGAGTTTCGATGAGCGCGACGACATTCTCGCGTTCCTGGAGTCGCTGACGGCGAAGATGCCGGAGAATCTGGGGCCACCGGAGGATCTGGCGACGCCAGCGAAGAAGTGACAACCGGTTCGTCCCCTGGAACGGGTTGGTCTCGCCGGGGCCCGGCTGGGGGCGTTCTGAGCCGGGCTAGTTCTTCTTCAAAAAGCGGCGGCGGTTCAGGTGGGTAGAAGCGCCCGCGTCGATGTCATCGTATTTGAGCACGCTGATCGATCCATCGACCTCGAGTACCGCCAGGGCCGCGTCTTTGCAGCTGGCGATGCCGTGTTCGCGCAGAGAGCGTTCAAGTTCATCCATGCTGACGTGCTCCTTGGCCATGTGAGCTTCGATGACTTGCCCGTCATGGACGAGCAGGCTCGGCTGCCCTTCGACGAATTTGCGGAATCCCCGGTTGCCGCCCGAAATCTTGGCGACCACATAATTCATGACGAGGAGCGTGGTGGCAGCGACGGCACCGCCGGCCAGCGACGTGTCCGAACCGGTCATCGCGTTCTGCACGGAGTTCGAAATCAGTAGCAGAAGCACCAGGTCGAAAGGGGTCATCTGCCCCACTTCCCTTTTGCCGCTGATGCGAATACCCACCAGAACGAGCAGGTAAATGACCCCGGTTCGAAGCGCGATCTCGAGTAGCGTGTGAGCGCTGGCAGGAAGCATGACGTTATCAGGACTTATCCCTAAGAGCGGTCCGCATTCCTCAGCCGCGGAAAGCCCTGTTTTGTTTAATTCGCAGGCCGTCGCACGCAACCACCTCCGAGGTGGTGTGTACCGCTACTGCGGTGTCGGGGTCACCGGCACAGGCGCATTCTTGGGCGTGCTCAGGTAGCCGGTAATTTTATTCTTGTCGACGGTCCAGACCACCAACTCATAGAGCATGTGGTCGCGGCCGGAGTAGAACTGCACGGGCTCGCTCTGGTTCTTGTCCTTCTTTTCGATGGTCTTGTCGTCGGACGTGACGTTCAGGGTGTACTTGCCCTTCTTGGGGTCGGTCTTCTTAAGTTGCATCTGAACGGTGGAGATGGCCTGCGGCTTGGCGCCCTTCATGAGCGTGAATTCGTAGTATTGGCGGTCGCCCCGGTGCTTCAGGGCTTCGAGGTCGGAGCGCGTGTTGGCGATCAACCCGCTCTGTTGGCCGAGATCGCCGATGGTGGTTTGCAATTTCGCGATCGTCGCGTCAAGTGAGGCCTTGGTGGCAGCCACATCGGTCTTGACGCCGCCCACGTCGGACTTCACGCTGCCGACTTCGCCAGCCACCGCGTTGACGTCCTGTTTCTCTTCGGCAGCGAGCTTGGCGGCGGAAGCCGCCTGGGCTCTCTGCAGCTCCTCGGCACGCGCCGCCATTTCCTTCTTTGTTACTCCGATCTTTTCACCGAGCGTCTCGGCATCGGCCTCCGCGGACTGCATGCGCTTGGTAAGATCGGCAATCTGCTGCTGGCTCGCCGTCTGA
>Ga0335080_10000851_pt1 | contig 28905 bp, 20 predicted proteins | sample Lox_Sample_34_FD_206720 | JGI IMG/M metagenome (GOLD analysis project Ga0335080, IMG submission 206720) | Soil microbial communities from Loxahatchee National Wildlife Refuge, Florida, United States - Lox_Sample_3.4 | ecosystem: Environmental > Terrestrial > Soil > Wetlands | place: USA... | reverse complement strand
CCCACTTTCCAGTCTCGAGACGGGCATGAAATACGGACAGGCCAACGGATATTCCCTCAGCCAAGATTTTTCGGGACTCGCCATTGTAATCAGAGTCAGGCGAAGTGGCTAGCTCGGAAGAGGAATGCTCGGAAGAGGAATGAAGCATTGCTTGTAGTAATCTCGTGTAGAGGGGACGCCGGCATGGATCGTATCGCGGCTTTGAACGACATTCTGACGGAAAATCCGAAGGACGCGTTCGCGCGCTATGGGCTCGCGATGGAGTATTCCAAGCAAGGCGATTTCGATCGGGCTCTTGCGGAATTCTTCATTCTTATTGAGAACCATCCTGACTACACCGCGGGTTATTTCATGGCGGCGCAGACCCTAGTCCGAGCGGAACGGGCTGAGGAAGCAAAGAAGATGTTGCAAGAGGGCATCGCGTCGGCGCGGCGCACTGGTAACCTGCATGCTCAGTCGGAGATGGAAGCAATGCTGGGAGAGCTAGGATAGAAGGGATTCATAAGGTCGAGTATTTTCCGTGAAACTTTGAAACGTGCTGGAATTTCACTTTGCCATTCTTCCCATCGCCCACTCGACCAGTCCTGGAAATAGCTGGTACAACTTCACCGGTAAGTACATCGTCCACGGGACGATGACTTCGCGCTCCCGTTTAAGGTAGCCGCGCAGCGTGGCGCGCGCCACCCGCTCCGGGCTTATTCCGCGTACAGAGTTGGGACGAACCTTTTTTAACTCATGTCCGTGAACGGCATTTTCACCGAACGCAGTACGTACGTAACCAGGACACACAGTCAGAATGTGGATTCCACTCTTCTTCAACTCAACTCTTGTCGCTTTCCCGATGGCGTTCAGCGCGAACTTTGTCGCGCTATAAGCGGCGTGAAATGGCAGTGGGATGTGTCCTGCAACGCTGGAAATATTGATGATCGTCCCCCCGCCTTGCTGGGTCATGATCGGAATAACCTTCTGCATTGCACTCACGGCACCGAAAAAGTTCGTTTCGAACATCTCGTGGCAGGCTGACATGTCCATCTGGGAGAAAGAATCGAGTAGCCCATGCCCGGCATTGTTGATCCACACGTCAATGCGATGAAAATGGTGAAGCGTCAACCCGATCACGCGGCCAATGTCCTCGGTATGGCGCACGTCGCACGAGAACGAGGCAGTGCGCTCCAGAAACCCGATGCGACTGCGCGCAGCCTCGGATCGCGAGGAATCGCGCGAAAGCAAGACGACACTTGCGCCTTGCTCGGCAAACAATTTCGAGATGGCTTCGCCGATACCCATCGACGCGCCGGTGACCACCACGACTTTCCCAATGAGTTGCATGCTCGGGTTGTATCCATCAGCCGGGATGAAGTCAAGATAACCACAGCACAGTGTCGTAGAATCAAAATATCGCGTGCTCTGATCGCGAATGGAGAGTTCGTGGCGCTTCTTCCCCTGTTCCCGCTCGAGTTAGTCCTGCTTCCGGGCACACCTTTGCCGTTGCATATTTTCGAACCGCGCTACAAAGAGATGATCCGCGAATGTCTTGCTGCGGAAGCGCCGTTTGGTGTGGTGCGGGCCTTTGAGGAGGGCATCGCCGAGGTGGGATGCACCGCAGAGATCATCTCGGTGACCAAGGAGTATCCGGATGGCCGGATGGATCTGATTTGCGAAGGGCGCAAACGCTTCGAAGTGCTCGAAGTCAACCGAGATCGCGACTTCTTACAGGCCGAGGTGCAGATGGTCCCCGACGAACCGGGCAGCGCAGCTCAGGACGAACAAGTAAAAGCGGTTCAGCTTCATCTCGAGATCCTGTCGCTGGCAGGAGCCGTGCAGGATCTTTCGGCTGCCGATCAGAATCAGCTTTCGTTCTATCTGGCCGGATCACTGCCACTTGATCTCGACTTCAAGCAGAATCTGCTCGGGATGAGGTCGGAGGGAAAACGAATTCAGGCGGTGGCGACCTATCTGGAAAATGTCCTTCCCAAGTTGCGGCATGCGGCGCGGGCCCGCGAAAAGGCGGGCGGAAATGGCCACGTACACTGATTCTTACTTTCCCAGCTCTCTCAGCAACCTTTGGAAGTCGGGTTCCGCTTTAAGACTTTGGAGTTGAGAGTCATTTTCGAGAACTGTGCGGTCTTTCACTCCTCGCCGCACGGCTTCCTGAAGATCCTTGATTGCCAGTCTTCGATTTCCCGCTGCAGCATGTGTGTCAGCCAAAAACAGCACGGGCCACGGGTCGTCAGTCACCTGACGCATGAGATCGAAGTAGGTCTCGGCTTTTTCGAAGTGCCGGACTGCAAGTTCCTTTTGGCCGTCTTCCATAGTTCCCACGAAAATCCCGCCGAATGCCCGGCTCGCGATCAGCCGCTTTCTCTCGTCTTTGTTGTGCTTGCTCTGGTCGTTGAGTGCGGCCAACTGCTGGCGGAGTTCGATGCGAAGCGAGGTCGTATCGGACGCGGAGTTATCGGCAAGGGCAGCAATTTTCGGCATGATCTCCTGTTCGAGCCTCTGTTGTTCGTAAATCTGTTCCCGCTCTTCTTTCAGTGCAGCTTTGAAAACGGGCGATTGCTGCAAGGACGCGAGCCTGGCCGCGGGTTCTTTGACGTCCCGTAGACCTGTAAAGTCTGAGACCAAAGCACGACACGCACTGAATTCGGCGATCGGATCTTTTCTTCTTTCCGCGTTGGCGGCTTCAGCTTTCAGCTTTTCGAAAACACGATTGACCATCGCACTGTCGGAAGCGAGGCTGCCGGCTTGCATCGCCTTCAGGTTCACGTACTCCAGTGCTTCTTCCATCACGGGTGCTGGCGCCCACTGATGCTTGCCCGCGTAAATGCGCACGCGATAGGCTAAGCCTTGCTGTTCGCGTTCGTTCCGGATGTTGACGACTTCGGGCCAGTTGAAGTCTTGATCACCCACTGCGAAAAAATACGGCAGGTCGTCCTTCGATCCCGCCATGTTGCTCGGATACCCTGCGCCGTGTGCAATGACTCCGGCAATCTGACCCGGGTTGCTCATTGCCATGGCACCCGCCACCCGCGCTCCGCCAGAGAACCCGCTGGCGTAAGAGCGGTGCTCGTCGAGCGAGAGCCGCACATGCGTGTCCTGCCAGATAGCCATCACAGCTTTCGACTGGTCACTTGAGAAATTGCGCGAGTTGTTGGAGCCCGCGAGGATGAATCCGTAAGTTTCTCCGACGTCTTTGTACAAATCAATCGGACGCCGTCCGCGTCCGCCGGGATCGAAGAAATACAAGATGGGCCATTGTTTTGCCGGTGTGTAGGTCGAAGGCAGGTAAAGCGCATAGCCCTGCGTGACATCCGACGCGCAGATCACATCGGCAATCTGCCCTGGCTGCGGAAGTTCAGCAGATTTTTTCGTCTGCCCGAGAGCGAATCCGCATAAGATGCCGACCAGCGGCAGTAGCCTTCTGCAGGGAAGTGGTTTCATCGGAGCTTTCGTGTGCGGCAGGACGGTTCTGCGCCAGCCTCCCGAACCCGCCGCGCCAGAGCGGCGTATAATCACTCTCATTGTAGTTGCTGGGGGTTTCCTTTCATGAGTGTTCCGCGCACGTTGGGGGAGCTGCGCCGCAGTGCCTTCTCTGAAGAGCGTTTACGCACACGCCGGGTGAAAGACGAACTTCGTGACAATCTGGTAGCACGTTTGCGGGAGAGCGGCGACGCGTCGGTTTTTCCGGGAATTGTCGGCTACGACGACACTGTCGTCCCGCAGATTATCAACGCAATTCTCTCGCGCCATAACTTCATTCTGCTCGGACTTCGCGGGCAGGCCAAAAGCCGCATCTTGCGGGCGTTGACCACGCTGCTCGACCCGCAGATGCCGTATCTGGCCGGATGCGAGATTCATGATAATCCTTACGCACCGATTTGCCGCCGTTGCCGCGTTGAACTACAGCGAGTCGCCGACGAGGCTCCGATCGCATATCTCACGCCGGACGAACGCTACGTGGAGAAGCTGGCAACGCCCGACGTAACCATTGCGGACCTGATCGGCGATATCGATCCCATCAAGGCAGCGCGCGGCGGCCACGAACTCTCCAGCGAGTTGACGGTTCACTATGGCCTGCTGCCCCGCGCCAATCGGGGCATCTTCGCCATTAATGAGTTGCCCGATCTCGCCGGAAAAATTCAGGTCGGCCTGTTCAACATCATGCAGGAAGGTGATGTGCAGATTAAGGGATATCCCATTCGCCTGCCGCTTGACGTGGCGCTCGTCTTCAGCGCAAACCCCGAGGACTACACGGCCCGCGGAAAGATCATCACGCCGCTGAAAGACCGCATCGGATCAGAGATTCGGACGCACTATCCGGCGACCGTGGAAGAAGGGATCGCGATCACGAATCAGGAAGCGTGGACGAGGCGGAATGGAAATACCCTGCATGTTCCCAACTATATGCAGGAGGTGATTGAGCGCATCGCTTTTGCCGCGCGGGAAGACAAGAAGATCGACAAACGCTCGGGCGTGAGTCAGCGCCTTCCCATCTCGGCCATGGAGAACGTGATCTCGAATGCCGAACGGCGCGCCATACGAAACGCTGAGAAGGTTGTCGTACCGCGCATCAGCGACGTGTATGCGGCTTTGCCCGCGATCACCGGCAAGCTCGAACTGGAATACGAAGGCGAGATGAAGGGCGCCGATCACGTGGGCCGCGAATTGATTCGCACCGCCATTGCCAAGACCTACGACGAATACTATACCGGCGCCAACGTGCAGCAGATCGTGCAGTGGTTCGATCTGGGAGGCGAGATTCAGCTGTCGGATTCGGTTCCGGCGGCAGAAGCGCTGGACAACCTTCGCGGAATTCAAGGGCTGATCGAAAAGCTCGGTCCGCTCGGAGTGTCGCAGAAAGAGAGCGCAGAGCAGCAGGTTTCCGCGGCGGAGTTCATCCTCGAAGGGCTGCACGCCCACAAGCGCATCGGTCGCAGCGAAGAACGTGTGTTCAAGGCCGGAGAAAAGAAGCCCGAGCCGGCCCGCGAGAAGTCGTTCGATTCGGAAGAAAGGCCAGTCCGGCAGAGAAGACAATTCAATTGAGCAATGAGCGGTGAACTGTGAGCTATGAGCCATTGAAGTCTCGCTTGTAGCTCATCGCTCACTGCTCATGCCTGATTATGAAACGCATTCGTTATTCCAAGTACGTTCCCGAGCCCGCGGGCGAGATGAGCATGGAAGACCTGCTCAACGCCCTGTCGGATTATCTGTTGCAGAGCGGGTTCCAGGATTCCATGTGGTACGAAATGCCACAGGGAGAGCAGACGCTGGAGGAACTCAGGCGGGCCATCGAGAATGCGCTGCTCGACGGCGACGTGTTCGACGAGAACCTTCGCCAGCAGATCGAGCAGATGGTGGCCGAGGGGCAACTCGATGAGCTCATCGAAAAGCTCATCGAGCGCATGCAGCAGGAAGATTACATCTCCGTCGATCAACCACACGATCCCTCGCGGCAGTCCAGCGTCGGCGGACAGACCGGAGAGGCTCAGCAGGCGCGCTTCGAAATTACCGACAAGAGCCTGGACTTTCTGGGATTCAAGGCTCTGCGCAATCTGCTCGGATCGCTGGGGAAGTCGAGCTTCGGGCGGCACGACACCCGCGACCTGGCGACAGGCATCGAAGCCAGCGGCTCGTCGAAGACGTACGAGTTTGGCGACACTCTGAATCTCGATATCACCGCAACTCTCTCTAACGCCATTCAACGCGAGGGCCTGACACTGCCGCTGAATATTGAGTACTCCGATCTGCAGGTGCATCAGTGCGAGTATCAGTCTTCGTGCGCGACGGTGCTCATGCTCGACTGCTCGCATTCGATGATCCTGTATGGCGAGGACCGCTTCACGCCCGCGAAAAAAGTCGCCATGGCTTTGTCGCACCTGATTCGGACGCAGTACCCCGGCGACTCGCTGTCACTGGTGCTCTTCCACGATTCGGCTGAAGAGATTCCCTTGTCGCAATTGGCGCGCGTGAAGGTTGGCCCGTACTACACGAACACTCGCGAGGGCCTGCGGATGGCGCAGCGCATCCTGCAGAGCCAGCGTAAGGATATGAAGCAGATCGTGATGATCACCGATGGTAAGCCTTCGGCGCTGACGCTCGAAGATGGGCGAATTTACAAGAACGCGTTTGGGCTTGATCCGCTGGTCGTGAGCCAGACGTTGGAGGAAGTCTCGAAGTGCAAGCGTGCGGGCGTGCTGATCAACACCTTCATGCTGGCGTCAGATTATGGACTGGTGCAGTTCGTGCAGAAAGTCACCGAGATGTGCCGTGGCAAGGCTTATTTCACCACTCCCTACACCCTAGGCCAATACCTGCTGATGGATTACATGTCGCGGAAGACGAAGACGATTCACTAACAGTTTGTGTAGGGGCGGGCGCCTCGTCCGCCCCCCGGCAGCGAAGCGACGCGTGCAACCGCTCGGGCCTCCTCAGGCGTTTCTTGAGCTACCGCGGTTTGTATTGCGCTTCGCGCAACCCCGGGCGAGGCGCATGCGGCTACATGTTTCTTGCGCATCCCACAACTGCCCTGACTACTGATAGGCTTCTATATAAGACATGGCAAACTGCATTCGGTGCGGCAGACAACTGCCTCCTCTTGCCTTCAGGAAGATCTGCCAGTGGTGCGTGCGGCATGAGGCGGCGCAGCGCGGCGAGGATGACGACCACCAACCCGTCATCACGCAGCCGTGGGTGCGGCGGAGTGAGTCCACCATCACGCTGACACAGATACTGTTCGGAGCGTGCATAGCGGTTTACCTGGCGATGGCGATCGCCAGCGGTTCCCCGACTCAGATCCCTGGCAGCATCGAGCGCCACTTCGGAGCCAACTTTGGTCCGGACACTCTCTCCGGTCAATGGTGGCGCCTCGTCACGTACATGTTTCTGCATGGTGGCGTGATGCACATTTTCTTCAATATGTGGTGCCTCTGGGATCTGGGCCGACTCTGCGAATCACTTTACGGCCGGTGGACGTATGCTGCGATCTACCTCATTACCGGAATCGCGGGAGGACTGGCGAGCGTTGGGTGGAATCCATTCGTTCTAAGTGTTGGTGCGTCGGGCGCCGTTTTCGGCCTGGCTGGCGCCTTGATCGCGTCATTCTATCTTGGCGAATTTTCTCTTCCCCGATTCGCAATCAGCGGCACCTTGCGAAGCCTCGTCATCTTTGCCGTGTTCAACATCGTCATCGGACAGTTCTTCGGAGGAATCGATAACGCCTGCCACATCGGAGGACTCGTCAGCGGGCTCATCCTCGGTGCTCTCATCGCACGGCTGGCAGCGCAGCCGGACCCCGCTCGCCGGGCAAGCGTCGTTACAGCAGTTGCCCTTCTCGTGCTGTTCGCCGGACTTGGCGTCCGGCAATGGCGCGGCGGGCAGATGCGGATGGCTCGCGCACTCCCGGAAGCGAATGCTGACCCGGTGGCGCGGTTGCAGGCCGTCGTCAAGGAGCAACCCAATCTTACGCGGGCGCATTTCGCCCTCGCGCAGGCGTATCTTGCCCGGCAGCAGTTTCCCGAAGCCGAAGCGGAATTCAAGCGCGTCATTGAATTGCAGCCAGATAATATCGACGCCCGACTCGACCTCGGCCTGCTTTACCTAACCCAAAAACGCCTCGACGATGCGAAATCCACATTCACGCAAATCCTCGCACAGGACGCCAACAGCCCTGAAGGTCATTACGGGTTAGGACTAGTGTTCGCGGATCAGCAGAATTATGCAGCAGCGATTGAGGAGCTCAAGAAAGCCGAATCCAGCCCGCGCCTCTCGGGCGTCTACTACGAGATGGGAAATTCGTACGCAAAACTCGAGCGCTACGACGAGGCCATTGCCGCGTACGTCAAGGAGAAAGAAAGGGTCGGAGACGATCCGGACCTCGAGAATGCATTAGCGGATGCCTATCAGGCGAAGGGGATGATGAAGGAAGCGCAAGAGGCTCGAGATCGCGCGCAGCAGTTGCGAGGGCAGACCCATTAATCTTCCATCACGCCGCCGCACGCTCCTTTTCGCTCGGGGTCGGGGGCAGACCCTTCGACTACGCTCCGGGCACGCCGCGTCTCCCCTACACAACAATCTCGCGGACGGCACGGTACGCCTGATCGATGGCCGCATTCGTAAAGGCGTGTGCTCCTGCGTCAGAATTCGCGATGGAGATTCGCCCGAAGGGTTTCCGGGCTCGCTCGCAAGGTTTTTCGCCGCTTTCCAGGATGGCACTGTCCCACAGCGTGCTGTATTCGTAAGCGTAGCCGTGCGGCCAGCGATTGACCGTGACGGCCAGGACATCCCTTACCGGATCGAAGCCTCCCGGAGTAAGGATCCTCGCCAACTGATCCCGCACATTGCGCTCGATAGTTTCGAAATCCGTCGTGAAAAGCTCCATCCTGCCCATCGTATATTGCTCGCGCGGCGGCAATCCTGCATGACAGGCGCCCTTGCTCAGATGAAGCACAACCGGTTCGTCGGGATTGTGCGCGCACTGGTAATCCCCAATGCTCACAGGCAGGTCCATGTCGACATTGGTGTGGTAGCCTCCGGGAACGTAAATCGCATTCGCACCAACTTTTTCGACGGACGTCCAGTTGCGCAAAAGCACGTTCGTGTAAAGCAGCGGAACCTTCTGCGCCATGCACAAGTCTTTCTTTTGTTTTTCGGGAAGTTCCTGGCAAATGTATGGGATGACCACATTCCAGCAGGCCAGGATGACGTGCCTCGCTCGCGCGACGTAAAGCTCGTCTCGACGTGCGTAGGTAACTTCCACTTCTTTGGCAGTTGTGACGTCACCGACATGCTTGACTCGAACGGCAGTGCTGTTCAATCGAATTCGCACGGGAGAAGAATTGTCGTCGAGCTTGGCGTAATCGGCTCTTGTGCTGACAACGTCGATAGCCGAATGGCCGGGGATCGACGCCGGGATCAGGCCGCGCACAAGAAGCCGGGCGATGCTGGCATTGCCATCGGGAAAATGAAAAAAGTATTTTCGCTCCTCGTCCAGGCCCTCCGCCTCAAACCCCATGCCATCGAATCCCGGATATCCCGTCTCCGCAGCATCCGACGCCGCGATCGCTTCAATACCGACTCCAAACAGAGGTTGCGAGACCGTCTGATAGAGCCGAACCACATCCTTGTGAACACCGGCAATGTCGGTCAGGAATTTTGCATAACTGATGTGCTCTAGCCGATTTTCCTTCTCCTCACGGCTTAGTCCCGGCAGATAGTCTTTCCTGGCGGTGCACAGTTCGTGGAAGTCTTTCCGCGCCTGCTCCGCGATCGGCGCCTCAGCCAGAAAATGCTCCCATGCCTTTGGCCCGGGAACGGCCAGATCATAACTTTCTCCGCCGGGAAAGGGATAAGGATCGTCGACCAGCCGATCAACGCCAAAAGTCTCTTTCGCGAAGAAGATCTTCGGAACGCGCCCGAAGGAACTGTAAGCTTTGCGGTCGAGATATTTCGGAAAGCTCGAGACCTCGATCCCTAGCTCACGGATCAAGTCGCTGGCTACTTCGCTGTATGGTTCGGGCGTCTCGATGGAATACGTTCCCCCGTATCCAATGACCGTTCTTTTGCCCACTTGAAATTCGTTGCGCTTGGCGTGGCCGCCAAAATCGTCGTGGTTGTCGAGAATGAGAATGCGCGCGTTGCTGCCCGCTGCTTTGCGATAAAAGTGTGCGGCAGAGAGGCCGCTGATGCCGCCTCCCACAATGATCAGGTCGTACGTTTCCCCCGTATCGGCAGGCTTTCCTGCGGTGTCCCAGAATGTGCCGTCGCGAATGCTGTGGGCGGTCTCAAATGACCCGGGATGGCTGCCGCGCAGCCCGGTGAGAGCGGGAGGATAGTAGTTGCCCGACTTCTCTGGATCAACATCGGCGCCCATCAGATGCCAAGGCATCATGGCTGCGCCCGCAGTTACCGCCACGCCATTGATGAAATCCCGGCGTGTAATTTTGCAATCCAGCCCCAGTTGATGGTCCCGTGAATCTCGCACGATCTCTCCAACACGGCTTTTTCGGCTTGGGCCTTGAGATGATTTCCCGACAGCCGAACATCAAGAAGCGAAAGGCGTGGCTTTAAGCTTGTCCTTCTGCTTTTTTCACCGCGAGTTCTGCGCCCTGGAAGCCGATCTTGCTATGTGTCCCATCGCAGAAGGGCTTGTTGACCGAACCGCCGCAACGGCAGAGCGAGAACGCCGTTTTGCCCGTAAGATCGAACTGGTTTCCATTGATGTCCACCAATTCGACAGAGCCTTCCGGAGCCTCCACCCGGAACGGCCCATTCGGACGAACAGTAATCTTGACTTGTGCCATGCAAAAATCCTCCAACCTTACGGGTTTCTAGTAAGCCTTAAGAAGATATCACGGAAGTGATACTGATGGCGTATCAAGGAATGCCGATAAGGAGCCCAATCGGACAGAGGATGGAAGATAGGTGCATTGAACTCCCACGTCTGGCAACCGCGGCGAGACATGGGGCGCACTCATTTACTTAAGGGACTATCACGGGACATTTATTCCATCCGCAAAGCCTGCATCGGAGCAATCGACGCGGCTTTTCGCGCGGGCAGGAAACTCGCCGTCAGCGAAACGAGCAGCACCGCCGCAAATCCTGCGATAAACGTGAACGGATCGCGGGCTTTCATTCCGAACAGCATCGACTGCATCATTCCAGCGCAAGCGAGTGCAATCGCCACGCCCAACGTAAGGCCAATCCCAGCAACCACCAGGCTCTCGCGAAGGAGCATGCGTAGAACCTGGCCGGGTCGCGCGCCAATAGCCATTCGGACCCCGATTTCAGAGGTTCGGCGAGCCAGACGATACGCGAGCGTTCCATAGAGCCCAATCGCCACCAGCAGCGCTGCCAACATTCCGAAGAACGCCGAGAGACGCGAGAACATGCGCTGCTGCGAATACGACAGCTCGAAGACTGCGTCCTGCGTCATGGGATTCTCGAGCGGCAGGTTTGGATCTAGGGCACGAACTGTTGCCGCAATGGATGGCAACAGGGCGGTGGGCGTCTCTCTTACACGCACCTCAACCTCTAGATGGGTAATGCCGCCAACTTGCGCCCAGGGATAGTACGCCATCGGAATGGGCTTTTCATCGACGCTGGTATATTTGCTGTCCTTCACGATACCCACGATGGTCCGCGGCGAGTTGCTGCCGAGTTGGTGTCCGATGGGATTGACTCCGGGCATCAGTTTCTTCGCAAAGGTTTCGTTGACCACCACAACGCGAGGCGACGTCTCTGTATCTGCATCTGAAACATCGCGCCCGTTGATCACCGGTACACCCATAACATGGAAGAAGTCGGGGCCGATGTCATTCGAGCGCAATGGCGCCTCGGAGTACGTATGCGCCACTCCGTCAATTGTCGCGGCGTTGTTATCGCTCCAACCGTAGCCCGGACGATTCTCTGCAAACGTAACCGAGTCCACGCCCGGCAGGCTCCGCAGCCGATCCAATAGCGCCCGATAGAACTGAAGATTCTGGGCAGTGCTGGATGTCTTCTGGGGTGTGATTCCGAATACGAACAGACCTTTCGCACGCATTCCCAGATTCGTCGACTGATAGTTCTCGAGCGTGCGGAGGAGTAGGCCCGCTGCAACCAGGAGGACGAAACAGAACGCCATCTGTGTAGCCATCACAACGTTTCCGCTCCACTTGCTCGACCGAGTCACGTACGCAGTGGCGGCGGACATTCTCAGTCCGCCCAACACCGGGACGCGTAATGCGGGAATCAACGGGGCAAGACCAAATACCAGAGCAGCGGCTGCGCAGATCGCCAGTGTGAACACAAGTACGGTACGATCGGGTACGAGACCTGTCTCAATGCGTGACCACACGGCCAGAGCACGAGTTGCTGCCAGTGCGAAGAGCCATCCTAAAGCTGCTCCCATCGTTACCAGTAGACTGCTTTCCAACAAGAGTTGCCGAAAGATCTTCCAGCGGCTGGCGCCCAGTGCCAGTCGCAGGCTGAACTCCCGCTGCCGCGCGCTCTTCTTCGCCACCAGCAGCATAGCGACATTCGTACAAGCGATGAGCAGCACGAGTCCGACCAGCGTCATCAACACGGTCGCTCCAGTCCGGTAGCCGCCATCGGTGGCGAGGCCCTCGATGCCGCGCGCCGGCTGAAACTTCAATGTCACTTTTTGTGCTTTGGGGCCGGGTGTGCTGAGACCCGTATACGCCACTCGCTGGAAGCGCGGTTTGACTTCGGCGAGTGCTTGTGTCGGAGAGACACCGGGAGCCAACCGCGCGATCAATTCCAGGCACCACCAAGTCGGAGTGCCATATAACGTGTTGTACTCCGGCGCACTGCCCCAGGCATTCAGATCGGGCCGGGTCTGAAGCGGGATCCAAAGATCTGTCGATTGGCCGGGCTCGACTCCGAAGAATGCTTCCGGTCCAATTCCAATAATCGTGAATGCATTCCCCTTGATGTAAATGGACTGGCCAAGAATGGAGGGGTTTCGAGCGAACCGCCGAGTCCAGTACGAGTAGCTGAGTACGGCAACCGGCGCATGGGAACGCTCGTCTTCGAGCGTGAAGGCGCGTCCGCGCGCCAGGGCTACTCCCAGCCCCGAAAAGAAATTTCCGCTGACCATGTCGCCTTCGATCTCTTCCGGCATATCGCCGAAGCGGACGGCTACCTTGCCGATTGCGAGCGGCACGAACGCAATTAAATCCGCGAATGCACGACGGTCCTCTCGCAGATCCTCGAAAACAGGTTCCGAAAAAGAGGTTTCCGAGTCACCGGTGTTCCCCGCCCCATCTGGCTGTCCGCCGGGAACATGCAGATAGACGAGTTCCTGAGGATTCGGCACCGGCAAACTCTTCAGCAGGACCGCGTTCGTCACGCTGAAGACGGCGGTGTTCGCGCCGATTCCCAGTGCCAGCGTAAGAACAACGGTAATTGTGAACCATGGAGAGTGATAGAGCTGGCGGATGGCGTACCGTAATTCCTGCAGCAACCTCGGCATGCGATTTCTCCCGACCGTAATTCAAGGACGGGTGGTCGCTGAAAACGTGAGCAGGTATCGGTGATTTGTTTGCGGCTTCGCTAGGCGGCTTCCACGCGGGCGGTCCGCAGGCTGCGGTACAACTCGAGGCACTGGTCGATCATGCGCTTGGTGGTGAAGCGTTCGCGGGCACGAGTATAGGCAAGTTCGGCGTAGGCGCGGCGCATAGGTCGGTCGGCATTCAGTATTCGAATATTCTCGGCCAGGCTGGCTGCGTCGTTCGTGCGGAAGTAAAGAGCGGCATCGCCCCAGATTTCGCGATAGCTGGGAATGTCGTTCGCGATAATGGCACAGCGCGAAAACGCCGCTTCGAGCGCGGGCATACCGAGCGGTTCGTAGCGGGAGGTAGCTGCGTAAATGGCGGCCCGGCTGTAGAGAGCGCGCAGTTGCGCATCGGTCTGCGGACCACGAATCGCAACCGATGTTTCCTCCGTCGCTATTTTCACATCTGCGCGGATCGGAATTCTGGGCAACGGAACCGTGTGCTCCGCACCCACAATGCAAACCGGAAGCGGATGCTCCTCTTGCGTAAGCAGAAAGACCTGCTTGCTGGCATCCACCAGGCGGCCGACCGCCAGCACGCAATCGTCCTTGCTGACATAGGGATTGAAGAAAATCGGATTGCGCCCAGGGTAGATGACTTCTCCGCGTTCAGGCCGCGCGTAACATGCCGAGATGCGGTCGAGCATCCACGCCGATGGAGCAACCACGGCGTCGGCGCCCATTAGCCCATTGAGCACGGTTCGCCGGTACCAGTTCAGGGCGCGCCCCGGCTGCGGTGGGCGACCCTGCACAGACTGCGTCCAAGTGATCAGATCGCCATGCGCCATTACGACCTTGGGGATGTCGACGGGCAAGTTGCCGTAACAGAATTGATTGAAGTGCAGCACGTCGGGCCGCAACTCTTCGACGAGCGACAGGAGGAACGCCGATGATTCCGGCAAGTCTTCTTCCGCTTCCTGCATCCATTCCAAACGAAATGCGGTAGGACGGTAATCCAGTCCGTGCAGGTGATCCATCCACGCTGTCTGATCGGGCAGTGGAATCTCCCCAAAGCTGACGAGGGTAACGCGCACACCGCGCGTCACAAGCCCCGTCACCAGTTCGCGGGCATACGTCCAGGAACTCGAGAGCGAGTCCGCCGTGACCAGAACGTGCACAGAACCTCCGGAGCGAAACCCGTGAGAGAAGCGGGTTTCCCCACTGCAGTGCATCTATTTTAGTGTCAACGCGGCTCAGGCGGAAGTGATTTTGCGTTTGTCCTGTGTAGGGGCGGATGCCTCGTCCGCCCCGAGCGCAGCGAGTGCCGGACTGGCTGCGGAGTCTTCAGACGCGCGCTCCGCTCGCGCGGCCGACGAGGCGTCCGCCCCTACAAAAGCTTTCAGAACTGAAACTTCAACGCCAACTGAATCAGGCGCGGCGGCTGCGCCGCCAGGATCTGATTGAAGGTCGGCGAACTGATGTCGCTGTCCGGCAGGCGGAAGTTCGTGTGGTTCAGGAAGTTGAAGAACTCCGCGCGGAATTGAAACTCCTTGCCTTCGGTTACGAGAATGTTCTTGAAGGCGGAAAAGTCCCAGTCGGCGTATCCCGAGCCCTGGGCGATATTACGCCCCGCGGTGCCGAACTGCTGGACAGGTGACAGAGGATTTGGGGTGATTTGCTGGAATGCGGCCCGGTTCAGCCACGCGGTTGTCGTCTTGGGCCCGGCGTTCGGATTCTGCCCCGCAACCAGGTTCGGACGATTCGCCGAAAAACCGGTAATCTCCGGTGCTCCGCCTTGCTGGGAAACGTCGGTGGAGTCGAAGACTGTGAACGGAGTGCCGGTCATTACGGTTGCGATGCCATTTAACTGCCACGCGCCCAGGATGTGCTGATACCAGCCATGGGGCCGCTGCCATAGCGGGATGGCCCACTGATAGCTAAGCGCCAGCCGGTGACGCGAGTCGAACAACGACCGTCCGCGCTCTGCTGCCAGATTAAATGGGTCTTGCGCAAGGTCATTCTCCCCCGCCACTGGTTTCGCCGCCGAGCCTGTCATGTTGAAAGAGGACGCATCATCGATTGATTTCGAAAAGGTGTACGAAAGCAGGAAAGCCATCCCGTGGCTGAAACGTTTGTGCAGGCTGGCTTCCAGCGCGTTGTACGAGGAATTGGCGATTCCCGCGATCAGCCCCGTGGATGAGAAGATACAAGTCGCGGGATCATCCGCAAGCGTACAGCCGGAGTACAAGCGCCGTTGGTCCGCGTTGTTCGGGTTCGAGATGGCCTGCCCGGTGGTCGGATCGATCCCTGGCACATAGATCGCAGGATTTCCTTCGATGAAGCGAGGCAACTTCGTGCCCTTGGTTCCGACGTAGCCGACTTCCAGCAACAGATCGGAACCGAACGAGTGCTCAACGTTTAAATCCCAATCCTGCGAATACGGCAAGGGCAGATTGGGTGTCAACGTCAGATTCGTCAGGGGCGTAGCGAAGGTTCCCGGGGCCGGGGGATTTCCATTGAAAGGATCTTCGAAATTCGGCGGAGGCGAACTGATCTGCGCCGTCTGCAAGTAGGGTGGCGCGCTGATCGGCGACTGCAGCGGACCTCCCTGCCCCGTGTAATACGGCTCGTAGAAGATTCCGTAGCTCGAAGTCACCAGCCAGTTCCCTTTTCCAGTGGGGTCAAGGGCGATTCCAACGCGAGGCGCGAAGCCCTTCCGGAACGTCGGGATCAACCCACCGGGGACACCCCGGTCGCCGGGATATAGCAGGCCCGGGTGCGCGGTCGGCATGACTGTAGATTGCCGTCCAGGAATGAAGAGTGTTTGCCGATTGTGGATCTCCGTGTACGGAGACGGCATCTCGTAACGCAGACCATAGTTCAAGGTGACCCGCGAGTTCACCTTGTACGTATCCTGCGCGTAGGCGTTGAATGACTGGCCGTCAATGCCCCTGTTAAAGTCTCCGCGTCCTTGCAGGAAGAAAACAGGCTGCCCGAACAGGAAACTGGCGAACGCGTTGGGAACATTCGGGAAAGGCACGAACACAAAAAAGCCGTTCGTCGCGATGCCCTGTAGCATGTTGACGTGGATATGCTCATACCCGCCGCCAAACTTGAGTTCATGTCGGCCGCGCACCCAACTTAGCGAGCCATTGTAGTCGTACGCGTTTTCGTAAGTATTGCGCGGTCCGGTAATCGGATCGCCGATGGTCGTATATCCATTCACCTGAATGAATGGAGGACCCACGGCCAAATCCAAACTGGGTTGATACTGGAATCCTAAGCTCTCCGGCGTGGTGTGATTGGTGCGTTCACCATAGAGGAACTTGTTGCGCAGAAAGGAGAAGCGTGCGACTCCGATCATAGAGGGAGAAAACGAATGCGTCTCCGTCGCCACGAAGTTCTGTGCGCGCTGCTCCTGTCCGACCGGGAATCCCGGAACGCTGGCGCCTGAGGTCGGGATGGGATTGAATTGCGAGCCGTTGGAATACGCGTAGCGGAAGTTCAAGGTGTCAGCCGCCGATAGTTGCTGGTCCAGCCGCACTCCGAATTGGTCGGAACTCTGCGTAAAGATCTGGGTCGAGCTATAGAGATTATCTCCGGCATTCGGCAGCGGGAAGAGGCTGAGGAGCCCCAGGGACAGCGGACTCGTGTCGGGCGGTGTCAAAGGCATCTTATTGAACGGATACGGCTTGTTCAGAAATACATTAAACAGTTGATGAATGGGCTGGCCCGTGGAGTCCGTATCCAGACAAAAGCCGCTTTGTGGGTCGAAGGCGCTGCAGATCTTGGAGAAATCGCCATTACGTTCCAAGACGGAAGGCACCGTCGATTGAATCGTCTCTCCCTGATGATTGCGGAAGCCTTCATAGTATCCAAAGAAGAACGTCTTATCTTTCACAATCGGCCCGCCGAACCTTCCGCCGAATTGATTCTGCTTCAGCGGTTCGACGCTGCTCGCGAAATAATTGGTCGCGTCGAAGGCATCATTCCGCAGGAACTCCCATAGCGATCCATGAAATTGATTGCCGCCAGACCGCGTGATGATGTTCGTGGTCGATCCCAGGGCATTGCCGAACTCGGCGTTGGCGTTGTGGGTCAGAATCTTGAACTCAGTAATTGCGTCGACAGGCGGCTTAAGCACAAAGCCCCCATCGACGCCGTTGAAGTTATTGGCGCCATCGATGAGGAAATTGTTTGACTCCGGCCTCTGGCCGTTCACCGCATATGCCTGGCCATCCCGCAGTGAGCCTCCGGCTTCGCGAAGCCCGGGGGTAAGCGGTGCGACTCCGGGCTGCAACAAGCCTAACTCCGAGAAATTACGTCCGTTGAGAGGCAGTTCCAGAACATCCCGCTCGCTGACCGTTTTTCCCAGGCTGGTTACGGTCGTCTGAATCAGCTGGGCATCGGCTTGCACTTCAATTTTTTGCGTCTCCGTGCCTACAACTAAGCGCACGGGAATCGTGGCCGTCTCATTGACATCTAACATAATTCCCTGCTGGATATAGGACTGAAATCCTTTCGCCGCAGCCTGCAGACGATAGTGCCCGACCGGCAATTCGAGAAGGACATACTCGCCGCTGCGATCCGTCACCGTGGTTCGTGTCAGCCCAGTCTCAATCTGAATGGCGCTGACCGATGCACCCGGCACAGTGGCCCCGGCGGGATCGGTAACCGTCCCTCGAATACTTCCTGTGATTTGTTGAGCCGCGACGGTGAAGCTAAGCGAGAGCGTCAGGACAGTGGAGATCAGCATCTTCGAAACAGATATACGTCGGTTCACGATTCCCCCCGGGCAGAAACACACGCTCACACTTTCCACACGACAGCACTCTCGCCTGGCTGCAGCATTGTCAGGCGAGCTCTAGGTTGCAGAGGGCGATGGAATTCTCTGGGCCCACATCCCAAAGAAAGAATGAGCAGGCGAAACGGTACTGGACTTGCGAAGAGCCGCACAATAGCGAAAAAATATTAGAGCAGCGGACCTTGTGGTTCAGTTCACTTCCAGACGCAGTCTGAGTTCGCGCGCCAAATTATCGATCATACGAATCTTTTCTGCCGCCATGATGGGAACGTTTGGCACTGCCATCGCCAACTCGCAGGAGAGCAGCATGGCCGGGATCAAGCTGAACCTTCAGCTTGATGTTGTCTCCGATCAAGCGCACGAGGAGGTTGCGCATGCTGTCGGCAACCTCGTTCAACGAAACCGGTCGAGGCAGGGATTTGTTCGAGCTGGCTACGCTTAGCAGTTGCCCCACTAATCCGCTCGCTTGCAGACCCGCTGTTCGGATCTCTTCTGCATACTTCCTGGCGCGGTCGGCTGGACCAGGAACCGATAACAACAAATCGCAATACAGCAGAACCGCGGTCAACAGATTGTTGAAGTCATGTGCGACACCACCCGCCAGCCGCCCGATCGTCTCCAGCCGCGCCGCCTGCTGCAGGCGCCGACGGGAAAAGGCGACATCGGAGAGATCCTCAAGCATTACCACCGCGCTCTCCACCCTGCCGCGTTCTCCGTGAACCGCCCACACTGTCCAGTGCAGGGACTTGCTGTCCTTGCCGGAGGCGGCGCCTTCGACCTGAAAACTCTCGCGCTTTCCGTCAAACAGCTCGGCGAGCAGGGCGCGGACGTCGCCGCCCCCTTCCGCCGGAGCCAGTTCGGAGAGTGCCCAAGGAGCCGGATGGGGGGGAGACTCCACGAGCTCCTCGAAAGTGGAATTCCTGGACAGGATCTTCCCCGAGCTCTCGCAGAACGCAAGCCCGACAGCTGCGTACTTCAGAAAGGATGAAAACAGCGACTCTTCCGGCGAATGTAATATTGCAGCTACGGCACTCATACTCACTACTCTGCGCGGGAACAGTTCCGAAAGGAACCTCGAGTCGTCATATTCAATACCTTGGTTTTTCCCAAAACGAAAACCCGAGGTACTTGCTGCCTGACTCACGCCTCGGCCCACTATAGGAAGATCACCCCACCTGTGCGAAAGGGCAGATGTCACTAAAACGGGAACTTTTCCTGTGGAAAACTTTTACTAGGGAAAACCATTGAAAATAAGCAGGTTATCGGATGCATTTTGAGGGGTTCGAATGCAAAAAAACTTGCTCCTTCAATCGAAACGTCAAACGGCGCCCCTTTTCCAGTCCAATCGGGACCGAATCTGCAACGGCTGACGTCGGCTGGCGCACGAACAGGCTGGCGGTCTGAATCCGCACCGACACCCCGTCTACCTGCACAGAATTCAGTGCGAGACGCAAATAACCTCGATCAGAACCAGTTTTCGATGGGTGCGCTGACTCGATTTCGCCCGAGACAGTAGCGTCACGCGCAATCACTGGGTTCCCTTCAACCATTACGGGCTCGTCCAGAACCGCCTCAAACGACTCGTTCAATCCATTCCCGGCAAGTAGTGGAACTTTCAGCCGCACCGTAAGAAGGGATCCGCCAGGAATAACATCTGAATTTCGAAAAGCGGGTCCACCCCCTTGATCGCCGCTCGCGGAAGGGCCCTCTACTGCGTTCGCGAGACCGCCTCGCTCACTTTGAAATGGCGAAGGAGTGCTGTGCGTCGCGGCTTCCGTGGGCAAGTTCGGAGTGGGACGAGAGCAAGCCAGAGCGCAGAGAAGCGTAAGCATCGGGGTTATCAACCCACAGGATCGGCGGCATGCGCTCATGCGATACGAGTTCACTCGCACTCTGTAATAGACGAAGTGGCAACTTATTTACCAATAACGCTGCCATCAATCCAGAGACTTTGCGATGGCACTTTCGTGGTGTGCATGTATATTTTTCCGGTACCCGCGCGCTTTCAGCCACGGCTCATCATCGCCCATGAAAAAAGCGGGAGAATTGAATTCCCCCGCTCACAACACTTCCTTGTTAGACGTTCAGACTACGGCTTCTTCGGCGCCTGCTTCGTGGCTGCCGGCTTCTTGGCTTGGCTTTGACGGCCTCCAATCAGAGTCATCGCATCCGCAGCGTTGAACGGGAACTGGCGCACAGAAGTTTCGCTCGCGCCACCAGCGTTCAGCGTAATATCCACGCGGCGATTGCTCGCCATGCGGATGACGCTGATTCTCGCCAGCGCCCGCTTGCGTTCCTCGGTCGTCAGCTCGGTATTCTGCAGGACCGACTCCTTCACCTGTTCGGTCGTAAGGTTGCGCTCCGCGCCAAATGCCTTGGTGTCGATCACTGCCTCCGGAACGCCCTGCTCCACCAGGAAGCTCTTGACCCGGGCCACACGACGTTCGGTGAGGGCCTGGTTGTAGGCAGCCGTGCCACGATGGTCGGCATGGCCTTCCAGCGTGAGATGGGCATCTGGCTTCGCTTCACGATACTTCTGGAAGTCCCTGGCGAGACCAGTGAGCGTTTGCTGCTGGCTCGGCAGCAGTCCACCCGTCGGATCTTTCGCCTTGGGCTGATCTGTTGGGAAGTAAACGCTGTGCAGCGCCAACCGGGCTTCGAGCGCCTTGTCAACCGGCGGTGGTGGAGGACTTTGAATCGTGACCTGGGTCGTAGCCTGTGTATTCAGGCCGCGCGAATCCGTACAGGTCGCCGTAATCGTGACCGGTCCCGGCGCCAGTCCGGAGGTGTTCAGCGTTGCCGAATTGCCGCTCCCGGAAACTGTCCCCTGGGTAGAAATCCAGTTCGCAACCGAAACCGGTGCGCCGTCGGGACTCGTGCAATTGGCGGTCACGTTTACTGCTCCACCGGGCGTCAACTCGCTCGGATTCGCCGAGAGGCTCAGGGTGGGCGGATTCTTCGGCGGAAGCGGCTTAATGGTGTAGTTCGCCGAGCAAATCGCTTCGTTCCCCTTCTTGCCTTTAGGATCAGTGACGTGGGCTGTGATGGTGTAAGCGCCGGGAGCGGCGTTATTCGTGTCGATACTCGCTGTCGTGTCTTTCCCGGTTACCTGCCCGCCCGCACCGCTCCAACTGTACGTCAACGGGTGCTTGGGATTGAAATTGCTCGCATTCACGGTCGCGGTCAGGGGCTCGCCAACCATGACTTCAGTCGGCTGCACCGAGCAGGCTGCCGCGGGAGGAACTGGCTCGGCACCGCCGTAGCTATAGACGATACCGGTCCGCAGCCGTACGCCCTCCAGATCAGGCCGCCGCAGCGACGGGAAATTCGGCCCGGCAAATTGCGGGAAATTGTGATGCGCCCACACATAGTCGGCCTCAAAAACTCTCCAGGCCCACTTCTTGGTGAGGGGAAGATCCATACCGCCGCCCAGGATCAGCCCGATTCCGTTATGGGTTGCGGCTAACTTGTCATACGACAGACGGTTAAGACCTACAAGCGAATGCAGGAAATAGTTTCCCGTGTCCGTCCGGGCCATGAATCTCGGACCAACGCTCAGAGTCCACTCCGTGGAATCAGAATTTCCGTCAGTGTTGTAACCAAAATCCAGTTCGCCCCCCCAGAACTTGTCGAAGTTATATGTAAGTGCCGCACCACCGCCCGCCGCCTCATCCGGAAGCTTGAATGGTATTGGATTGGACGGATCACTCGCCGCCCGAGGAACGGTTCCACCTGGGTGTAGCCATTGATATCCAAGGAAGCCGTCCCATTTCGGAGTGGTATCGCTCTGTGCAAAGGCGGGACCGGCAGTTATCATCAGCACGAACACAGCCAGAGCACAAGACAAAGCTATGCGCTCGGCGCGACATAACCTGCGGATTTCCATGATTCCCTCCAAAGATGTGATCGTTTCCGGGATCGCCAGTGTGGCAAACCATCCGGCGGAATTGATCGGAAAAATGAGACTTAAGTGTCGGGACCCAAGATTCTATCTCAGAGCATGGCAAATCGAAAGCGGGCAAATCCCCATGACGAGGAAATTGGGCGTCCCGCCGGGTCCATGGCAGACCTTGCCGCGAGGGAACAAGGCCGCGTATCGTTGGATCGAAGCCCTTAAGGCCGCGGCGGAAGATGCTTGCCTGCCCCTGCAGCCATCGAGCAACACAACCGAATGAGCCACGAAAAGGTACTGATCGTAGAGGACGAAGAGAACGAACGTTCCGGACTGGCCGAGTTGGTCACGTCCTGGGGTTATCGCGTTGAGACAGCAGCCGATGGTACCGAGGGTTTGGAGAAGGCTACGCAGTGGGGACCCTCCATTGTAGTCACCGATCTCAAGATGCCCCGCATGGGCGGGATTGAACTGCTGGAGCGTCTGGCGGAACAAGCCCAGACGATCGCGGTCATTCTCGTCACGGCCCAGGGAACCATCGACAGCGCGGTGCAGGCGATGCGCACCGGAGCCTACGACTACATCACCAAGCCCATCGATACAAACCGGCTGCGGACGATTCTCGCTAATGCCTCTGCCTTGTTAGGCACGCGCGCTGAACTCGAAATCACCCGCCGCAGGCTTCGTGACAATGGATCGCTCGGACGCCTCAGCGGATCCTCCCGCAGGATGCAGGAGATCTTCCGCCTGATTGAAATGGTCGCGCCGAGCACCGCTTCTGTGCTCATCACCGGAGCCAGTGGCACCGGCAAGGAACTGGTGGCGAGAACGATTCACGAGCTCAGCTCGCGCAAAGATCGCCCTTTTGTCGCCATCAACTGCGCCGCCATCCCCGAGACACTCATGGAAAGCGAAATCTTCGGCCACGAGAAAGGGGCCTTCACCGGCGCGCTGGAACGCCGGACCGGTTGCTTCGAACTCGCGGAAGGTGGAACTCTGCTTCTGGATGAAATCGGGGAAATGCCCATAGGAACCCAGGCCAAGCTCTTGCGAGTGCTGGAGGATCGCAAACTCCGCCGCCTGGGAAGCAAGGTGGAGACCGCCGTCGATGTCCGCGTGCTCGCGGCTACCAACAAGATTCCCGACGAGGCTGTAGCCCGGGGCGAACTCCGGAGCGATCTCTATTATCGCCTCAACGTTTTCAACATCCACCTCCCGCCCTTACGTGAGCACAAAGAAGACGTTCCCGGACTTGTTCAGCTTCTGCTGGCCGAGATGAGTCAAAAGCATGGCCGAAAAGTCGCGGCGGTGAGCGAAGCTGTGCTGAATCAGTTCAATAACTACGCCTGGCCGGGGAATGTCCGTGAACTGCGCAATACCATCGAGCGAGCGGTAATCGTCTGCGACACAGGCGTGGTCGAAACCAAGCATCTGCCTCCGGGCTTTGGTCAAGCTCCTCTTCGCGCGGCTGCGAATGATCCTGATGCCGTACGTCTCGGCGTGGGTACCACGGTCGAAGAAGCAGAGAAAATGCTCATTTTGAAAACGCTGGAGGCAACCAGCAATAATAAGACCAGGGCTGCTGAAATTCTGGGGATCAGTCTGAAGACGCTTCACAACAAGTTGAAAGAGTATGGAAGCGCGGCGGCCGAAGTCGCTCCCGGCAAAGAAGAAGTGCCGAGCGGCTAGACAGCTTTTCGCGCCGTTCTGATTCTCGCCATATGCTGCGACGCAAAACCATTATTGTGCTGGCCATCACCTTGATGGTGACGGCGATGGTCACCGCATTTTCCTACCTGTATATCTCCCAGATTCTGCGCCTGAGAATCGCCAATGCCTATGAGACCGCGACCAGCTTGTCCCATCAACTCGCTTATGCCGCAGGAAACGTCGCCCCTGATTTCGGTAGCACGAAAATCGACACCAGCGACCCGGTGGCGATCAAACGGGCTCTGACCGAATACATGCAGGAAGACGTCAACCTGAACAATCTGCTGCTATCGGATCCCGGTGACTGGCGATACATCTACGACGCTGCGATTGTGGACGTCAATGGGAAAGCGCTGCTGCATTCCAATGTCGGCCTGCAGGGAAAGTTAATCGAACCTCGCCCAGATTTTGACAAGAATGTCGTGCAAGCCAATCTCCGACAACAGATCCGGCTTGTGTTCAGCCCCGCCGCCGTGTACGACGTCACGTACCCGTTGCAATTAAATGCTACGCCGTTCGGCACGATCCGCATCGGTGTACAGACTGTGTTCCTGAAGAGCGAGGTGCAGGATAAGCTCCGTACGTCGGCCTTCTACTCGGGAGCCTTGATCATTCTCTCGTTCCTGCTCGCCGCGGGGATCTCGAACATCGCTCTCGGACCCTTGAAACAGATAAACCGTAACCTGGACAGCGTGACTGCCGGGGAGGGCGACCTCTACAGCTCCCCATCCGAACACGACGAATATGGGCTGGTGAGCCTGAAAATCGCGAACCTCGGTCGCCAGATTCGCGATAGCAAAGAAATCTTCTCCGCCTTGAAAGACAACGTAGACCAGCTCATGTCGAAGTTGCAGGACGGCTTGATGCTGTTCAGCCGTGACTCCCGGGTCGTGTTGGTCAGCGCGCCAGTCGAATCTTTTCTTGGCCGCCCACGCGGAGAGCTTCTTGGACGCACGGTGCAGGAAGTCTTTGACCGTGATTCCCTGCTCGGATCAGCGTTGCTCGATTCATTCGAGAGGCGACGGCCGATGTCGCAGCGCGAATTTGACGTGGTAGGGGGCAAGCGAGTTGAAGTGTCGCTCGATTTCGTCCAGGAGAAGAACTCCCAGATCGGCGCTCTGCTCGTCATGCGCGATACAGAACCCGTCCGCCGCATCGGGGACGAAATCGAAATGTCGCGGCGCCTCTCCGCCAGCAGCCGTGTCACTCGTGGCGTGGCTCATGAAGTGAAAAATCCTATCAACGCCATCGTGCTTCACCTCCAGCTACTGCAAAACAAACTCGCCCAGCAAGAGCCCGACACGCGCCGCCACATGGATATCATCGATAGCGAAATCCGACGCCTCGATCGTGTCGTGCAGACACTGGTTGATTTTACCCGTCCCCGCGATCTTCATCTTGAAGATATCGACCTGCGCCAGTTGCTCGAAGATGTCGTGCAACTCGCTGCTCCCGATGCCGAGCAGCACGGCGTAACCGTCGACCTCCACATGCCAAACGAGAAATTGCCGGTGAAAGTTGATATTGACCTGATGAAGCAGGCGATTCTGAACGTCGTCATCAACGGCGTACAGGCCATGACTCAGGGAGGGCTTCTCACCATCTCGGCACGCCGCGAGAACGGTGTCGCGCTGGCGGAGGTCCAAGATCAGGGTGGCGGCATTCCCAAGGACCTGCACGACAAAGTCTTTGAGCTGTATTTCACGACGAAGAAAGAAGGCAGCGGTATCGGGCTGGCGCAGACGTATCAGATTCTTCAGTGGCACTACGGCTCGGTCGATTTCGAATCGGCAGACAAAGGAACGATCTTCCGCTTCCAGATTCCCATGGCAGCCGGTTCTAACACTACTGGCACAGAGCTTGCCGTAAATAGTGTTGAAAAATCAGCCTGAGATTTGCGCGTGTGGCCAGGATGATTCTGTGGTTGGATACTCGCGAGAAGGCGTAAGATGACTTGAAACCCGCATTCACCCTTCGGGACCGTGCATGACTCTGGCCGCTGCCATCCTGATCCTCAGCATCTGTTCATCCGCGTCGCTTGCAACGAGCTTCGTGGCGCCATCTGCGCGTCAGTCACAAACGTCTGCCGCCGCTGCGCCGGCCGCCCAGTCGCAAGGTCAACCGGATAAAACAGTGCCGCCCACGGCCAAATCTTCTTCGACCCAGACGCCCGGAGCTCAGACTCCGGCTGCTAAACCCACGCCCGGTGCAGCGAAAAAAGCACCCCATCAGAAGAAGGCACCTCCTGCTCCTGGGTGTGATACGGCAGCTTCCGATGCAACGACTTCACCATCGCCTTCAACAACTACGTCGCCGCCGCCAGGCACTGCGCACGTGGCTTCCACCGCAGAGGCTCAGAAGAATTGCCCCCCGCCGAAAAAGAAGGTTGTCGTGATCCAGGGAGGTGCCGCGGAACAGAACATTCAATTAGCGGGAGGCTCCCCTGGGGGCAACACAACGCAGGCACGCCAGTCTACCAACGAAATGCTCAAGGCCACAGAAGAGAATCTCAAGAAAGCTGCAGGCATCCAACTGAGCGCCGAACAGCAAAACTCGATTTCCCAGATCCGTCAGTTCGTAAACCAATCAAAGTCGGCGCTCACAGCCGCTGATTTCGAGCGCGCGCGCACCTTAGCATGGAAGGCAAAAGTGCTCTCGGATGACCTCGTAAACCCGAAGAAATAACCTGCACACCGGCGCCTACAGAGTTCCTCAAGCCCGAACGAAGCCGGATGAAATTGGGGGGCCCAACTTCTTGCCGATTTTGCAAGAAGTGGGAATTTCGACTGTGACGCTTTGAGCAGGAAGTGAGCGGAATACTCGCACTCGCGCGGGGCTCAGAGGCGTCGCTATCTCCCCTTCGCCCGCGCCTGATTCACCTTCGCGAGCAGATCTTGCGACATTGCCTGCATCGGTCCCTGGATCTTCACCGCCTCGGTCAGCACTTCGCGCGCCTCGGTGAGCTTGTTCAGCTTACCGTAAGCGAACCCGAGCCCGTACAAAGCCCGCGCGTATTGCTGGTCGTCTTGGCCCTTGAGCAGGGCGGCTGCCGACTTTAACTCTGGAATCGCAGCGGTCGACTTCTCCTGTTTCAGATACGCCCACCCAATCGTGTTGTGCGCGGCTCCAGCCGCCAGCTTTCGTGTCTTATCGGCATCGGGCGCATCTGCTTTGGCGACTTCAATCGTCTTCTGCGCGTAAGTGATCGCCTTCGTGGAGTTCCCCGAATCTCCGTAGTAGTTCGCCAGCAGCAGTAATGCCAACAGCGAATTGGGATCTCTGGCCAGCATCTTTTCGCCAAAAGCGACCAGCCGCGTCTGATCGTTCAACTGGCCCGGCCCCAACGTGTACATCGCTAGATTCGAAACCTGGTCGTTGTACTTGGAGTCCGGATACGCCGCACTGAACTTTTCAATCTCCGCCATGCGCCTCTTCGGATCTGTTTCAGCCGCGATCACGTTGATCCCGCCGGTCTCGAGGAAGTCGCAACTACTCTTATTGGCCTCTTTTTCATCTGAAACCTTGCGGGCGAAATCTTCGTCACTCATGCTTTCCGGCTTCGTCTGCTTGGCGATCGACTGGCAGATATCTCCCCCCTTCGCCGAATAATCGATCGCTTTCTCGTTGTTCTTCGCTTGCAGAGCCACGCCCTCCAGCGAGACCAGAATTTCCAGGTTGCGCGGAGAACTTGCTACCGCTTTGTCGCCATACTCCAGGGACTTTTGAAAATCGCCGCTCGCCTGGTAGGCCTGCGCGATCTGCCAATTTCCGTAGGCGACAGCCTGCGGATTCGAAGAGAATTTCTGCACGAAGTCCTGATACATGGCCAATCGCTTCGCGGAATCCTGTTCATTGTTGATGTCTTGCAGCGCATGGTCTTCTTCCGTTCCCGCGGCAATCACGATCTTTTCCACCTGGGCCCGTGCCTGGCAAATGGAAAACGCAAGGAAAGATGAAACAGCCAGCAGCGATCCGATGCAGTGTTTCATAGCACCCTCCGGTCAATGCGCGAGATGGATCAACTTCCGATCAGCACGCGAATCCTAGCGCCGAACCCGGCCGTACGCAAGAGCCAGCGTCACCGCCTCCTGGGGTTGGGAAGGACGCCTTCGCCCGCCCCCGCGAATCCGAGCGAAGTGACAGAGTGCGTGCCGTCGTCGCGCCGTTCATCTGACCGTTGTCGTTGTTTTGTAATTTCTTTCTCTGTGTCCCCGCGCCTGCGTGGTGAATTTCTTTTTCGTCGTCTAAAGTAGAAAGATGCGTGCGAGCCTCAGCCATCGTCCCCTGCGATTTGTGTTCGCGGCCAACCTGATCTCCATGGTGGGCAGTGGGATGAACTCCGCCGCAGTGGCCTGGTACATCCTTAAGGCCACACACTCGGAGATGGCCCTCGGTACTTTCGCCGTCCTGCAGACCGTCCCCGCGATGCTGATGCTGCCCTTCACCGGCGTCGTCATAGACCGCGAAGACCGACGCCGCCTGGTGATGTGGCTCGATGCCATCCGCGCGATCATCATCGTGACGGTAGCGATCCTCGCCTTTCGCGAGCAGGTCAAGGTCTGGCAGCTTTACCTTATGAACACCTTGGTGGCGGCTGGCTTCTGGATGTTCTGGCCGACCATTACCGCGCTCATTCAGGAACTCACGCCCGAAAGCGAATTCGTACAGTCGAACACATTTTTGCTTGCCGGCGTGCAAGGCGGATTTCTCATCGCGGGCGCGATCGTCGGATTTGTCTACGACCACATCGGCCTCGGCGGCGTCCTGATGCTCGACGTATCGACCTACGTAATTTCGTTCCTTTGCTATCTCGCGGTTCGCAAAGGAAAGCATATTGTCATGCGCCCACAGGAACTGAAGGCCGACATCATCGCCGCCGAAAGCCAGCTCACCGTCTTCTGGCGCGAAATGAAGGAAGGCTTGCAGTTTTTGCGCGATCATCAGGCGGTGGTATTGCTGGGCGCTAGCTGGGCCCTCTTCCTTGGTGCCATGGTCACGGGCGTGGTCGTCACTCCTTCGCTAAGCGACCGCGTGTTTCACGCCGGAGCGAAAGGATACGGCTGGCTCAATGCCGGATGGGGCACTGGAGCCTTCGTCAGCGCCCTCTACGCTCCACGAATCATTGCCTGGATTGGCGGGCGTCGCTCCATCGCCTTCTCCATGGCATTGCTCGCAGTGTGCATCGCACTTGCTCCGCTCGCCGGCGTCTTGTTTCTCGCAATTGCGACGTACTTTGTGATGGGCTCGGCCCGGGGCGTGGGCGGCGTCGCCATGAACACGAGCCTCATGGAGATGGTTCCCAAACACCTGATGGGACGCGTGCAGAACGCATTTTATTTCACGGGAACGTTCCTGCAGTCGGTGCTGGCCGTTGTCGTCGGAACAGTGGCGCAGAAAGTCAGCCTGGTGGTTGCCTTCGCGATCCTGGCCTGCGTCTACGTGCTTTCCTTCATCGCGTCGAGCATCCCGGTGCAAGCTGAAGTCCATGAAGAGATGGCAGCGGACTAA
>Ga0335080_10000849_pt1 | contig 28908 bp, 25 predicted proteins | sample Lox_Sample_34_FD_206720 | JGI IMG/M metagenome (GOLD analysis project Ga0335080, IMG submission 206720) | Soil microbial communities from Loxahatchee National Wildlife Refuge, Florida, United States - Lox_Sample_3.4 | ecosystem: Environmental > Terrestrial > Soil > Wetlands | place: USA... | reverse complement strand
CCGGTCGCTGTGCTTGTATGTGATGCCGTGCTGCGCGAACCGCTCCACGCTCCATTGCGCGCTGTAGTGATCGCCCGTCACGTCGGAGAGCCCGTAAGACTTAAGCACCGCCGCGTATTCCTCGACGACGGCATCCGGGCTGAACGGCGGCCGGTGCTCGCGGCACCAATCAAGTACCGCCTGCGTCCCCTCGAGGTGCGCGATCGCCAGCGAGAACGCATCGCTCGCGCCCCCGGACGGATCCGCGAACGCCCGGTAGGCGATGCCCTCGCGCCGGTCCAGCTCGAGCGGTCGGCCCGCGTTCGTCACGGCGGCCAGTGCCTCGGGCGTGATGAAGTTCGCAATGTCACTGCGGAACTGCGCGAGATATTCGGCTGCGTTCGCCTCCGGATCATCTTCCAGAGCTCGCTCCACAATCCGCGCATCGAGCGAACTGTTCATGGCAAGCGATGGCGCCACCCACACGAGCGTATCGCTCCCCTCGCGCCCATAATGCGCGTCGTACGCCTCCCACAGAGCGCCCGTCTTGCTGTAAGGCGTGCTTAAACCCCACAGCATCGCGCCCGACATGTTTGCCATGGCCGGCCGCAAAGCGCCCAACACTTCACTATCCGGGTTCGCTGAATCTTCCGTCGCTTGCCAGAACGCGAGCTCGTCGGCGCAGATCGCGGGGACGGAGAAACCCCGAACCAGGCGGTAACTCGCCGTCTTCACTTCGAGGGTGCAGGCCGTGCGGAGTTCGATCGTCCACTTGAGCGACTTGGCGATCAGCGGTGCGAAGGCAGGTAGCTGTGCGAGCCCCCGCACGTAGCCGAGCGCCTGTTGCGCCTGGCGTTTGTCAGCGGCCAAGAGCGGCACAATCGCCTGTTCGCCGGGTGCGAGAATTTGGTGATAGTCACGGGATGCCGCGGTCCACATCGCGACCACGGACGCCACGCGCGTCTTGCCCCCGCGCCGGCCCACGATCGCGTACACCTCGCGCGCTGGCGTTGTCGGCGCTGTCATGCGCCCCGTGTGTTCCTGATAGGTCACGAGCTCGGCCGGCTCAAGCGGCAAGCCGAATGAGGCCTTAACGAGCACCCGCCACGCAGCCCAGGACGGGCCCGTGAGTCCGGCAACGTCCATGGCATCGAGTACGCTTCCCGCGAACGGCTGCACCACCCGAGCCGCGCGACGCTGGGCGGCCTTGGCGAGCCCGCCCAGCCGCGCCAGTTCGCGCATCCGTTCGCGACTACTCGGCATCGGCCAGCTCCTTGAAGGCCATGCTCTCGTTTCTATCGGCACACATCGGCACACCCCCGGCACCGGACAGGACGTGACAGAGCGGACAGGAACGGCCAAGTCACGGCCAAGGGGACAGGGAGCGCGTTACCGTACAGACACTTACAGGTGCGCAGCGGTCTACCAATCCGCTGCTCGCCCCAGCAAGCGAGCGGCACAATCGGCAGTCCGCGGGCGAGAGCGGCCCGGTTCTCCACGTCAAAGGCTGGCTGTCCCGCTCGGTAGTCCACGAAACCCACTACATCCCAAGTATGTAGTGGCCGAATGAGACAGGTGACGGTGTGTTGTCCCGCTTGACCATGTTGCGGGACAGAGAGTTGCGTGTGGACGGACAGGTGAATTTTGCTTGTCCCGTTGCTTGTCCCGTCACGTTTGGGACAGGCAGTTCGGGACAGGCACGAGCGGTCAGAACGGAATGCCATCGAGGGCCTCCGTCTGTGTCTTCGGGCCGGCGACGTAGGCGTGTCGGCGGTCGGTGCCAGCGTCGTGAATGGCGCCGCGGTCGATCAGCTGGCCGAGCGTCGCGTCCACGTCTTCGGAGCGCGCACCCACGGCCGAGCGCACGTCAACTTTAGAGCAGCCTTGGTGCGATTGGACGAACGCGAGCACACGTGCATCGAGCGATAACTCGCCGGCCACCAGCTGGTACTGGTCCCCAACGAGCTCGACGCTAAAACCGGAGACGGGCCATCGTCCCAACGCGCTGACGTTCCTGCGTGCGGCGCTTGCTGCGTCCTGTGTCAACTCCAGCAGCATATCCACGAGCGCCCCGATGGCGGTGGAATCACGATAGCCGCCGCCTTCGCCCTTTTTGGCGTGGTGCGGGATGGCCACGGCCATCTCGAGTTTCCTGGCGTACCGCAGAAGGGGAACCAAGACCTGTGGCCATTCTGCGCTCGAGTGGGGATCGGTCACGATGCCGCGCGCGAACGACGCGAGCGTATCCACGACGAGGAGAGTCGGAAACGGATTGAGCCGCTCAAGGGAGGCGCAGAGGTCAATGAACGGTTGCTGCGGCCACAGCACAAAGAATCGTTCCGGGTCGGCCCCGAATCGGACCGCGCGTTGTACGATCTCGCTCGGGTGCTCCTGGTCCGCGCTGACCCAGAGGATGGAACCGGCCTCGCATGCGCCGTCAAGAAAACGCGCGCCCCGCGTCAGCGCGGCGGCACCCGCCGTCAGGAGCGTACTCTTGCCGCCCAACTTCTCCCGGCCCGTGAGGAGCGTGACCCTGCCCCGCCATGCAAGCCGCGGAATGACGGCAGTAGGCGGTTTGAGCGCGTCCGGATCCTCCAGGAGCTGCGCGAGAGACTGGGCGACGACACCCTTGGACGACTCGCCCTGTTTGGCACCGCGCTCTTCAGCCGCCTGTCCCGTGGTCCGTAAGGTCGGCGCGGTCATCACCGGGATCGACAACACCGCTCGGGCCGCGCTCATGCGGCACCCCGCCGTCGCTCGAGCCACGCCAAGACGTCGCGCACGAGATATCGATGGACGCGCGGCGTAATCGTGATCGCCGGAACGCCGGCGCGCTCGATGCTGCGCGCGGAGCAGCCTAAATAGCGGGCGACTTCTTCAGCTCGCAGGAGCGAGCCAGGCGGGAGGTCCTCTAGGGAGCCGCGGATCATCGGTCGGGCGGTCGCCGTCACGGGCCCTTCCCCGTGAGGCGACGGTGACGGAGCACGGCGCGGGTCCAGCGCCGTAGAATGACAGACACCCGCAAAGGCGCTTCCGCCCTCTGCGCTAGGCACCGCCTTGCGCGAGGCGGAGGAGCACCCGATGTTATGATCACAGTCGAGTCCTTTCGTGCTGAGCCCGCGCCCCACGCGCGGGCTGCTGTTTTACGGACCTTATCGGCAGATCAAGAGAGCGACGGCTACCGCGGCGCGGTCGCGCGGCAAGCCCACCGGCTGATGCCGTGACAGCCGGGCCGGTGGAGTTGGAGGGTGCAAGTACCCGCCGCGCACTCCCACCGGATCGTCTCATTCACTCGACCACCTCCCTACATACCGGTCGAGCAACATCGCTTGCTGCCGGCGCGACAGCTCGCGCCAAGCCTCTGGCGGCACGACATCCCCCGCTCGGAGCTCGAGCGTGCGACCCTTGAATCCCAACTTCAACGGCCGCCAAGCAACGAGCGCCGGCAACCTCGGTTCGCTCGGTGCGCGCCTCACTTTGCCGCCTCGCGCCGTTCGGCTTCGTTGATGAGCGCATCGAGGTCGAGGTTATTGTCGAACACATAGGCAATGGTCGTCTCGAAACTCGAGGCGAGCGACGTGGCGCCGTGCGGTGCCCAATCGGAGAGGCGAGAGAGAACGCGGCCGTTCGCCTGCAGCGGCTCTGGGCAGCTCGCATTGAGGGTAGCGCCACACACGACGCTCGCCCGTTGAAATTGCGAGAGCAAATCCGCCAGCTCATTGATGACCGAACGCAGCGCGCTTGCGACCGTCTCGTATTCCCCAATGAGGCGCCGTGACTCTGTGATCGTGTTTCGCAGCCAGACGAGCTCGGCATGACTCGGGGGCTCGTAGGGACTGCTCCCGGTGCGGATTCGCTCGAGGTGCGCAGTCAACGAGCCGTCGCGGGCCGGCCTGGGGCGCGGCTCGACGCCAGGTGGAGCGGCAACGGTCCCTGTGCGGTCGTTCAGCCATGCGATTTTCGCTTGCTCGCGCGCGCGTTCATGAGCAACGACATCGTTTGCGGCTCGTAGCCGTGGCATCGGTTAATCCTCCCTCGCGCGGCGCGAGGCCGCATCAAAGTCTTGGTAGGCCTTCACAACATCAGGGTGCTTGAAGGCTTCGACAGCTGCACGAGCTCGAGCTGCGTCGAGCTCTCGAGTGTGCCGCGCCGTCACGCGATTACGTTCAGCGCGACCAGCACCCCGCGCGTCCAACTCCGCGAGTTCGCGACGCTGGCGAACTGCGAGCTCGCCAAGCGCTCGAGCGGCTGGCCCGTTGTACTTGCTGCGCTCGTTCGGTGGAGCGTCCTGGGGCGGGTTGCGGCGCTTCGCGAGTTCCGCCTCGAGCGTCGCAATCCCTGCGGCGTTCGTAACAACCTGAGCGAGTAAGGGTGTTAGCCGCTCAGCGTGACGTTTACCGACCGGCTCGAGGGCGGCGGCGAAGGCGTGATGCAGCGTGGGCCAGCGACGGCCGCTCGCGTCTTCGTACCAACCGCTGTACGCGCGTTGGAGCGCGTCGGCTCGCGAGAGCTGCGGCTCGCGAGTTTGGAGGTGCGACACGCGCCGCTCGGTTTCGCCATTTAACTCCTCGATCGACGGGCCGCCGAAACCATCGGCATCCCCTTCCTGCTTGGCGATCCTCAGCAGCTGCACGCGACCAGCGCGCACGCGCGCTAGCATCTGCCCGTGCGTCGGGCACTCGTACAGGTCGGGGCCATCGAGCTTACGGAGTGTCTTCCCGCAGTCACACAATCTCAGGTTCACGCGTTCATGCCCTCCCGTCTTTCGTGAATCAGCGCGCGCACGTATTCACTTAGAGTCTGCCCGCTTCGACGCGCGTCCTGCTCAAGCTGCTTCTTGTCGGTTCGCGTCATGCGGATCACAAGCCATGTGGTGCGCTGTGCTTGGCGTGTTACTTTTCCCTGCATGTGACACAGTAGGCCACGACTAAGCTTGGCGGAACGACTCCGGGGTGGGGACTTTGCCAAGAAGGCGAGCAGTTCGCGAATTGAAGCATCGGGCGCGCAAAGCGAGCGATCCAGTTGTTGCCGTAAATGTCGCCCGAGTCCTGGCGCTCGGTGTCCGTGCCCCTGGAGGGCAGGCGTGGTCCTCGCTGCTCACGTTCAAGGGGACGACAGAGCGCCAAGCCCTTCCAGGTCGCCGTGACTGGCTCCGCCGATTGCTGAGGGAGTGCCGAGCCTCTCATAAAAAGCGACGGACGCACGAACCACGAGCTCACCGCAGTAACCTGGAGGCGCTGGCTCTCGCGCTCGAGCTTCCACGCGAGTGGTTCTATTCGCCAGGCGAGCCTCTGGACGTTCTTGGGGTTGCCCCTTGGCTAGCGGCGCGAATGGTCGAGCTCTACGCTCAGGCCGCACAGCACCATCACCTCGATCGCGCAACCTTCGCTCGCGGCCTCGAGTTCGTGCGCACCGGCGCATGGGTTCCGCCCAAACAACCTGACGCCAGCCCACGGCCGACATGATTAGGGGCTCTCTCCACGATTAGAGAACCGACAGTGTTCATCTTGGGAGCTGGAGCAAGCGCAGAGTACGGTTTCCCACTCGGCTCCGGGCTCGTTCAGAGGATCGTTGAAGGCACGGGGTCAGGTGGTCAGCTCCGTGATGATCTGGAGCGGGCGGGTTATAAACGGGAGGAGCTCAACGAGTTCTCTCGAAAGCTGAGAGACTCTGACCAGCTCTCCATTGACACATTTCTCGAGGGCAATGAGTGCAACAGCTTCCAAGCGATCGGCAAAGCCGCGATAGCAATAAGCATTCTCCAGGCGGAACACGCCAGCAGAAAGCAGGAAAAGTTCATCGGCAGGAACGTCCCCGCAGACCACTGGCTGCGATACATCTGGAACCTCATGCGATCGGGCTGCGATTCAGCGGACAGGTTCGCCGAAAACCATGTCTCATTTGTGACCTTCAACTATGATCGGGTCGTCGAATGGTACTTTCAGATCGTTTTGGAGAACGCGTTTAATCTTCCGGGGCCCACCGAAGCGCGGGATCTATTCGCGAAGACCGTTCCGATGGTGCACCTTCATGGAACGATCGCTGATCGAGAGTTTGGACAATACTCCGGGCGTCTCGGAAGCACCGAAGTCCAAGCGGTCGCGAAGGGCATCCGGGTGGTGCATGATCCTGCCAGTGAGCGCCCGTTCACGGCCGCATGGGAGCTCTTCAAGAAAGCGCGTCTCGTCTGCATCCTGGGGTTTGGTTATCACCCCACGAATATCGATCGCCTACGGTTGAAGGATTTTGTTGAGCCAAGTGCACAGATGCCGGCTAGCACCTATAACATGGGGGGGGCGCAGGTGAGCGTTGCATACAGTCGCATCCAGCATCGCGGTCTGGGCATCAGCAACCTGCCTGCCGCGCGCGATTATAAGGCTGAGCGTTTTCTCAAGGAAATCGCGCAACTCGTGTAAGAGGCTCTCGCCCCCTTGCCTGTTCCTTGGCTGTTGAGGATCACGCACCCATGCCACAGGCGACAGGACACGACAGATTCCGCTACAAACGACAGAGCCCCGCAGGTCGTGCGGGGCCCTCTTCGATTTAGGAAACCGCTGCTCTATCCACCTGAGCTACAGGGGCGTGCAGTCGTGTAAACGCTAGAAGCTAGCGGCGTTACGCGTACTGAAGCAAGGCCTCGACCCGCTCGTTCGCGAGCCTGCTTCGTCCGGTGAGAAACCTGAGCTCGAGCAGGAATGTGAATCCCACCACAACGGCGCCGTGCGCCCGAACCAGCTTCCCCGCCGCTTCGGCGGTTCCCCCCGTCGCGAGCACGTCATCCACCACGAGCACCCGGTCTCCTGCACTCACCGCATCCTGGTGCATTTCCAGGGCATCACTGCCGTACTCCAGCAGATACTCCACCCGGCCCCGCGCAGCCGGGAGCTTGCCCGGCTTCCGGATCGGGACGAGGCCGGCATCGAGCGCGAGAGCGATGGGCGCCCCCAGCAGGAATCCGCGGGACTCAATCGAAATCACCCGTGAGACGGCCGCGTCGCGAAACGGCTGCGCCATGAGATCGATCGCCGTCCGAAACAGGCGGGGATCGAGCAACAGCGGCGTGATGTCCTTGAACAGAATTCCGGGTTTGGGAAAGTCCGGAACGTCGCGGATCCGGGCGTAAATCTCGTTTACGCTCACCGTCGCACTGGGCATGTCACCTAGCGGATTCCAAAGTCTTTGATATGATCGAGCTGATGTGGATGCTCTGATTTTTCTACGTGCTCAACGCGCGCGCCGCGCGGCCCGCGCTCGAGCGCACGCTCCAATTCCGCGAGCGCGTCCGACCCCCCATCCGCCACGACCTCCACCGTCCCATCGACGCGGTTCGAGACCCAGCCGTGGACACCCAACGCCTGCGCCGTGCGCATCACGAACCAGCGGAACCCCACCCCCTGCACGACCCCCCGCACCACATACCGTGTTCCAGCCATCGGGCGGTCATTCGGGTGCCCGTGCCGGGCGGCTCCGCAGCCGCAGCACGTACACCACCACCGCGATTGTCACGAGCAGCAGCGCGATCAACACCGCCTGCCCGACGTAGCGATGTACCTCTTCATTGCGGAGCACCGCCTCGTGCTTTCCCAACACATACCCGACCACCGTCAGCACGGCGCACCAGAGAGTCGCTCCCACCGCGGTGTACAGCACGAACCGCGGCACGGCCATCTTCGCCACGCCGGCGGGAATCGATATCAGGTGACGCGCCACGGGGAGCAAACGTCCCACCAAAACGCTGATTTGGCCATGGCGGGCGAAAAAACGGTCTGTGCGCTCGAGCGAACGCTCGGAGACCAGCACGTACTTGCCGTACCGCCGGATAAACCCTCGACCGAGCCAGCGCGCCAGGCCGTAACTCGCGAGTGAGCCGAGTACGCTGCCGATCGCGCCACACAGCGTCACGAGCACGGGGTCCATGACCCCTTTCGCGGCCCAGTATCCGGCCGGCGGAATCACGGCCTCGGCGGGAACGGGCAGCACCGATGACTCGATCGCCATCAGCACGATGATGCCGGGGTAGCCGAGGGCGCGCAGTGTGTCGAGCAGCCACTGGATCACGCTTTCAAGCATGAAACCCGTGCTGGCCGAGCAGTGGAACGAAGCGAGCGCTGCCGAGCGGCGTGCGGCGGAGCCCGCCCCCGTCCACTCGTTCGATCAGCGTCGTGGTCTGGTTGCCCTGTTCCCCGAGCGGAATCAGCAGGCGACCGCGGGGGGCCAGCTGCTCAACCAGCGGCGCGGGAATCTCGGGGCCGCCGGCCGCGACGATGATCGCGTCGTACGGCGCGTACGCGCTCCAGCCCAGTGTCCCGTCGCCCACGAGCAGCGACACGTTGCGCGCGCCCGCTTCGCGGAGCGCCTGCTGCGCGCTGCGCGCCAGTGCGGGCACGCGCTCGATCGAAAAGACTTGAGACACGATGGCGGCGAGCAGGGCGGTCTGATACCCCGACCCCGTGCCGATTTCGAGCACGCGCTCGCTGCCCGCGAGCCGCAGGGCCTCGAGGTGGCGAGCCTGCGTGGAGGGTTGCGAGATCGTCTGCTGGTGCCCGATCGGCAGCGCGGCATCATCGTACGCCCGCGGGCGCAGTGCTTCGGGAACGAACAGGTGCCGGGGAACGGAAAGACAGGCGTTGAGGACCGCCGCATCGCGCACTCCGCCGGCGCGAACCGACTCCGTCAGCCGGGCGCGATATCCGGCGTAGCTGTCAGCCGGACTGCGACGCTCGGGCATCAGTCGGAGGGGAACCAGGACTGCACGACTTCGATCAACCGATAGTTGGTCATATCCATGTGCAGTGGCGTGACCGAGATGAACCCGTCCCCGGTGGCCCGGAAATCCGAATCGGCGCCGCCCGACCAGGTCACGTGGCCGCCTCCGATCCAGTGAATGTCCTTGCCCCACGGATCCTTCATTTGCGCGATCTCCTCGTGGAACACGCGGCTGCCGAGATGCGTCACCTTGATCCCTTTCACTTCGTCACCGGGAATGCCGGGGAGATTGATATTGAGGAGCGTCTGCGCGGGAAAGTCTCGCACATTCACCAGGTGGTGCAACAGCCGCTCGAGCCGCGGGCGGTGACTCTCGAGCAACTCGAGGTCGCCCCCCGCGAACGAGATCGCGACGCTCGGGATTCCGGCCACGAGGCCTTCGAACGCAGCCGCGACGGTGCCCGAATAGAGGACGTCCTCGCCCATGTTCGGGCCGTGGTTGATGCCGGAGATCACGAAGTCCGGCTCCTCAGGCATCAACTTGCTCAGGGCGAGGAGCACGCAATCCGTGGGTGTCCCGTCCACCTGAAACGCGCCGTCGGCGCGCCGCGTGGCCCGAAGTGGCCGGTGCAGGGTCAACGAGTGCGATGTTCCGCTCTGCTCGCGGTCGGGCGCCACGACGGTCACCTGCCCTACGGCGGCACACACCTGCGCCAGCACCTCGAGCCCGCGCGCGAGAATGCCGTCGTCGTTCGAGACCAGAATGCGCATGTCCCCCTCAGCGCGCGTTGCCATGCGGGACCGGGCCTCCTTCGAGAATGGCCAGCACCGACTTGAGCTCGGCGCGCAGATCTTCCACGGTTTCGAGCGCAAGCGCACGCCGCGCCTCGGGTTTGAGCTCCCCGGAACGCCGGTACTGCTCGATTTTCTGTCGCGCACCCTCGATCGTGTATTTCTCCGTATAGAGGAGATGCTTGACCAGCATGATCAACTCGATCTCGCGGCGCTGATACACCCGGTTTCCCGACCGATTCTTCGCGGGGTTCAAGAACCGGAACTGGCTCTCCCAATAGCGCAGCACGTGCGGTTTCAGATCGGTGAGCTGGCAAACCTCCCCGATCGAAAAGAATTCCTGGATGGGATGTGGAGCGCTCACGATTCCTCCACTCCCCATCGTTCCGATTTCAGCTCGCGCTCCATCAGGTCGGCCACCGCCTGGCGTGGGGGCTTGCCCTTGAATAGCACCAGCGACACCTGCTCCGCGATCGGCAGCTCGACGCCATGCCGCCGCCCCAGCGCGACGGCCGCGCGCGCCGTGTTGACCCCTTCGGCCACACTCACGCGCGCGGCGAGTGCCTCGGCGACCGCTTTTCCCTGCCCGAGCTCCACGCCCAGCGTCCGATTGCGTGACAGCCCCCCCGTTGCCGTCAGAATCAGATCGCCCATTCCGGCAAGCCCGGCGAACGTTGCGGCATCGGCCCCGAGCGCGGCGCCGAGCCGTGTGATCTCGGCAAGTCCACGCGTGATCAAGGCGGCTCTCGTGTTGTTGCCGAGCCCCAGGCCCTCGAGAATGCCCGCCGCCAGCGCGATCACGTTTTTCAGCGCTCCGGCCAGCTCGACACCGAGGATGTCGGTGTGTGAATAGACGCGAAAGTACGGGGCGGCAAACAGCTGCTGCACCCGCTCGGCCAGCGCGGGCTCGTGAGCGGCGGCCACCACGGCCGTCGGCTGCCGGTCGAATACCTCACGCGCGAACGACGGTCCCGAAAGGACCGCAATCGGCGTCCCCGCCGGCAGTACCTCGGCCAGAACACAGGAGATCGTGTTCAGCCGCTCCGGCTCGAGGCCCTTCGACACGCTCACCACGAGCTGGCGCGACGTTGCGCTCGCGGCCACGCGCGTGAATACGTCGCGTACCACGTGCGAGGGCGTCGCGCAGATGATCACGTCCGCGCCGCGCGCGGCCTTCCCGATATCGGCTTCCGCACGCAGCGCCCCGGTGAGCACCGCGCCCGGGAGAAATTCGGGATTGGCATGGTCGCGATTGATGCTCTCGACCACCGCGGCTTCATAGGCCCACAGCGTCACCTGTTCCCCGCGCCGCGCGACCAGGTCCGCGAGCGTCGTGCCCCAGGCGCCCGCGCCGATCACGCTGATGCGTGTCATGCCGTCACACTCCCGTCCCGCCCCTTGCGCGTCCTGAACCGGTGTTCGGCGCCGGTCCGGAGACGCCCAATGTTGGCGCGGTGCGAAAACACGATCAGCAGCGCGAGCGCGATGCCGGCGAGGATGGTGTAGGTCGCCCCTGGATTCGTGAGCCAGGCGAACACGGGAAACAAGAGACTCGCCACGAGTGAAGCGACGGAGACATAGCCCGAGAGCCACAGCACGAGTCCCCACACTAGCGCCGACAGGACGATCGCGAGGGGAGCGAGCGCGATGAACACGCCCCCCGCGGTCGCCACACCCTTGCCGCCGCGAAACCGGAGAAACGGCGAGAACATGTGCCCCAGGACCGTGGCCATCCCCACGGCGACGCCGAGCCACGGAGGAGCACCGGCGCTCTTTCCGAACACCAGCACGGGAACCGCGCCTTTGGCGACGTCGATCATCCCGACGGGAACCGCGTACTTCCATCCCAGCGTCCGGAATACGTTGGTGGCGCCGAGATTCCGGCTCCCGTGCTCGCGGAGATCGATGCCGCGCGCGAGCTTCCCCGCGAGATAGCTCGTCGGGAACGAGCCGATCAAATACGCCACCGGGAGCGCGAAACCGGGCGTCACGCGGATGCCGCGTTGCGGTCGCGCCGACGGCGGAACTTGATTCCCACGGGAGCCCCGGTGAATTCCCAGGCCTCGCGAAAGCCGTTGAGCAGATAGCGGATATACGATTCGGGAATGGCCTCAGGGCGGTTCGACACGATCGCGAATCGCGGCGGCCCAGTGCCGATCTGCGAGGCGTACAGCAGCCGTACCGGCTGGCCCACGGGCTGAGGCGGCTGCTGGCGATCGACCAGCTCTGCGAGCACCCGGTTCACCTCGGCCGTGGGCACGCGTTTCTCGCGTGCGGCCGCGACCTGCAGGATCAGCTCGAGCAACCGGTCCACGCGCTGCCCGGTTTTGGCGGAGATGTACAGGAACGGAATGAATTCGAGGAATGGCGCGCTGTCCTTGAGCACCCGCTCACCCCGGATGGCCGTGTTCGTTTCCTTCGCTTCGATCAGATCCCACTTGTTGACGGCGATGATGAGCCCCGCCCCGCGTTCCCAGGCGTCATTCGCGATCTTCAGATCCTGCGCATGCATCCCGTTCGCCGCGTCCACGACGAGCACGCACACATCGGCCCGCTCGATCGCGCGCGTGGTGCGGAGCGTGGCGTAGAATTCGAGATCGTCTGTGACCTTCGACCGCTTTCGCAACCCGGCCGTGTCGATGAACACCAGCGTCCGGCCGGCGAATTCGAGCGGCGTATCGATCGCATCGCGCGTGGTGCCCGGCTCCGCCGCCACCACGAGGCGATCCTCACGGAGCAGGCGGTTCACGATGCTCGATTTGCCGACGTTCGGTCGCCCGACCACCGCCACATGAATCGCCTCGGGTTGAACGGCCTCGCCTGCCGCCGGAAGCAGCTCGACGACGCGGTCGAGCAGGTCGCCGCTCGCCTTCCCCACCGCCGCCGATACGGGCACCGGGTCGCCCAGTCCCAGCTCGTAAAACACGAGGTGCCGCGTGTCATGCGGCAGATCGTCGGCCTTGTTGGCCACGAGCAAAACTCGCCGTTCTGCCTGGCGCAGCAACGAGGTGATTTCGAGATCGGCGGGGTGCACGCCCGCCGCCACGTCAACGACGAACAACAGCACGTCGCTGGCGGCAATCGCGAGCTCCACCTGGGTGCGGATCGCGCGGTTCAGCGGGTCACGCGCGTCCGGAACGAGTCCTCCGGTATCGACCAGCCAGAAGCGCCGTCCATTCCAGTCGGCCGCGGCGAAATTCCGGTCGCGCGTGACCCCAGGTCGCTCGTGGACGATTGCCGCCCGCCGACCGATGAGGCGGTTGAAGAGCGTCGACTTGCCCACGTTGGGGCGGCCGATGATGGCGACGGTCGGTGTATGCGTCACTCTGTGTCGCCCAGCACGTCCACGAAATCGACGGACAAGCGCGCCTCGACCGGCAGCTCGCCGGCGAGCGCATCGACGTGGACTCCGTCCATGAACAATCCATCATCGTTCACTGCTTCCGCGGGAAGCAGCGCCAGATCGAGGTCGCCGCGATCCGCCAGCTCGCTTCGGAATGCCGCTCCCGGAAGCAGCCCCGCGGTGGTCACCGTCTGACCGAATAGTGAGTTCTCGAGCCCGAGAATCTCGAACTCCGCGCCCGTCGCCTGCCCCAGATCCCCCAGGACCTGTGGCATGAGCGGCTCCATCGCCCTGCCGGTCAGCACGGCGATGCGCTTTCCCTGGAAGCGACGCGAACCCCGTAGCGACGCGATGCGGCTTTGCAGGTAGCGCACCGCTCCCACACCGTTCTCCCGCTGATCAAACTCGCCGTACCACTCGGCGGGGGGAAGCGGGACACGAGCCTGCAGATACAGATCGTCTGCGCCATAACACCATGGCTCTCCCCGCTCCACGATTGCCCGCTGCGCCAGCGTCGAGACGCGCTCGAGAGCATCCCGGCATTCCGCCTCGGTCTGCTGCCTGACGAGGTGCCACTTGCTGAATTCCGTGAGCGCCACGGGAACGACCGATACGGACAGCACTGCCTCGCGCAGCGCGTAGAGGTCGAGCAAGGTGCGGGTGAGCACGTCTCCGTCGTTCACGCCGGGGACGAGCACCACTTGGGTGTGAAACCGAATCCCCCGCTCCGCCAGCTCGCAGAGCTGCGGGATGATCTCGGGCGCTTCCGGGTTGCGGAGCAACCAGCGGCGGACCACCGGGTCCGTGGCGTGCACCGAGACATACAGCGGTGAGAGCCGGTACTCGACGATGCGCGCGACGTCCCACGGCTTCAGGTTCGTGAGCGTCGCGAAATTGCCGTAGCGAAACGACAGCCGATAGTCGTCGTCTCGGATGAAAAGCGATTGGCGCAGATGGTTCGGGTTGCCGTCGACGAAACAGAAATCGCAGTGGTTGGCGCAGCGCCGGATTCGCGGCGGCTCGAGCCGCACTCCCATCGCGTGCCCTTCGGGCCGCTCGACCGTGAGTGCACGTTCTCGCCCGTCGGGTGAACGCATCCGCAGGATGAAACGGTCCTCGGCCGTCAGGAATTCCCAGTCCAGGAAATCCTCGAGCGTCCGCCCGTTGACGGCGAGCAGCTCGGTACCCGGCACGAGTCCGAGCTGCTCGCTGAGCGAGCCGGGGGCGACCTCCTGCACCCGGATCACGCGCCGCCTCTGTTCAAGGACTTTGTGAGGAGGGACATCTCAAATCGAAGTAGAATAGTCACTTCGCCAATATCATCGGAGACGAGCCCGAACGCCAGTTGAGGGTGCGCTAGGGCGCGAAAAAAAGGTCGTGACGCTGAAGTCACGACCCCTCTCGCATTCGGTGAAGAGCGGGCGACCGGATTCGAACCGGCGACGTCCAGCTTGGGAAGCTGGCATTCTACCCCTGAATTACGCCCGCGAATTTACTGCTGCTACACTTACCGAGTCGGGCCGCTGTCTACGCCCGTGGTGTCAACGGTGGTGCCAAAGCCACCACCACGCAAGGCCCGTAGCCGATCCCCCAACTTAGCGGCGTGCTGCTCCACCCGGTATTCCACCTGCTCCGACCGGTGCCGGATCGCGCCCAAGTGGCTATAGACGCGCTCCACCATGTCCATCGAGCCGTGTCCCATCTCTCGCGCGACGGTATAGACGCTCACCGGCGCTCCGTGGTCGAGCGTTTGAATGCGGGCCGCGCAGTACGTATGCCGGAATCGCTTGGAGCGAATCTCGCCGGCCTTCCACCCAGCACGTACCGCTACCGCATCGAGCAGCTTGCCGTTCTGCAAGGTACCTCTCGAGAATGGCGCGAAGTTGGGGCCAGAGCGGAACCACCCGGTGCGACGTCCGGGTCTTGAGCCGGCGCCATTCGTTGGGACGGAACGTCATGATGCCCCGATCGAGCGACACGTCCGCAAGCTCGAGCCCTAGCGCCTCCGATTCCCTGCCTCCGGTGAGCAGGAACGTCGCTACGAGCTCGTAGGCGAACGGGAGCGCACTGGTACAGATTCGACAACGCGTTCAAATGATGCCGCACGGTGCCTCCGGCAAGGCCGCGCCGCGTGAGCGCCGCGGCCCATTCCCGCACCGCTTGTACGTCGATGTCCCGTAGGACGGCAGAGGGCAACTTGGTGTTACGGATTGGTGGCCGCACGTACCGCTGTCCGCACCCGGGCGCTCATCGGGTCGAACTCACCGATCCAACGTACCGCGATCTTCCCCGTGCGGTCGATCAGGAACGTCTCTGGTACGCCGACCGTCCTGAACGTCCGGGCCACACGCTGCTCGGGGTCGCGGGCAACGGTGAATTGGATGCCGTACCTCCTCATGTACTCGCGCACGTTTCCATCGGAGCCCGCCCCGTCCACGCTCACCGCGACCACCGTGAGACCGCTGTCGGCGAACGCTGCGTACAACCGCTGCAGGGCCGGCATCTCCGTGCGGCACGGCACGCACCACGTCGCCCACACGTCCAGCAGCACCGCGCGCCCGTGAAAACCCGCGAGGGTGACGGTATCGCCCCCCATGGTCCGCGCGCTGTACGGCGGCGCCGCGTCACCGACCTGAAGCGGACGGAACTCACCGCGGCCGCCGCAGCCGACAGCCGCCACGACCACCAACCACCGGCCCAGTCTCAGGCGCTCTCCCTAGCCTCAGCTGATCCGACCGCGGCGCACGACCACGTGCGCGTCGCCGATCGGGTCGTGGCCCATGGGCAGGTTCTTGGGGCGAGCGGCTTTCTTCCGCCGTTCGGCCTCCTGCGCGGAGGCGCTCTGCTCGGACCAGGCGACCGTAATCGTCGTGTCCGCGAGGCCCAGGACCGGGAATTGTGCCGCGAGGCCGGGGTCGCTGGCGCGCGCGCTGGGCCCAAACGAGGCTCCCCCGTCGCGCGACACCCGAATGACCACCTGCGGCAGGTCCCGGGTCCCGTCGTCCCAGACGACCACGACCTCGCCGCGCCCGCTCACCGCCATCTGCACGTGCGCCGGTTGCGAATACCTCGCCACGCCCAGTGGCACCGGACGATCGAAGCTCCGCCCACTATCCACCGAGTGGGTGTAGTACACGCCCGCCGCCCCCTCCTTTCCCGTCCACCACGCGACGTGGAGCCGGTTCGCGGCGTCCACTTGAATCGAGGGACCGGCGTGCGGGCATCCGTCGTACACCCAGTCGTCCGCGTGGACGCGCACGGGCTCGGACCACGTCACGCCCTGATCGTTCGAGCGCGCCACGACGATATCGCGCACGTTCCCCGGCAGCACCTGGCGCCACCCGATGAACACCGTGCCGTCGGCGGCCGATGTCAGCGCCGTGCGGCAGCAGGGACATGCTTCTCCGGTCCCAACGCGGCGGTTCGGCGACCAGGTCTGGCCTCCGTCGCTCGAGTGCGTCACGTAGGGGGCTGCCTTCCCCTCACGGTCGTCCAGCCAGGAGACATAGAGCGAACCGTCGGGCGCGGCGTAAAGGGCGTGGAAGTTGTGGCGTCGCGCGAATGCCGGCTCGTCGGTGACGCTCACCGGCGCGCTCCAGGTCCTGCCGCCATCGGTGGAGCGGGTGAACCGCAGCGCCGCCAGTGGGAATCGTTTCCACGCCACCACCTTGGGAACCACATAGAGCGCGTTGAGCGCGCCGTCCGGGCTGTAGGCGAGCTTGGGCGGGGACTCGCCATGGGCTTCGATCGCGCCGAGTGGATCGGTCAGCGTCACCGGTGTCGCGCCGCCGACCGCGACGAACAGCTCGCCTTCGGGTCCGCTGTCGGGGGCGGATACCCAGGCCAGGGCCTCGGCGCCGGTCGCCGAGACGGCGAACATCGGCGTCGTGCCGACGGCCGTGGCGTTGATCGCCCGCCCGGCGCCGTCGAATCGCACTAGGGGACCGTCCCCGCCCCGGCAGGCGAGGGTGAATGCGGTCGCCGCGGCAAGCGATGCGACCCTCACCAGCGCCACCGCACGCCTCCGGTCAACGTGCGCGGCATGCCGAGGGTCTGGGATGACGCGCTCGTCGTCGCATTGTCCGAGTACGCGACGTCGGTCACGTTGACCGCGGCGGCGTACACGTCGAGCTCGCTGGCGATGCGGAACGACGCGCTGATGTCGAGGAGCCCGAACGCGGGTTGTCGAATGGTATGGTTGACGTCGAGATACATGGAGCTGGTATAGCGTACCCCCACGTAGGTCTTCCAGCGCGATGTGACGTCCCACGTCACCCCGAGCGTGGCGAGGTGTTCCGGGATCGCCCCCAGTTGCGCGTTGATAGGATCGCCGGTCGTGGTCGCAGTGTAGTGGCTGTCGGTATAGGTGTACGCGCCGTCCACGACGAGAGATCGCACCGGCCGCACGGTGGCCACGAACTCGAGCCCCTGCGAGAGCGCATCCTGTCCGTTGGTATTGAAGTTCACCGTCGCCGGGCAATTCGACAGGTCGCTGCCGCAGATGGCGGTGACGGGGGGCGGCGCGGCCGCCGCGCTGGGCACCTTGTACGAGGTAATCAACGCCTTGGTGCTCGCCTCGAACCACGTCACGCCGAGCCCGACCATGCGCGCCTGGAAGTCCAGGCCGACTTCGCCGCCGGTCAACGTGGATGGGGACAGGTTGGGGTTCGCGATCGTAATGGACGTGGTCGACGAGAACGAGCGGTACAAGTTGTTGAGCCCCGGCGCTCGGAATGACCGGTAGACCGCGCCACGCAAGGCCACGTGCTGGGTGACGGCGTAGCGCGCCGACAAGCTGGGATCGAACGCACTCCAGTGTGCATCCGCGATGGCTCCCCCGGCGGTCGGCCCCGGCACCCCTGCCGCGTACTTGGTCATCTCGGCAACGCCGTTCTGGTTCGCCCAGTAGTCATAGCGGACGCTCACGGTGGTCTCGAGCCGGGCGATCGGCGCGAGTCGGACCTGGGTAAAGACGCCGACGAACTGCTGGCGACCGCCGCCGAAGTTGATCCGGTTGATCGAGGCCGACGAGGCATCGGTCGTCGTCGGCTTGTTGTACGTCCAAGCCGAGTCCTGCCCGCTCACCAGCCGGTAGTCCACGCCCGCCTGGACACTTCCGAGCCAGCCTCCCAGCTCGCGGGAGGACAGGATGGCCGACCCCCCCAGTTCGTGGGAGGGGATCGAGTCACGCGAGTTGGCGTACTGGACGAGCGGTGCCGTGACTGCCGTTGTGTTGCAGTTCGTGGCCGAGGCGAGGTAGCACCCCGCGCCATTCTCTTTCGCGAACGTCAGGTACTGGCCCCACAGCCGGACGTCCACACGACTCTCGTTCGCGAACAGCTTGGTCAGCCCAGCCCCCATGTCCAGGTCCTGCTGGAGGTTCGTGCCGAACTCATACCCCCCGATGCTCTGATCCTGACGGTGATAGCCGGCGCGCAGGAATGCATTCGTGCTCGCGACCGGAGAATAGTACGCCACGAGCTGAGCGTTGCCGTTGACCGCCGACGATGGCGCCTTCCCGGGGAACGCGCTGAGAAACTGGGCGGGGGTCGTCTGGTAACCATCGGTACTGAGCAAGTCCCCGGAGGCACGCAGCGACCAAGCCGTGCTTGGACGCAGCGTCACCGCGGCCGACGGAACGGCCGTGCTCAACGACCCGTAGGTCACTCCGAACTGGGCGCCCGTGTCGAGCGGCTTCCTCGTAATGATGTTCATCACCCCGGCCACGGCCTGGTTCCCCCACAGGCTCGAGTTGCCCCCGCGCACAACTTCGACGTGATCGATCGCCGATACCGGCACTTTGAACCATTGCGTCGTGCTGAAGAACGGGTCGTGGATCGGAATGCCGTCCACCAGCACGAGAACGGACGCGTTGCTCGTCACGCCCCGCATCTTCGCCTGATGACCGGTCGGATCGGTGGTATAGAACGGCGCTCCCGCGACGTTCATGCCCGACACGCCCCGCAACACCTGGTCGAGCGTCTGCGCCGGAGTCCGCTGCAAGTCCGCCGCGGAGATCACGGTTGCGTGCAGCGGCATCTTCTCGAGCGTGGTAGTGGTTCGGGTCGCCGACACGACAACCGGCGCCATCGTGAGCGCCCCCATCGTGACGTCGGCACGCGCGGTCTCCCCGGCGACCACCGTGACCGTGCGTTGCACCGGTTCGCGGCCCACCGCGCGGGCGATCACCACCGCCTGGCCCGGTGGAACCTCCGTGATCCGAAACCTGCCGTGCGCGTTCGTGACGGCCGAGCGTGCGGTCTCGCGCACCGATACGGTGACGCCGGCCAGCGGCTCACCGGTCGCCTCGGCCACGACTGTTCCCTCGATTTGGCCCGTCGCAGATGTCGCGGCCGCGCCCCCCTGGGCGCGGGCGCGGCCGGCGAGCACCGCGCACAGAGCGAGCGCGAGAATCACACGGTTCACGTGGTCCTCCACATGTTTGAAAGGCGGCGGGCACACGACTCCCGTCCGCGGATTGTGTGAGTGCTAGAATCCCGACTTAGGCTTGGGGGAGGAGCGGAGGACCGAGCGGAAAGGGAAGGCGATACCGCGGGGCGACCCAGAACGGCGTGGCGCCCTGAGCGAGGACATCGACATGTTGGATCGGTACAGATGCGAGAACGTCTGGGGGCGCGACAGCCGGCATCCCGACGACGCCGGTGCAGGCGCACGGACAAAGATCGCACTCGTGAGGCAACGACGTAGGGCGGTGCGATCCCTGCGTATGCATGTGATGCATGGGCTCGTGCTGCATCCGGGCCATGTGCAGCACCATGACCGGCTGCCAAGCCGCAAACGCGACGCTGAGTATCGCCGCGAGGATTGCGCTTCCCGTACAAGAAGATCGAGCCTGCATGGGCGGCTATCTACGCTCCACGAACCGGGGCTGTCAAGACGTCATGCGCCGCCCGCGAGTTTGCGACTGGTCTCGAACGGTGGTGGCGTTCGGACCTCCACCACTTTAGCCACTCACCCGAGAACGCGCGACAGCATCGAGACGCATCGCGGCTGGTGCGCCTGGGTACGGGACCGCGTCGTGTTCATCAAGCCGTTTGGCTGGGAGCCGTGGGCCACGTATCCCGATGTTGGGAGCAACAACGAGCTATACGCGGCGGGAGACTATCTCGAGATCGAAACGCTGGGCCCGCTCGTGACCCTAGCGCCGGGCGAACGCACTACCCACATCGAACGCTGGTTTCTGTTCCGTGACGTCGATACCGGGCACTCGGAACGCGAGCTGTAGGACGCGCTCCTCGCCCTGCTCGAGACCACGGACCGCGCGATCAGTCCTGCTCCGCCAGATATCGCATCGTAGCGCGGAGCCCTTCGGACAGCGGGGTGCGGGGCTTCCATCCCAGCACCCGCCCCGCCTTCTCGACCGACAGTACGCTGCGCGATAGCTCCCCGGCGCGAGCCGGTGCGGGGCGCGCATCCAGCTTCCGGCCCGCAGCCGCGGCCAGCAGCTCGGCAAGACGGTTGACCGACGTCTCGACTCCGGTGCCGATGTTGAAGGCGCGCGTATCCACGCTCTCGAGCGGCGCGACCGGCCAGTTGCTCGCCGCCACATTCGCTTCGGCAACGTCCTTGACGAACACCATGTCGCGGGTCTGCTGGCCGTCGCCAAAAATTGTGATCGGCTGTCCCGCAAGCAGTCGACGGCCGAAGATCGCGACGACGCCCGCTTCGCCATCGGCCCGCTGCCTCGGCCCGTAGACGTTGCTGTAGCGCAGCGCGACGGTCTCCATCCCGTACAGCGCCGTATAAATGGCGAGATAGTACTCGGACGCGAGCTTCGCCCCCCCATAGGGAGACACGGGCAACTTGGTCTCGGTCTCGACCATCGGCAGCCGTCCCTTTTCGCCGTATACCACCCCGCCCGACGAGGCGAACACCACGCGCCGCACACCCCCGGCCCGCGCTCCCTCGAGCAGATTCAGCAAGCCGACGATGTTGATGCCGCTGTCGGCCACCGGGTCCGCCACGGAGTGGCGGACATCGATCTGTGCGGCGTGGTGATTGAGCACATTGAATCCGCCGCTCGCGAGCAGCGCGCGGGCTTCGGCCGATCGAATGTCGCCGTGCACGAATTCGGCACCCTTGGGGATATTCTCCCGCCGCCCGCTCGAAAGATCGTCGAGGATCGTGACCCGGTCGCCCGCCGCGAGGTGCGCGTCCGCCACGTGCGACGCGATGAACCCCGCCCCCCCAGTGATCAGCACCTTGCGTCCCATTACCGCTTGTACCTCCATGCGGTGATCCCGTTGCCGGTCACCTTGATCTCGAACGTCCGATTCTCGCCCGGGCTGAGTGGCGGAATCTTCTCGATGTTGGCTGTGACCACCCCGCCTTTGCTGTCGAGGAACTCGAACGTGAATGTCTGCGGGTCCAGGGGCTTGCTCTTCAGATTCGTAAACAGGCCGCTCACGGTCGCGCCGTGCTCATCGGGCGTAAATGTTCCGACCGTCACCTCGAGCGAGAGTGAATCGGCGGCTTTGAGGTATTTGAGCGTCGAATCGGTGCGCCCTCTGAGCTGCCAGGCCTGCGCCACCATCCGCAGGGTGCCACGGTTGACCGGATCCAGGGCATACAGCCGCAGCCCCGCATCGAGCGCGCGCGCGGTATCGCCCGCGAGCGCGGCGACGCCCGCCAGCGTAAACAGGGCTTCCCGGTCATACGGGCTCTTGGCGAGCCCCGCGATGAACGCCTGCTCCACGGGCGCGTAGCCGGCCTTGACCTGTGCGTCGTACGCTCGCATGGCCTTCGCCCCGCTCGAATCGCACCGCGCCGCGATCTGCCGCGGCGTGAGACCCGGTTTGGCATGGGCTTCGTTGCGGCACGCGGCGTTCTGCGAGCTCGTGTCCGGAGCCTTCGGGATCCCGTTCAACAGCTCGCGCCCCACAGCGAACAGATCGGCGGCATCAGCCGAATCGGCGTGCGCCAGGATGTCCGTGTACAGCGCCGTAGCCTGGTCCGGCTTACCGCTCTGGGAGTACACGGCCGCGAGCCCCGCCGTCGCCTGCAGGTCGCGCGGGTATGCCGCGAGGTATCCCTGGTACGCTGCTGCCGCGTCGTCATACCGGCCATCGGCGTGATAAACCCGGGCCAGGTTGAACATTGCATCCTTCTTGTCCGTCGCGAACTTCGGGTCTTGTGCCGCCTGAATGGCGAGGCGGAAGTACTTGGCTGCCGAGTCCGTCTGGTGGGCATTGGCGAAAAGCGTGCCGAGATAGCTGAAGCCCGCGGGCTCGCCGTCGTATATCTGATTGGCGTTGCGGAGCGCCGTGATAGCCGAATCGATGTGGCCTGCCTGCCACGCCGCTACGCCGGCGTTCAACACCGGCACCCACATACGCCGGCGCCAGCTGTTGATATCGTCTTTGCATCGTGGTGCCAGCGTCAGAGCCTTCGCGAAGGCCGTATCCACGCCCCGCGCGTCGCTGGTTTCGATGTAGTAGCGGCCCAGCCAGTACCATGCGGCCGGATTCTTCTGCTGATCCTGGCTCCCGAGCGCCTGTAGCAGCACGCGCTTCGCGTCGTTGAGATTCTTGTCGCGCATTTGCGAGAACGCCGTACTGTCGGCGTTCTTGAGATACACGACTCCGCTGCTCACGAGGTAATGACCCGGTTTGAGATCGCAGGTGACATTACGCCATTCCTGCTGTGCCTCGAGCCGACCCACGCCCGCGGCGACCCCCAGCGCGACCAGAGCAGCAATCCGACGTGTCACGAACGCTCCTTCAGGTTGGCGACCATGGCTTCGGCGCGTTCGGTCGCTGCGCGCGCCACCTCGAGCGCCGGTTTTCCCAGCATGCGTGCCGCCGCGACGACATCCTCGTACTCCGGCTTCACCTTCGGCCGGTCTCCTTCACCCCGCCCCGGTTCGCCCTCGAGCACCTTTACGCGCACGGCAACATCGGGCGCGAGCTGCACGGTGATGTGGCGGCGCGCCAGCGTCACGCGCTCGGCCGTCCAGCGGCGTACCCCGGCGGTGGTGCTGTTGCGAAACAGGGCGTCCGTTACCGCCCCGGCCGCGCCCTCGGGGGCGAGGGCCTCGACCCGAAACCCCGCTCGTCCCTTCTTCATGTGCACGGGCCAGGTCGCGACGTCGAGCGCCCCGGCTTCGAGCAGCGCCTGGCGGAGCGGCTCGACGTACTCGGGACTCATGTCATCGAGCTCCGCAGCGAACACCGTGATCTGTCCCGCCTGCTCGGCGGGCTCCGCGAGGAGAATACGGAGGGCGTTGGGATAGTGCCGCGGGTCGCGCTGCCCGGCTCCCCAGCCGCTCGCAACGAGGCGCCAGTTCGCGGGCGGGGCACCCGAGGAGAGAACCCGCAGCAGCGTGGCGCCCGTAGGCGTGGTCGCCTCGCCTTCAATCGGCCCGTTGGACGAGACGGCACATCCCTCGAGCAGGATCGCGGTGGCCGGCGCGGGGACCGGAAGCCGCCCGTGCGCCGCTTCGACCCATCCGGTCCCCAGGGCAACCGGACGATGATAAACCGCGTCCACGCCCAGCTGCTCGAACCCCTCGATCGCACCTACGATGTCGAGCAGCGCGTCCACGGCTCCGACTTCGTGCAGGTGGACCTTCTCCGGAGCCACGCCGTGGACCCGTCCTTCGGCCTCGCCCAGCAACCGAAAGGCGCGGACGGCCTTGTCCTTGACGCCGGGCTCGAGCGCGGCTCCGTCGATGAGTCGCACTAGCTCCCCGACGTGACGCCCGTGGGACGCGGGCAAGTCGGGAATCGCGAACTCGACCTGCTTGCAGCCGACTCCCGAGCGGCGCACATCGCGCACCGACACCTTCACGCCGTCGAGGCCGAGTCGTGACGGCAGACGCTCGAGCCACGAGGCGGGCAGGCCTAGCGCCAGGAGCGCCCCCAGTGTCATGTCGCCCGAAATCCCGGCACAGGGGTCGATGATGGCAATTCGCATGGGGGGAACTTATCTACGCCGACCGTTAGACGCGCTGGTGCAAGCGATCGAGGATCCGCTCCGCCAGCCGGCCCGAGAACCCAGGCAGCGCGGCAATTTCCGCGGGTGTCGCCGTCTTGACGCCCGCGAGCGATCCGAAACGCTCGAGGAGCGCCCGGCGCCGCCGCGGACCGACGCCGGGAATCGACAGCAATTCCGACGTCAGCGTGCGAGCCGACCGGCGCGTCCGGCTGAACGTGACCGCAAAGCGATGGGCTTCATCACGCGCGCGTTGCACCAGGCGCAGCGATGGGCTGCGCCGCGACAGCCTGAGCGGCTCCACGCGGCCGGGGAGGTAGATCTCCTCTTCCCGCTTCGCGATGCTCGCCATCGGAATCGCGTCGAAGCCCAAGGCGTGGGCCGCGTCGAGCGCGGCCCCGAGCTGGCCCCGGCCCCCATCGACCACGATCAAATCGGGAATGGACTTGTTCTCGTCGCGCCGTCGCGTGAGATACCGGGTGACGACCTCCCCAATGGCCGCGCAATCGTCCTGCTGACCCGGTCCACGGATCTTGAACCTGCGGTACTCCGCCTTCCGAGGCCGCCCAGCCTCGAACCAGACGAGCGATCCCACCGTATCGCGCCCCTGATTGGTGGAGACGTCGATGCAAATGAAGGAACGGGGCACGACGGTGAGGCCGAGATCCCGGCCCAGCGCGAACACCGGATCCGCAGCCCGTTCATCGATGTCGAAGCTCTCGATCTTGAGCCCGTCCAGCAGGTATCGGGCGTTCTGATCGGACAGCTCGGCGAGCCGGGCATAGGTCCCGCGCTGCGGCACGTGCCAGTCGAGGTCCGCCGCGAGCTGTTCGATCGATTCCATGTCTTCCGGCGCGAACGGCAGCAGCACTCTCCGGGCGCGGTCTTCGAGCGGCAGATAACAGCGCACGAGATACGCGGCGAGCACTGCGGCTTCGGTTGCGTGCTCGGCATTTTCCAGAAAACAGTGGTCGCGGGCGATCAGCTTTCCGCCGCGCACGCGCAGCACCACGCCGCAGGCGTCGTCACCGTCGCGCGCGAAGCCGATGGCATCCACGTCGCCCCCGCCGACGAGCTCGATCGTTTGCGGGCGTTCCAGCTGGTCCACCCAGCGCAACGCATCGCGCAGCTGCGCGGCGCGCTCGAAATCCTGGATATTGCTCGCCTCGAGCATGCGTTCCCGCAGCTGGCGCCGGACATCCAGCGTCTTGCCTTCGAGGAACAGGAGCACGTCATCGATCATGCGGCGGTAGTCCGCCTCGCTTTGATAGCCGACGCACGGGGCTTTGCAACGATCGATGTGGTAATCGAGGCACGGGCGCGCCGGCGCTTCCCCGGGCAGATCCCAGTGACACGAGCGCACGGTGAAGATGCGGCGGATGATTCGCAACGTCTGGCGCAGCGTCGCCACGTCGGTATACGGACCGAAGTATCGGGCGCCGGGTAGGTTCACCCGCCGCACCACGAGCACGCGTGGGAACGGTTCGTCTACCGTGACCGCAATGCGGGGATAACTCTTGTCATCCGTGAGCCGGATATTGAAGCGCGGCTTGTGCTCCTTGATGAGATTGTTTTCGAGCAGCAAGGCCTGTGCTTCGTTCGGCACGAGGATGGTTTCGACCTGCGTGATCTGGCGGACGAGGGCATCCTGCTCCGGTGTGCCCCCCGCATCCGCCCCGAAGTAGCTGGGCACGCGTGACCGCAGGCTCTTGGCCTTGCCGACGTACAGAATCTCCCCCGCGGCATTCTTCCACAGGTAGACTCCGGGTTTGTCGGGCAGCGTCTCGAGGACGCGGGCTATTTGCTTCGGCGGCTCCATAGGCGTGCGGCGTCGGGATGCTTGAACGCGAGGACCACGGCAGCATACATCACTCCAAAGGTAGCCACCACGAGAAGTGCCCGGAGCACGGGGCCAAGCTCCGCCCCGACGTGCTCGGCGCCGACGCCCGCGACCGCCGCCGCCGCACTGCCCAAAACGCTGATGCCGACGGCCCGCCATTCGGCCGTGCCCAGAATGGCTCCGATGCGCGCATCCAGGTCCCTGAGGTGGAGCACCACGTTCACCGTCGATCCGAGCGATGACCCGAGAGCGATTCCCGCCGTCCCGAACCGCGGCATGAGCAGCAGCGCGAGCCCGGTCGAGAGCGCGAGGGAAAACGCGGCGATCTTCACCGGCGTGCGGGTGTCGCGCAGCGCGTAAAAGCCCGAAGCGAACAGCTTGACCGTGGCCTGGCCCAGGAGCCCGACGCCGTATGCCGACAACACCCCGCCCACCACCGCCGTGTCGTTCACGTCGAAGCGGCCCGTTTGAAACAAGCCACTGACGATCACGGGACCCAGCGCCGTAAAGGCGAAGGAGGACGGCAGAATGAAGAACGTAATCCGCCGGAAGGCCGTGGCGATGCGGCGCCGGAGTTGCGCATGAGCCGCCGCGTCCGTCGCGTCGCGAGCCATGTCCGGCAGCGAAGCCGCGGCGACCGACACACCGAACAAACTGATGGGCAACACCTGCACGAGCTGAGCGTACCCGAGCGCCGACACGCCCCCTGGTCCCGTGTACGAGCCGAGAATGGTGTCGATGAATCCCGACAGCTGGGCCACGCCGGCCCCGACCAGGAGCGGCAGCCATGCGATGATCACGTCGTGCACGCCCGGCATCCGAAACTGCAGACTGATCGGGATGCCGTTCAGCAATCGCCAGCACGCCGGGAGCTGCACGATGATCTGCAGCGCCGCGCCGGCCACGGTGCCCCAGGCCAACGCGAGCGCGAGCCGATACAATTGCTCGACCGGCGACAACCCGCGATTGGCGAGCCAGGCCGCCGCCCCGACCATCGCGACGATCCCCGCGACATTCCAGAGCGCCGGCGCGGCATACGGCAGGAAGAAGCGGCGATGCGTGTTGAGCACGCCGAGACACCAGGCCGAAACGACCATCAACCCGGTCATCGGAAAGAGAATGCGGACGAGCGTGATCGTCAGCTCCCGGCGGGGAGCATCGAAGCCCTTCGCGATCACCGTCGTGATCGCGGGCGCGAATCCGATGCCGAGCAGCGCCAGGACGCCGGTGGCGAGCAGCAACAGGCCGAGCACGGCGCCCGCGACCGCGCGCGCCCCGGCTTTGTCGTGCCTGTGCAGCAGGGCCGCGTACACCGGGATAAACGACGCTGACAGCGTTCCCTCGCCCAGCAGATTTCGCAGTGCGTTGGGAATGCGAAGCGCCGCTCGGAACGCGTCCGCCGCGACGCTCGAATTTCCGAAGTAGTACGCGAATACCCGCTCGCGCAGGTAGCCGAGGACGCGGGTAAGAAAGATTCCCGCGGCCACACGCATCGCGTGCCGCCCTCCACCGCCACCCTCCTGTGCCGTCGCCGATCCAGGGCGTTGGGCGGGGGTGGTGCGCTCGGCGGGTGTCAGGATTGCTTCTTCTTCGGGTCTTCGAGGAGCCGCTGCACGAACTGCAGCTCGTCGTGCATGCCGGCAATGGAGCGACTCAGATCCTCGAGCTCGGTTTCGAGCAGCTCCATCCGGTGCTCGAGCGCCTTCATCTCGGGACCTCCGGCGAGGGACGGCGGTCCCTCGAGGCGCCGCGCCACGGAACGCCCGAGCGGGGAGTCAACCAGGATGGCCGCAATGGGGATCATCAGGGCCACGAGCAGGATTGCCGCAATCACCCACATGGAGGGGATTTTATGAGACGCCGCTCCAGTGCGCCACCTCCCGGTCCACGGCATCGAGCAGACCGGGCCCGTAGCGAATGAGGAGCGAAGCGAGCGTGAACACCCGCTCCTGCGGCTCGCCCGTCGGGAACAGCGTCGCCCGGGCGCGCGCCGCCTGGCGCAACACCGTCTCGTTGTCCCGTTTCAGGCTCGCGAGCAGCTTCTTTTCGATCTCCTGCGTCGCTACGAGCGCGTTATTGCGCGCCGTCTGTACCGGACGCGCGAGTGTCGAGTCGATGCGGGCAATTGCCTCCCCCAGCCGGTCGTATTGCTCCGCCAGGGTTGCGCGCAGCTGGGTGACTCGGGCCGCCACATCGGCCGGAATCGCATCACGCACCAGCCGCGACTCGAGATCACCGGAACGGCCGTTCAAGTCCTCGAGCTTCAGCCCGTAGCGCTCGAGCAGGCGCTCGACCTTCGGCTCGACGATCATGCCCGACCACCGGGGCACCGGTTCCTGCCGGTCGATACCGGGACTCGTGGCGTACAGCGGCGCCGCGCGCGGCAGGTACTCGAGCTCGGTGGGGCCGCCCGCATACGCAATCGTCGGCAGGAGGGCGGCTTCGACCACGGGCCGGAGCAGCACGTTGGGCGAGAGCCGCTCCGGATCTGTTTCAGCGATCCGCTCGAGGGCGGCACGCGCAAACCGCTCGCCACTGCGTCGCGTGACGAAGCCGTCGCCCTCCGCGCGGAGGCGATCCCGGCCGAGACTCGCCTCAACCAGCACCGGCGTATACCCATCATCGAGAGTGGTGGAGAGGCCGGCGAGAATCACGCGCGCCGCGGCAAGCTTGGCCGGTCGCGCGTGGAACGCGAACACGGCAAGGCCGCGCGCCCCGAGCACGGCGTGCAGCGCCGCCGCGAACGCGTCCGCCAGCGTGGCGTCGGGTCGGTACGCAGTGCTGAGCCACTCGAGCACGGCTGACTTGAATTCGGTTTCCGGAGTGGCCGAGCGCAGCCGTTCCAGCGCGGTTGTGATTTCCGGGCCGCCGCGCTCGCGGAACAGCGGAGTCAGCGGCGCGTCGGGCGCGCGCTCGCGCAACCGGATCTCGACCGGCTCAGCCTGCGGGTCGAGCACCCAGGTGTGGTTCCCCTCGGCGAAATCGTGATCGTCACCCGCCACCCAGAACACCGGCACGACCGGTGTCGCGCGCTCCCGCTCGAGTCGCCGCGCCAGCGCGATGGCCGTCAGCGCCTTGTAGACGGTGTACAGCGGGCCGGTGAACAGGCCCGGCTGCTGTCCCGTCGTTACGGCGAGCACCGGTCCGTTCGCAAGCTTGTCGCGGCCCGGACCTGGCAGGACAGCCTCGAGTACGCGAGGGTCTAACGCACGCGGCGGGCGCACCGGCAACCGCGCCGGATCGGCGGCGGGCGCGATCGGAGTCGAGACGATGCGGACGTTGCTCTCAACTGCCA
>Ga0335080_10000847_pt1 | contig 28928 bp, 30 predicted proteins | sample Lox_Sample_34_FD_206720 | JGI IMG/M metagenome (GOLD analysis project Ga0335080, IMG submission 206720) | Soil microbial communities from Loxahatchee National Wildlife Refuge, Florida, United States - Lox_Sample_3.4 | ecosystem: Environmental > Terrestrial > Soil > Wetlands | place: USA... | reverse complement strand
GCTGGTCGCTCTCCTGATGCTGTTCGTGCTGCGCCGGGCCGGAGCCACCGTTGATCGTTAGCCGCCGGGCAACCCTGTCCCTGCGGTTCGTCGCGCTGGCCTACCTCGCGCTGCTCCTGCTGCTGCCGGTGGGAGTCGTGTTCTGGCGGACGTTCGAGCACGGGGTCGCCACCGCCTGGTCGTACGTGACCACGCCGGCGGCGATCAGCGCGTTCTGGCTGACCGTGCTGCTCGCGGTGATCGCGGTGCCGCTGAACACGATCTTCGGCGTCGGCGCGGCGATGGTTCTGGCGCGCAGCAAGGCCCGCGGCAAATCGGTGCTCGACGGGCTGATCGATCTGCCGTTCGTCGTCTCGCCGGTGATCGTCGGGCTCGCGCTGATCCTCGTCTACGGGCAGGGCGGCTGGTTCGCCGACGTTTTCCAGAACAACGGGATCCAGATCATCTACGCCGTCCCCGGGATGGTGATCGCGACCGTGTTCGTGTCGCTCCCGTTCGTCGTCCGCGAGGTCACGCCCGTGCTGCGGGAGGTCGGCGACGAGCAGGAGGAGGCGGCGGCCACGCTCGGCGCGTCGTCCTGGCAGACGTTCTGGCGGGTGACGCTGCCGACGATCCGCTGGGGCGTCGCCTACGGCGTCGTGCTGACGACCGCGCGGGCGCTCGGCGAGATCGGCGCGGTGCTGGTCGTGTCCTCGAACGTCCCCGGGGCGACCCTTACGCTACCGCTGCTCCTGTACCAGCGCGACTCGCAGATCGGCAGTCAGGTGACCACCAGCGTGTACGCGCTGGCGACCGAGCTGGCGGTGCTGTCGATCGCGGTGCTGCTGCTGATGACGTTGTTCGGATCCAGACGGGAGGAGGCGCGATGAGGATCGAAGCGGAATCGATCTCCAAGCGGTTCGGCGACTTCACCGCGCTCGACGAGGTGTCGCTCGAGGTGCCCAAGGGGGGCCTGACCGCGCTGCTCGGCCCGAGCGGCTCGGGCAAGTCGACGCTGCTGCGGATCATCGCCGGCCTCGAGCAACCGGATCAGGGCATCGTCCGAATCGACGGCCAGGACGTCACCACCGCGCGACCCCAGGATCGCGGGATCGGGTTCGTGTTCCAGCACTACGCCGCGTTCGCGCACATGACCGTATTCGAGAACGTCGCGTTCGGGCTGAAGATCCGCAAGCGCAAGCCGGCCGAGGTCCGCGCTCGCGTCGACGAGCTGCTCGAGCTCGTCGGGCTGACGAAGTGGGCCGGGCAGCGGCCGCATCAGCTGTCGGGAGGCCAGCGCCAGCGGATGGCACTGGCTCGCGCGCTCGCGGTCGAGCCCCAGGTGCTGCTGCTCGACGAGCCGTTCGGCGCGCTCGACGCCAACGTTCGCGCCGAGCTGCGGCGCTGGCTGCGCCGGCTTCACGACGAGCAGGGCGTGACCACGGTGCTCGTGACCCACGATCAGGAGGAGGCGATGGAGGTCGCTGACACGATCGCGGTGATGAACAAGGGTGCGATCGAGCAGGTCGGCGCGCCGCGCGAGGTCTACGACAAGCCGGCCAGCCCGTTCGTGATGGGGTTCCTCGGGCCGGTCAGCAACATCGAGGGCCGGCTCGTGCGCCCGCATGACGTCAGCCTGTCGCTGAGCCCCGGGCCCGGGCTGATCGAAGGGATGGTCAAGCGCGTCGTGCACCTCGGGTTCGAGGTCAGGATCGAGCTCGAGCTGACCGGCGGAGAGCCGGCGCGGGCGCAGCTGACGCGCGCTCAGAGCGAGGAGCTCGAGCTCGCTCCCGGCGACATCGTGTTCGTGCGCCCGCCCGTGCGCTCGGTCGTGTCGGGCGACCCAGCCGAGGCCGAGGCGGCCGCGGCCGGCGAGGACGCCGACGCCCAGCCACTCAGCGCGTGACGCTGGCCGGCGCCGCGCGGCGTCAGCGCGTGACCCAGGCCTCCGGGTCCTCGGCCAGCTGATCGATCGATTGCGGGAGCTTGCCGGCGGCAACGTCGGCGAGCGTGACGTGCTCGACCACGCCGCGCAGGCTCGCGCGCACCGCGATCCAGACTCGTGGGAGCGCGGTCGCCGCGCCGGGGTAGGTGGCGTCCTCCGGCGGCCCGCCGCGAACGCTCGCGAGCGGCCCCTCGACGGCGCGGATCACGTCGGCGATCGTCAGCTGATCGGCCGGCTTGGCCAAGCGGAACCCGCCCTCGGCGCCGCGGTGGCTGCGGACGATCCCGGCGTGGCGGAGCTCTCCGAGGATGTTCTCGAGGAAGTTCAGCGGGATGTCCTGGGCGACGGCGATGCGCTCGGCCTTCACCGGCTTCTCGTCGCTCGCCGCCGCCAGTTCGACCGCGGCGCGCACCGCATAGTCCGCCTTGGCCGAGATCCGCATCGCCTCGGCCCGCTACACCGCCGCGGGCTCGAAGCCGTAGGCCTCGGCCAGCTCGGGGTCCTTGTGGGCGAGCATCTCGGCCAGCGAGACCATCACCTTGCACTGCTTCCAGGTCGCGTCGTCCTGCATCTTGCCGTCGATCATGTGAACCCCCCGCCCGTCGGGGATCGCCTCGAGCACCTTCTTGGCGAACAGCACCTCCTCGGGATCGGGGCTGAACACCTTCTTGGCGATCTCGATCTGCACCGGGTGAAGCGACCAGGCCCCGACGCATCCGAGCAGGAACGCGGCCCGGAACTGCGTCTCGCACCCCTGAACGTCCCGGATGTCGCCGTACGGACCGTAGAACGGGAGCAGACCGGCGGACGTGCACGCGTCGACCATGCGGGCGATCGAGTAGTGCCAGGGGTCCTGCTGGGCGGTGACTCGCGGAGCATCGGGATTGTCGGCATCGGGGTCCTCGATCACGCGGTACCCCGGATGGCCGCCGCCGACGCGGGTGGTCTTCATCCGGCGCGAGGCGGCGAGATCGGCGGGGCCGAAGCTCATCCCCTGCATCCGCGGGCTGGCGGTCGCGATCTCCTCGAGGTTGACCACCCCCAGGCCCGTCTCGAGGATGGCGTGGATCAGGATCGGCCGCTCCAGACGCGCGCGGGCCTCCAGCTGGGCGAGCAGCCGGTCGACGTAGTGGATGTCCCACGGGCCCTCGACCTTCGGGATCATCATCACGTCGAGCTTGTGGCCGATCTCGGTGACGAGCGTGGTGATGTCGTCGAGCACCCACGGCGATTCGAGGCTGTTGACTCGCGCCCACAGCTGGGTGTCGCCGAGCTCCATGTCCTTGCCGACGCGCACGAGGCCCGCCCGGGCCGCCTCCTTGCGGTCGACCGGGACCGCGTCCTCGAGGTTGCCGAGCAGGATGTCGACGGTCGGCGCGATATCGGGCGCCTTGGCGACCATCTTCTCGTTGGAGAAGTCGAGGAAATGGATCATCCGGGAGGGCTTGAAGGGGATTTCGAGCGTCGGCGCGGGGGCGCCGATCGCCAGGGGCTTTCCAAAGTCACGGGGGTTTCGCATCGAGGGAACGTTAGTTGCTGGGGTCGCAGGCGCGCACCGTTGGTGTTCTGACATTCTCCGCCCCATGAACCAAGTCGACACTGATCAGACCGTTCGCGAGGCCTCGGGCGCCCATCCCTATGGGCGCTACCTGGAGGAGTTCGAGGTCGGCGAGGTCTACAAGCACTGGCCGGCCAAGACCGTTACCGAGGCCGATGACCACCTGTTCTGCCTCATCACGATGAACCACCACCCGCTGCACATCAACGACGTTTACGCCCGCCAGTCCCAGCAGGGGCGCAATGTCGTCGTCGGGCCGCTCGTCTACTCGCTGGCGCTCGGAATGAGCGTGTCTGACGTCAGCGGCAAGGCGATCGCCAACCTCGCCACCGAGGAACTCAAGCATCCCGCTCCGGTGTTCCACGGCGACACGCTGTTCTGCGAGTCCGAAGTGCTCGAGGTGCGCCCCTCGCAGTCCAAGCCAGACCGCGGCACGGTCCGGGTGCATACGCGCGTGCTCAACCAGGATGGCGTGCTGGTCGCCGAGTTCAAGCGCCTGGTGCTCGTTCCGCGCCGCGATCCCGGGGGAGAGGGGGGTACCCGGTCCGCCGAATCCAATGTCGAATGAAGTATTTATCCGAACCGGATTTAGGCCATGAGCGGGTCATATTCGCTTTCAGCCGGATAGGATCGTGAGCCCATCGAGATCCTAGGAGTCGCTGACGCCCATGGCCCATTTCGCCCCGACGTACCAATCCAACTCCAATCACACCCGCCTGCAGGAGTGGGTCGACGAGGTCGCCGCGCTGACCCAGCCCGACGACATCTACTGGTGCGACGGCTCGGATGAGGAGTACGAACAGCTCGCGCAGACCCTTGTCGCGGCGGGCACGTTCGAGCGGCTGTCCGACGACAAACGCCCGAACTCCTACCTCGCCCTGTCGGATCCCGCCGACGTGGCGCGGGTCGAGGACCGGACGTTCATCTGCTCGCTCGAGGAGGACGACGCCGGCCCGACCAACAACTGGTGTGACCCGGAGGAAATGCGGGAGGCGCTGACGGACCTGTTCCGCGGCTCGATGCGGGGCCGGACGATGTACGTGGTGCCGTTCTCGATGGGGCCGATCGGTTCGCCGATCTCGTACATCGGCGTGCAGTTGACCGACTCGGCCTACGTCGCCGCATCGATGCGGGTCATGACCCGGATGGGCCAGGACGCGCTCGACCACCTCGGCGATGACGGCGACTTCGTCCCCTGTCTGCACTCGGTGGGCGCGCCGCTCGTCGACGGGGCGCAGGACGTCCCGTGGCCGTGCAACGCCGAGAACAAGTACATCGTCCACTTTCCCGAGACCCGCGAGATCTGGTCGTACGGGTCGGGCTACGGCGGCAACGCGCTGCTCGGCAAGAAGTGCTTCGCGCTACGGATCGCGTCGGTGATGGCGCGCGACGAGGGCTGGCTGGCCGAGCACATGCTGATCCTCAAGATGACCTCGCCCGAGGGCGAGACCAAGTACATCGCGGGTGCGTTCCCGAGCGCGTGCGGCAAGACCAATCTGTCGATGATGATCCCGGCGCTGCGCGGGTGGAAGGTCGAGACGATCGGCGACGACATCGCCTGGATGAAGTTCGGCAAGGACGGCCGGCTGTACGCGGTCAACCCCGAGGCGGGCTTTTTCGGGGTGGCGCCAGGCACTGGCAGGAAGACGAACCCGAACGCGCTGACGATGCTCGAAAGCGATGTCGTGTTCACCAACTGCGCCAAGACCGATGACGGCGACATCTGGTGGGAGGGGATGGGCGACGCGCCTGAGCACGCGATTGACTGGAGAGGGCAGGATTGGACGCCGGATTCCGAGTCGACGGCTGCGCATCCGAACGCTCGCTTCACTGTGCCGATCGCGCAATGCCCGTCGGTCTCTCCCGAGTGGAACGATCCCGCCGGCGTGCCGATCGACGCGATGTTGTTCGGGGGGCGGCGCGCCACCGTCGTCCCGCTCGTCCACGAGGCGCGCGACTGGGAGCACGGCGTGTTCCTCGGCTCGACGATGTCCTCGGAGACGACCGCCGCCCAGGCGGGCGCGGTCGGGAAGTTGCGCTTCGATCCGATGGCGATGCTGCCGTTCTGCGGCTACAACATGGCCGACTACTTCGCCCATTGGCTCGAGATCGGCCGGCGTAAGGGCGCCCAGCTCCCGCGGATCTTCTACGTCAACTGGTTCCGGCGCAACGACGACGGGACGTTCCTGTGGCCGGGTTTCGGGGAGAACTCCCGGGTGCTGGCGTGGATCTTCCGCCGGCTCGAGGACCGCGCCGAGGCTAACGACACGCCGATCGGGCTGGTGCCGCCCGTCGGCGAGGGCGGAGTCGACACGACCGGCCTGGAGATCGAGCGGGAAGCGGTCGAGAAGCTGCTCGCGGTCGATCCGAAGAGCTGGATCGCGCAGCTCCCACAGATGCACGAGCACTACGGCAAGTTCGGCCACAGGCTCCCGCCCGAGCTCCGGGACCAGCTCCACGAGCTCGAGCGACGCCTGAGGACGGACTCGTAGCGCAAGGCGGCTGAGGGCGGCGCTCTCAGCCTAAGAGTCTCTCTTCAGAAGGCCGCGTACCCTGACGGGCGTGGCGCTCCCGTTCATCCCGTCAGACGCCGGCCTGCTGGTGTTGCAGGCCGGCGTGGTCGCGGCACCGCGGCCGGTGGCCAGGGTCGCCTGGCTCGAGCGGTTCCGCGGCCGCGGGTGGGCGCTCGTGCCGATCGGGTCGATCGTGGTGGTGATCTTCGCGATCCGCTATGTCTCGGCCACCGCCGCCGGCCTGACCGATCTGGCGCTGGTCGCGGTGCCGATCCTGGCCGCCGTCGCGCTCGGGTGGGCGATGCGCGGGGCCAAGCCGCTCGCGGCGCTCGCCGCGATCCCGCTGTTCGTGCTCGCGTGGACGAGCGAGAACACGCTCGCCGGCGAGGCGGCCGGCGCAGTGCTGTCTGCGCTCAGCTGCGTGACGCTCGGCGTGCTGCTCTCGGCCGTAACCCCGCCGCGCTGGCTCAAGGCCGGGATCGTGTTGATGGCGGCCGCGGACGTGTGGCTCGTGGCCTCCGACCTGCTCCAGTCCCCGAACAACGTGCTCGTCGCGGCGCAGCCGCCAGCGGGGCTCCCGCAGCTCCAGTCGGAGATCTTCGGGACGGTGTCGATGGGCTACGGCGATCTGTTCGTGGCCGCGCTGCTGGGCGCGGTGCTCGCGTCCCAGTGGCGCCGGCAATGGCAGGCGGCGGTGCTCACGCTCGCGATCGCCGGGTGCTTCGATCTGTTGTTCTTCTTCATCGACGAGCTCCCGGCGACGGTGCCGGTCGCGCTGGCGCTGCTCGTCACCGAAGGGTGGCGGTGGTGGCAGCAGCGGCGGGTCAGTGCTGTCCTTCGCCGCCCGTCGATGCGGGCGGACGCGATTCCTCGGCAAGCGAGGTGATCGCCAGCGTGCCGCGGGCAGCCTCCTCGAGCACCTCGGTGGCCTCCACGGCCGAGCGGGCGTAGAGCTCGACCAGCAGGTGGACGACGATCCGGTCGTCGTCGTGCTTGTGGAAGCGCACGTGGGTGAAGAACTCGCGCGTGCCGTGATCGCCGAACGCCGCGTAGGAAAGGGCGTCGCCGGCCTCGGGGCCCGAGCACGTCTCGACGTCGTCGGCGTCGACCGTGACCGTGCACGAGGCGACCCACGGGGTTCCCGCGATCATCCGCTCCCAGCGGTCCTCGATCGGCTCGACGCGGCCGTTGTGGAAGCCGAGATGCGGCTGGTCGTGCATGCATTCGAGGCACTGGACGACCGCCTCCTGCATCTCGTCGACGACCTCGCCGCGCTCACCGGTCTCGGGATCGATCCGGTGAATCCCCTCGTAGTGCACCTGCACCTCGAGGTTCTGCGACCAGCAGCGGTAACAACGGAGCCAACTCCGTACAGACGTTGAGCCCTCCATCGCCTTGATTCTACGATGGCGGTGTGAACGACCACCGCAAGGGGGGCTGATGCGGGTCCGCACAAGAGCGGTCGGCGCGATCCTGGCCGGCGGCGGCGGTCGCCGGATCGGCGGCGACAAGGCGATCGTCGAGCTGCATGGCCGTCCGCTGATCTCCTATCCGCTGGAGGCAGTCCGACAGGCGGTCGGCAGGGTCGCGATCCTCGCCAAGGCCGACACCAAGCTTCCCTACCTGTCCGGGGTGACGGTGTGGATCGAGCCCGACCCGCGGCGCCACCCGGTCATCGGCATCATGCAGGCGCTCGCGCTGGCCGACGGCCGCCCGGTGCTGGTGTGCGGCGCCGATCTGCCGTTCGTCAGCGTCGATCTGCTCAAGCGGCTGGCCAAAGCCAATCCTGGGCGGTCGCCGGCGGTGGTCGCGTGCGCGCAGGGCGAGATGCAGCCGTTGCTCGGGTGCTACCAGCGTCGCGCGCTGCCGGCGCTCAGCGCGCTCGCGAGCGCCGCGACCCGCCCGCTGCGCGAGACGATCGCGGGGATCGATCCGGTCCTGCTCGAGGTCGGCGATCCCGACGAGCTGTTCGACGTCGACTCGCCCGACGACCTCCTGCAGGCGGCGGCGATGATGGACCGGCGGCGGCTGCCCGCGCCGCGCGGGCCTAACCGAACGTGAAGTCGTATGCGCTGACGCCGGGCGGCAGCTGGACGGTGAACGTGAAGTCCTGCGCGGTCGGGAACGAGACCAGCGAGTAGAGGCGCTGGCCGGTCACGGTGACGACGCCGTCCTTGACATCGGCGCCGGCGTGGGCGTTCGGGATCGGCTGGCCGTCGAGCAGCACGCGGCCCTGGCGGGGTACGTTCCCGGCCGAGGTCAGCACGAGGTACACCTTGGCGGCCTGGACCGCGCCGCTGACCGAGGCGCCTGCTCCCTCGGCGGTGATCGACTCCGACGAGGCGTTCCACGGGCCCTTGAGCGCAAACTGGTTCAGGCTGAGAGTCGACGCGCCAGAGTAGTCGCGGTTGCCCACGAACAGCTTGGTCGCGAAATTCTGCTGGCGCGGCTGGGTGTCGAGGTAGGTCTCGGGCGTACCCAGCCCGGCCGAGGCGGTGATCGCGGTCGCGGTCATCGGCGGCGGCAGGCTGCTTGCGCCGGCGCCAGCCAGCAGCGCCCGGACCGCGGCCTCGCTCTGCTTGTAGTCGCCCTCGCCGAACTGGTAGTGCCTGACCTGGCCCTTGGCGTCGATCAGGTACTCGGCCGGCCAGTACTGGTTCTCCCACGCGTCCCACGTGCCGTACTTGTTGTCCTGGACGACGGGGTACTTGATCCCGTCCGAGCTGATCGCCTGCCTGACGTTGTTCGCCTCCTGCTCGAACGTGAACTCGGGGGTCTCGACGCCGACGATCTCGAGGCCGTACTTGTGGTACTGGGCATAGAGGCCCTTGAGGAACGGCAGCGTGCGCAGGCAGTTGATGCAGGTGTAGGTCCAGAAGTCTACGAGCACGACGTGACCGCGGAGTCCGGCCAGCGTCAGCGGGCGGTCGTCGGGGGTGTTGAACCAGTCCTGGTTGTCGGTGAAGTCGGGAGCGGTCCCGAGGTCGGGCAGGGACGGCGTCTTGACGCCGGGGATCGCGACCTCGCGCTGGGCGACCGTCGGGACGGGCTTCGATGAAGCCTCCTGCTGGGCGGTGACGAACCGCGACGTCGGGCGCAGCGAGGCCAGCCGCTTCTGGACGGCGTTCGAATTCTCGAGCGCCCTCGTGGGATCGACCAGGACCGCTGGCAGGCTCGTGTCCTTCGCAAGGTCCTCCTCGAAGCGGACGTCGACGTTGAAGATCATCAGGACCCCGGTCGCCAGCAGCACCGCGCCGAGAACCCGGTTGACCGTGTTACCGCGTCCGATGCGCCGGATCCGGTCGATCACCGCGCGGCCGGCGAACGCGTAGACCAGCAGCACCGCGCACAGGCCGACCGAGTAGGAGACGGCAACCAGGACGACGCGGGCGTTCGCGCCGCTGGACGCGCTGACCGACGTCACCGCGGCCAGAATCGGACCGGCACAGGGCGCGCACACGAACCCGAGCGCGGCGCCGACTCCGATCCCCGACCAGAAGCCGGTGCCGCGGCTCTTCGGGCCGAAACGGCCGAGCCGAGACAGCGGCGCCTCGATGCGAGCGGTCAGGTCGGGCACCAGCAGCGCGATCCCGAACACGATCAGGACCACGATCGCGAGCGTCCGCGCGGCGCCGCTGGCCAGGCCCACCCCCTTGACCAGCTGCGCGAGCAGCACGATCGCGATCGTGAACGTCGCGCCGAGCCCGACCACGATGCCGATCGGGCGGCGTCGGCCGCCGGTGGCGCTCGACGCCAGCAGCGCCGGCACGACCGGCAGCACGCAGGGCGTGATCGCGGTCCCCGCGCCGGCGATCACGGCAAACAGCATCAGGAGGAGCATCTGCGCCCTAGATGATGCTGGCTAAATTCTTGCGAAAGAGTTAATCGCGCGCGCTCTTACGAAGCTCTTCAGGGGTGCTCAGCCGCCGATCGCGGACATACTGCGCGCCGGCTGGATGAAGCCGGGCTCGCCGACGTGGTGCTTGAGCTCCTTGCGCCAGACCGCGTCGCGGATGATCTGCTCGAGCTCGTCGTCGTCGGCGCCGTCGCGGATCGGGCTGCGCAGGTCGGTCTCGTTCAGCGAGAACAGGCACGTGCGCAGACGGCCGTCGGCGGTCAGGCGCACCCGGTTGCAATCGCCGCAGAACGGCTCGGACACGGGATTGATGAGGCCGATCTTCCCGTGGCCGTCCGCGAACCGGTAGACGCGGGCCGTGGCGTGGGGCTCGCGCGGCTGGGGCTCGAGCGGGTGCACGGCGTCGATCGCGTCGCGGATCTCGGCGCCGGTCAGCACCTGGTCCTCGGTCCACGCGTGGTCGGCGTCGAGCGGCATGAACTCTATGAACCGGACCTCATACGGCGTGCGCCGGGCCAGCTCGGCGAACGGGATCACCTCTTCCTCGGTGAAGCCCCGGATCGCGACCGCGTTGATCTTGATCGGATGGGCCTCCGGGAACGTCGCCAGGTGCTCGAGTCCGCGAAGTACCTGCGGGAGCGCGTCGCGCCGGGTGAGCTCGAAGAAGCGGTCGCGCTGGAGCGAGTCGACCGACACGTTGAAGCGATCGATGCCGGCGCCAACGAGCGCCTCGGCGTCACGCTCGAGCAGGAAGCCGTTGGTCGTCACCGACAGGTCGTGCACGGCGTCGATCTGGGCGAGCATCCGCGCCAGCTGCGGGAAGTGCCTGCGGACGAGCGGCTCGCCGCCGGTGAGGCGCACGTCGTGGACGCCCATGTCGGCGAACAGGCCGACCACGCGAGCGATCTCCTCGAACGTCAGGATTTCGGCGCGTTCGAGCCAGGGCAGCCCGTCCGCCGGCATGCAGTACTGGCAGCGGAAGTTGCAGCGGTCGGTGACCGACACCCGCAGGTCGCCGATCAAGCGGCCGTGGCCATCGCGCAGCGGCACTCGCTCCATGCCGTCAAGGCTAGCCGAACCTGCTAGTCACGCTCGGACATCCGAGGCGAGCAGGCCGAACGCGACCATGTCGTCGCGGCCGGTCTTGCTGACCATGTAGGAGCGCAGCACCGCCTCGCGGGTGAAGCCGCAGCGCTCCGCAACCCGCTGCGAGGCGGGATTCTCGGTCGCGGCGACCAGGTCGATCCGATGCAGGCCGAGGTGCACGAAACCCCAGTTCGTGATCAGCCGCACGGCGCGGGTGACGTGGCCCTGCCCCCGTGCGTCCCGCGCGAGCCAGTAGCCGACCTCGCCGCGGGCGTTCTTCCAGGAGAACCGCATCAACGAGATCGACCCGAGCAGGCGGTCTCGATCTCCGGAGAGCACGATCGCGAAGGGCGCGGACACGCCGGCGTGGAGCGCGTCGTGGCGCTGGAGCAGGTAGTTACGGGCGTCGGATACGCCGTATGGGAACGGAACCCGCGTCCAGCGCGAGATCTCGGGGTCCTGGCACACCGCGACCAAGGGATGAAGATCGGAGTCGCGCCAGGCGCGCAGCGCCGTCGGGCCATCGACCAGCGGCTCCGCGGGGACCACGATGCGGCGGGCCACGCCCTGGCGCCGGCGAACGCTCCTCATGCTCGTCTCTCCGCGCGATCTGTGAGCGCGCGCTCGAGCGAGGGCACGTCCAGCGCCGGGTCCTGCTGCTCCAGCCACCGCTCGGCCTGGAGGCGCCCGCCCAGCGCGCGCAGGCCGCGCTCCCCGAACTCGACGGCGAAGTCCTCGAGCGCGTGCCGTCGACGGGCGTGCTGCCGCCGCTTGGGGAGGTCGACGCGCATCCGATGGTCCTCGAGCGCTTGGGCCAGCTGCGCGATCCCTTGCGGGGGCGGGACGGACGAGACCGCGCACACCTCGGTTTCGGTCGCGCCGAGCGCGAGCAGCGCCGCCCGGAGGTCGGCCATCGCGCGCATGGCGATCGGTCCCAGATCTGTCTTGGTGAGGACGAGCACGTCGGGGACCTCCATGATGCCCGCCTTGAGGAACTGGAGAACGTCGCCCGAGGCGGGCTGGAGCACGACCGCGACGGTATCGACGGCGTCGGCCACCTCGGTCTCCGACTGGCCGACACCGACCGTCTCGATCACGACCACGTCGAACGCGGCCGCGAGCGCCTCGGAAGCCGCCCGGGTGGCTGGGGCAAGCCCGCCGAGGCGGGTCCCTGCGGCGGTCGAACGGACGAACACCCGGCGATCCTTGGGATCGATCTCGATCCGGGCTCTGTCGCCCAGCAGCGAGCCGCCGGACCGCCGTGAGCTCGGATCGACCGCCAGCACCGCGACCGATCGGTCGCCGGAGCGCCAATGCTTCACGAGCTGGGAGAGCAGCGAGGACTTGCCGACGCCCGGGGGCCCGGTCACGCCGATGATGTGAGCCGGCGCCTCGTGTCCGAGCGCGGCGGGCGAGACCTCCGCGAGCAGCGCCGCCGCCTGCTCGCGGGCGTCGGGAGCACGGCTCTCGATCAGGTTCAGCACGGCCGGAGCAGCCGTGAGGTCACGGTCGCGCAGGCGTGTCCCGAGGTGGTGTCCGTCTGCGGGGGCCCGCGTGCGGGTCAAGCTCCGACGGCGCTGTTGACCCCGTAACGGGCGGCGACGAGCTCGATGATGTCCCGCATCATCGCGTTCAGGTTCCAGTCCTTGGGGGTGTAAACGGCCGCGATCCCGGACTCGCGCATGGCCGCCGCATCGTCCGCCGGGATGATGCCGCCGACCACCACCGGCACGTCCCCGGCACCCGCCTCGCGCAGCGCCTCGAGGACCGCCGGGATCAGCTCGCGGTGGGATCCGGAGAGGATCGACAGGCCGATCACGTGGACCCCCTCGTGGGCGGCGGACGTCGCGATCTGGGACGGGGTCAGCCGGATACCCTCGTAGACGACGTCCATGCCGGCGTCGCGGGCCCGGACCGCGATCTGCTCGGCGCCGTTTGAGTGCCCGTCGAGGCCGGGCTTGCCGACCAGGAACTTGAGCCTGCGGCCGAGCGCCTCGCTGACGCGTTCGACCTCCTCGCGGAGCTCGGACACCTCTTCGCTCGACGCCGCGGCGGCCTCGCCGACGCCGGTCGGCGCGCGGTACTCGCCGAACGCTTCGCGGAGCGCCTGCGCCCACTCTCCGGTGGTGGCGCCGGCGCGGGCGGCGGCGATCGTCGCGGGCATGATGTTCTCGTCGTCGTCGCTTGCGGTTTGAGCGAGGGTCGCGAGGGCCTGGTCGACGGCCTTCTGGTCGCGATTTGCGCGCCACTGCTCGAGCGCGGCCTTCCTCTCGGCCTCGATCTCGGGGTCGACCACGAGGATCCCGCCGTCGGCGCCGGCGGTCAGCGGCGAGGGCTCGGTCGAGGTGAAGCGGTTCATGCCGACCGCCACCCGCTCGCCGGACTCGATCCGCTGCCAGCGCCTGCGGTGCGACTCGACCAGCGCGGCCTTCATATAGTCGACCGCCTCGACGGCGCCGCCGAGCTCGGCGACCCGGTGCATCTCGTCGCGGGCGCCCTCCAGCAGCTCGGCCACCAGCCCGTCCATGACCTTGGAACCCTCGAAGATGTCGGGGTACTCGAGCAGGTCGGTCTCGTACGCGAGGATCTGCTGAAGGCGCAGCGACCACTGCTGGTCCCAGGGTCGGGGCAGGCCGAGCGCCTCGTTCCAGGCGGGGAGCTGGATCGCCCGCGCGCGGGCGTTTCGGCCGAGCGTCACCGCGAGCGCCTCGAGCGCGATCCGGTAGACGTTGTTCTCGGGCTGGGCCTCGGTCAGGCCGAGCGAATTGACCTGGACGCCGTAGCGCAGGCGGCGCTGCTTCTCGTCCTCGACCCCGTAGCGCTCGCGGCCGAGTTCATCCCACAGGACCGCCATCGCGCGGAGCTTGGCGTGCTCCTCGATGAACCGGACGCCGGCGTTGACGAAGAACGAGATGCGGCCGAACACGCTGCCCATGAGGTCCTGTGACACGCGTTGCTTGACCGCATCGAGGACCGCGATCGCGTTGCTCATCGCGAACGCGATCTCCTGGACGGGCGTCGCGCCCGCCTCCTGGAGGTGGTAGGAGCAGATGTTGATCGGGTTCCACTTGGGCACGTGCTCGACGGTGTAGGCGATCGTGTCGGCGATCAGCCGCATGCTCGGACCGGGCGGGAACGCGTACGTGCCGCGGCTCAGGTACTCCTTGAGGATGTCGTTCTGGGTCGTGCCCTGGAGCTCTTTTTCGGGGGTGGGTGGGTCCTGGTCCTCGGCGGCGACGATGTACAGCGCCAGCAGCCAGGCGGCGGTGGCGTTGATCGTCATCGAGGTGTTCATCTGATCGAGCGGGATGCGGTCCAGCAGCGTTTCCATGTCGCCCTTGTGGGCGATCGAGACGCCGACCTTGCCGACCTCGCCCTTCGCGAGCTCGTGGTCGGGGTCGTAGCCGGTCTGGGTGGGGAGATCGAACGCGATCGACAGGCCGGTCTGGCCCTTCTCGAGGTTCTTGCGGTACAGCTCGTTGGACCGGCGGGCGTCCGAATGCCCGGCGTACGTGCGCATCATCCACGGCCGGTCGGGCTCGGGCAGGTGGTGCGAAGGTCGCTCCGGCATGGGATTCGGATTGTATGAATCCTTTGATCCCGGGCGAGCGCGACCGGGGTCGGGGACCGATTCTTGCGTAGGGGAGTGCACTCGGTATGGTCACGGTCATGCCCGATCAGAGTTCAGCCTCCACCGAACACGCGCTCATGCAGGAGATCACCGCGCCGCTCGCCACTCTCCCTGATAACCCGGTCCCGGCCGTGGCCGACGTCGAGTTCCCGAGCGCGTTGCGCGGGTACGACCGGCTCGCGGTCGACGCGTACGTGCAGAAGACCAGCCAGCTCGTCGCGGAGCTGCAGGCGACCCGGTCGCCCGACGCCGCGATTCGCCGGGCGCTCGAGCGGGTCGGGGCGGAGGTGTCGGGGATCCTCCAGCGCGCCCATGAGGCGGCCGCGCAGATCACGTACCAGTCCCGGAGCGAGGCGGAGGATCGACTCGAGGCCGCGCGCCAGGAGGCGGCCCAGATAGTGACCGCGGCGGAGGAGCGGGTTCGCGAGCTCGACGCCGAGACCGACCGGATCTGGGCGGAGCGCCACCGGATCGTCGAGGACACGCGCGACCTGGCGCGGGAGCTGTTGGCCCTGACCGACTCCGCGGCGAACAGCTTCCCGGCTGAGGCCGTGCCGGCGGGCGATGCGGCGGAGCCGGTCGAAGACGACCTCATGGCGGACCCGGACGCCGATATGGAGGTGGACTCCGAGGCCGACAGGTTCGACGCGGACGAGAAGGACGTCGCGCCCGATGACATCTTCCCCGACGAGCCCGACCCGCACGTCGAACCGACCGCGATTCTCCCGGTCGTGAACCCGGACGACGACGACGAGACCCGTTAGCGAACGATGCGGCTGATCGACGTCATGCACCTCGGCATCCCCCGGGTGATCGGAGCCTGGTTGGTCGACGACGTCGTGATCGATCCGGGTCCGACGTCGTGCCTGCCGACGCTGCTCGAGGGCCTCGACGGCGAGCGCCCGCGGGCGCTGCTGCTGACGCACATCCATCTGGACCATGCCGGCGCGAGCGGCTCGCTCGTCCAGCGCTGGCCCGACCTGGAGGTGTACGTCCACGAGCGCGGCGCTCGCCACATGGCCGACCCCGAGCGACTGATCCAGAGTGCGCAGGTGCTCTACGGCGCGGACATGGACCGGCTCTGGGGCGAGATGGTCCCGGTGCCGGCGGACAATCTGCGGGTCCTGCACGGTGGCGAGAAGCTGTTCGGCGGAGCGTTCGAGGTCGCCTATACCCCCGGGCACGCCTCGCACCACGTCTCCTACCTGCACGACGGGACGGCGTTCGTGGGCGACACCGGCGGCGTGCGGATCGCCAGCTCGTCATTGACGATCCCGCCGAGCCCGCCGCCGGACATCGACGTCGAGCTGTGGCACGAGTCGATCGAGCGGATCGCCGCCTGGAAGCCGCAGCGCCTGGTCCAGACCCATTTCGGCGCGAGCGAGGACGTCGAGGCGCAGCTGGCCGAGCTGTCGGCGCGCCTGGACGACTGGGCGGGGCTGGCCCGCGAGCAGGATGCCGAGACGTTCATCGCCGCGGTCCGGGCCGAGATTGAGGAGCACGCCGACCACGATCTGCTGGATGCCTACGAGCAGGCGGCTCCTGCCGATCAGCTGTACGCCGGCCTGGAGCGGTACTGGCGCAAGCGCGCCGACGCCGACGCCGCGGGCCCAGGCGCCGCCGTCAGGCGCCGCCGATCAACCCGATGAGGCGCCGCCGTCAGGCGCCGCCGATCAACCCGATGAGGCGCCGCCGTCAGGCGCCGCCGATCAATCCGATGATCCCCGGACGCGAGGTATCCTGAATCAGATGTCGGAGACGGTTGAGCTGCCGCGCGTAGGTGGACCCGGCAGCGACCTCGGCGGGCTGTGGCGGGTGGTCGTGCTCAACGACGACTTCAACACCTTCGACCACGTCGCGGAGACGCTTTCACGGGTGATACCGGGCATCACGCTGGCGCAGGGCTACCGGCTCGCCGATCGCATCCACAAGAGCGGCTGCGCGATCGTGTGGAGCGGCCCGCGCGACGAGGCCGAGGGGTACTGGGAGGAGCTGAACGGCGCCGGACTGACGATGGCGCCGCTCGAAGCAGGGTAGATCCGGGGGCGGCTCGGCGGGGGTTTGCGGGCGGCCGTCCCTACGCCCGTCCGGCGAGTGCCTTCGCTCGCTGGCGTTGCGGGCTGACCGTGACCACGTTCCAGACAATCCCCAATTTCTCGAGCGCGGCGATCAGCGGCCCGGTCGGGTCAGCCAGGCGCTCCCACCGGCGGAGGCCTTGAAACGCGGAGGTCGGGAACGCGTGGTGGTTGTGATGCCACGACTCGTCCATCCCGGTTCCACAGCAGCACGATCGGGGCGACCAACCCGACGAGCGGGAGCGGCACGCCGATCAGGTTGGCGATCCTGTGGGCCCGCGTCACGGGGCCAAGGTAGGACGTGGCGGGCGGCGTGCGTCAGACGACCGCCGTGGGCGCCGGCTCGGGCGCCGGCGCGGGTTCGAGCTCGACCTCGGGGCCGAGTGCGCCGGTGACGAGCTCGTCGTACCAGATGTAGTTGATCGGGATCTGGTACTTGCCGATCAGCCGCCGGCGGAACTCGATCATCTCCGGGCCCTCCCAGTAGCTGTACCAGTCCGGCTTGGACTCGAACCAGGCCATCTGGGTGATCTTGTAGCGGTCATCGCGCGAGCGATGCACCGAGTACTGGGTCGCCCCGTAGCGCAGCGCGAGCGGCGCCACGGCCGAAACCTCCGCCGCGAACAGATCCTGACGGAGGACGGTCGCGTACCAGTCGATGTGGATGACGCCGGCCATCAGGCTCCCACCTCCGCTCGGATTGCCCCCGGACCCTCGGCCGTGCTGCCCTGACCCTCCTCGGTGGCGCCGACGAGGATCGCGATCTTGCCGAGGTGCTTGTTGTCGCGCAGGAGCTGGTGCGCCTCGGCGACCTTCTCGAACCCCATCGTCTGCCACAGCACGGGGCGCACCTTCGACTCCTCGATCAACAGGTTCGCCTTGTTCGCCTCCCACGCGTTGGCGAAGTGCGAGCCGATGATCTCCTTCTGGCGCATCCACAGGTAGCGGACGTCGAAGTCGAGCTGATAGCCAGACGTGGCGCCGCAGATCACGACCTTCCCGAATGGGCGGACGACGAGCACCGAGGTTGGGAAGGTCGCCTTGCCGACGTGCTCGAACACGATGTCCGGCGGCTCGCCTAGGATGTCCTCGACCGCCTTGGAGAAGCGCCGGGACTCCTTGAACCGGGCGCGCTCCTCGTCCGCGGTCTCGTTTCCGCGGCGCATCATGGCGGCGAACTCGGACCGATTGATATAGCCGACCGCCCCGAGCTGCTCGATCAGCTGACCCTTCTCGTCGCTCGAGACGACCCCGACCGCGTCCGCGCCGGTGAGCGCGCACAGCTGGGTGGCGAACACTCCGAGGCCGCCGGCCGCGCCCCAGATCAGCACGCGATCGCCCGCCTGCAGATGGCAGCGGTCGATCAGCATGCGGTAGGCGGTGAAGTAGGTGAGGCCGTAGGCAGCCGCCTCCTCCCAGGCCAGCTGGGCCGGCTTGGGGAGCAGCTGCTGGGCCTGGACCTTGCAGAACTGGGCGAACGAGCCCCAGCTCGTCTCGTATCCCCAGATGCGCTGCGAGGGCGCCGCGAGCGGATCGAGCCCGTGCACCTCGGGATCCTCGTAAGAGGCCTGGTTGCAATGGATCACGACCTCGTCGCCCGGCTTCCAGCGCGTGACGCCCGGGCCGACCTTCCAGACCACGCCGGAGGCGTCGGATCCGCCGATGTGGTGGTCCTCCTCGGGGTGATAGCGGAATACCGAGACGGGCTCGCCGAGCGCCGCCCAGACGTTGTTGAAGTTCACCCCGGCGGCCATCACGCGCACGATCACCTCGAACGCGCCCGGTTCGGGAACCTCGATCTCCTCGATCTGGAAGGCGTCTGTGGGTTCGCCCTGGCGCTCCTCCCGGATGACCCAGGCGGCCATCGTTCGCGGGAGCACGCCCGGCTCGGTCTCAACGTGTGCGACCTGACTCAAGTCAACTGCCACTGGTGTTGCACCTTCCTAGGGTCGGCGGAGTTCGCGGCCCGGATGCTACTCGGGTGTAGCAAGCGAGGTGGTCAGACGAGTGTGACCTCGGACGGCGCTTCGTCCCCGGCCTCGGTCGCTTGTGCGGCTGCTTGGTCCTGTGCGGGTGCGGGCGCCGGCGCGGTCACGCGCCGTTGGATCAGCATCCACGCCACGACCGCGCCGCTCAGGGTCACGAGCGAGCCGACCAGGAGACCGGTCCCGAGCGCCGAGACGAATGCGTCGTTGGCGGCCGCGACGATCCGGGTCGAGACGTGACTGCCGAAGCTGGCGCCGCTGCCGAGCGCATTGACGATCTGGTCGCGAGTCGCCGACGTGGCGTGGGGGAGGCTCGAGTTGATCTTCGAGCGGCCGATCGCGGTCACGAGCGCCCCCATCACCGCCACGCCGAACGTGCTCCCGACCATGCGGCTCATCGACAGGACGCCCGATGCCGCGCCCGCCTTGGTGCGGTCGACCGCGTTCATCGCGGCCGTGCTCATCGGCGACATCACTAGCCCCATGCCCAGGCCCATCAGCACGAACCCGGGCAACAGGAGGCCATATCCGCTGTGGATGGTCACCCGTGACTCGATGAACATTGCGCCGGCGACGATCACCAGCCCGAGCGTCATCAGCGGCCGCGAGCCGACTCGATCGGCGAGACGGCCGGCAACCGGCGCCACGACGATGATCACCAGCGTCGAGGGCAGGAAGCGCAGGCCGGTCTCGAGCGGCGAGTAGTGCAGGACGTTCTGGAGATAGAGCGTCAGGAAGAAGAACTGGGCGAACATCGCGAACGAGATCAGGAACGCGACGATGTTCGCGCCCTTCGATGTGCGCGAGCGGAAGAACGCGAAGTCGATCATCGGGACGCGGACCCGTCTTTCGATCATGACGAAGGCAGTGAGCGCGACGGCGCTCAGCACAAGCAGCGAGATGATCCGGGCCGAGCCCCAGCCCCAGCTGTTGCTCTCGACGAGCGCGAGCACGAGCGCGGTCAGCCCGATCGTGAGCGATCCGATGCCGGCGAAGTCGACCGTTCTATCCACGGTCTCGTCGCGCGACTCACGGGCCGCGAACAGAGTGACCGCTACCGCGCCAACGGCGATCGGCGGGTTGATGAAGAAGATCGCGCGCCAGCTGACGTCCTCGGTCAGGAAGCCGCCGACCACAGGGCCGATCGCGAGCGCGAGCGCGCTCACGCCGGCCCAGGTCCCGATCGCCGTTCCCCGCTGCTCGGGCGGGAACGCCTGGGTGATGATCGACAGGGTGCCCGGCATCATGAACGCGGCCCCGACGCCCTGGACCGCGCGGAACCCCACGAGCCACGTGTCGCTGGGCGAGAACCCGATCATCAGGCTGGACAGGCCGAACACGACGACGCCGAACAGGAACATCCGCCGGCGCCCGAAGATGTCGCCAAGGCGCCCGCCGGTGACCAGCAGCACCGCGAACGTCAGCGTGTATGCGTTGACGGTCCACTCGAGCGACGCCAGCGAGGCGTGAAGGTCGCGCTGAATCGACGGAAGCGCGACGTTCACCACCGTGTTGTCGAGCATGATCATGAACAGCGCGAAGCACATCGCGCCGAGCGTCCACCACTTGCTGTTCTCGTCGTTCACGAGGCGGTGGCGGTGGGCGAGGATGCGATCGGTCATGCGGTCAGGCCCTCCGGGCGGCAGGCGGCGATGTCATCGCGTTCGAGCAGCTGCTGCAGCGCTCGCGCCAGCGTTGTCTTTTCGGTCGTGGTCAGGCTGGTGACGAACTGCCGAAGTCCGCTGAGGCGGGCGGCGTTCAGGCGGCGGATCGCGGCGCGCCCACCGTCGGTCAGGCAGACCCTCTTCATCCGGCGATCGTCCTCGTCCTCGCGACGCTGCGCGAAACCGCGGCGGACGAGGTCGTCGACCATCCGGCTGGCGGCGGGCATCGACACGTGGACGACCTCTGCGGCCTCCTTGAGGGACAGCTCGCGCGGCTGATCCTCGAGGTGGTGGAGCAGCTTGATCTGGCTGAGCGAGAGCTCGAGGTCGCCGACGGCTTGGAACAGGTCGGCGTTGCAGTTCTTGTGTAGGAAAACGACGAGCGCGTAGAGGTCCGTCGCCAGGGTGGCCCCGGTCCCGGTGGCGGTTCCGGCGGCCGTCGCCAACCCGGTCATCTGAGTTGCTTGCACGCACGCAAGTATTGCACACAAGCAAGTTGGGCGCGGCGGGCCGTGTTTCGCGGCGTTCAACGGTCGGCGGCGGCTAGGGCGAACAACGGCGTACTCGCCGCGCCGGCGGGGTCGAGTGGGGCGAAACTCGGGGATAGGGCGAACAACGGCGCACTCGCCGCGCGGGCCGGGTCGAGTGGGTCGAAAGTCGCCCTCGTAACGCGCAAACCCGCCCTCGAGGCCGGGGCTACGGCTGGAGGAGTTGGTTGTCGCTGCTGGCGCGCTTGGCGCCGATACGGATCGAAGCCGCCCGGATCGTGGAGCCCGAGCCCGGCCCGCTGCCGCCGGTGGCGAGCGAGTAGCTGCCGGGCGAGGAGAGGTTGACGGTCACCTGCGCGGTCGCCTGGGGATTGATCGGGCCCGTGTTGGCCAGCGGCTGGCCGGCGGAGGCGCCGGAGCGGACGATCGCGAGCGACTCGGCCTGGCTGGCCTGGTTGGTGATGATGAACTCAACCGGCCCCGCGCCGACGATCGTCGGGGACACCGACACCCGGCTGTTATCGATGAACACGGTCAGGTTCACCGGCGCCGGGGGGCGCGGCGTGGTCGCGGCGGGGGAGCTCGATCCGCAGGCGGAGACGGCCAGGGCGCTGCCGGCGAGCATCGCGATCGTCCTGCTGCACATCCTCGAGGTTGCCTCCTCTGCGGGACCGTCTGAAGGGCCGGGCATCCGCGGTGATTCCGGGTGGCGCGCGGAACCCTAGCGTGCGTAATACCCGCACCGAGGAACGTAACACCGATCGGTGTCAACTTGTTGCGGCGGGGGCATGAGGGCGGTTGCGGGAGCGCCGGGACGCGTGGACGGCCGCGGGGTTGGTGCGGACACGGTGGCGCCAGGCCGCGGGGCCGGCGCGGACACCCGTGGCGCGCCGGGCCTGGCCCGGTGAGCGCGGCACTCCGGACAGGCCGACGGATCAGGTGGCGGCCAGCAGCGAGGCTCGCCGGCGCTCGAGGCGCCGGAGCTCGGCCTGAAGCTCGGTCCACGATTGGTGCTCGGCGAGCTCGTACTCCTCGCCATCGAGGTCGCGGAGCCGTTCGCTGTAAGCCATCCATGCGCGACGGGTTCCGTCCTCCAGCTCGCGGAGCTGTGCGAGGTCAGGGGCGGTAGTGGTCACGTCACCTCCTTCCCGAGGATTGGTGCTGCCGATCCTACCCGTGGTTCCGGTCATCGAGACGATGCGACGGCGGGCGCTGCAATCCTGCTTGCTTGCCGTCCGGCAGCAGGCGTATCACGCGTCTGTGACGTTGCTCGAGCAGCCGGTTGCCACGACCGAGTTCCTGGTGGTCGACACCGAGACCAACGGCCTGGGTGGAGAGGCGTGCGAGATGACCGAGGTCGGCGCCGTGCTCGTCGGCGGCGGCGAGCTGCACGACCGCTGGTCCTCGCTGGTGCGCTGCAACCGGCCGCTCGGCCGGGGGATCCAGCGGTTCACCGGGATCACGCAGGAGATGATGGCCGACGCGCCGGGGCTCGAGGCGGTCCTCCCGCCGCTCGAGGACCTGCTCCGAGGACGGGTCCTGGTGGCGCACAACGCGCCGTTCGACCGCCGGGTGCTTCGCCGGGCGTTCGCGCTGACCGGCCTCGAGTGGCCCAATCCACCCGTGCTGTGCACCGCGGCGCTCGCGCGCAAGCTGCTGCCGCTTCAGAACAAGCGCGGGCTGGGCGTGCTCGCCGACGCGCTCGGAGTCGAGGTGCAGACCGCGCACCGGGCGCTCGCCGACGCGGAGACCTGTGCACGGGTGTTGTGCGCGATGTTCCCGCGGCTGTGCGCGAACGCGGTGACGATCGCCGACGCGGTGGCGCTCGCGAACGCCCGGCGCAGGCGCGCCACCGGCCGCAAGCGCCGGACCCCCGCGATGACCGCGCCGCCCCAGCTCGACTTCGCCGAGCTGCCGAGCGACCCGGGCGTGTACCTGTTTCGCGACGACGCCGGCCGGGTGCTGTACGTCGGCAAGTCGATCTCGATCCGCAGCCGCGCCCGCGCCCACTTCGCTCCCTCGAGCGGGCCGGCGGACTGGACCGTCCAGGCCACGGTCGTCGACTACCAGAGCACGAACTCGGAGCTCGGCGCGCTCGTGCTCGAGAACCGGCTGATCAAGCAGCACCGCCCTCCGGGCAACATCCGGCTGGCCCGGCGGGACGACCGGCTCTGCTACATCCGCTGCCGGCTCGACATCCCCTTCCCGATTCTCGAGGTGGCGTCCGACCCGTCGCCCGGCCATGCCGTCACGATCGGGCCGCTCAGGGGCCGGCGGCTCGCGCACGAGCTCGTCGAGCAGCTCGACTCGCTGTTCGGGCTGCGACACTGCGGACGAAAGCTCGTGCTGCGGGAGCATCCGTCGGCGTACGGGCAGATGGGCCGGTGCCTGTCGCCGTGCCTGGGCGATCTGGATCCGAACCTCTACCGGCGCCGGCTTGACGAAGCGCTGAGACTGTTCATCGGCGAGGCGGACGGCCGCGAACGGCTCCTCGCCCACGTCCGCACGCAGATGCGCGCGGCGTCCGACCAGCAGCAGTACGAACGCGCAGCATGGCTGCGCCGGCGGCTTCACCGGCTCGGCGTGATCCTCGAGCGGATGGGCGGCGCGCTCGAGGCGACCCATGCCCGCGCCCGGCTGCTGCTCGCCGCCCACCCGATCAAACCGGACCGGCGCGACGCGTTCTGGCTCGTCGGGGGCCGGCTCGTGGATTGGGGCCCGCTCCCACGGGCGCCGGCCGACGCCGCCGCGCTCGGCGAGCGCTCGCAGGCGGCCCTCAGGCGCGGGGGCCGCGCCGGCGAGCTCGGCGCGCACGTCCCGCCGACCGAGATCGACGAGCTGCGGATCGTGTCGAACTACCTCGCGTCGCACCCCGAGACGACCGAGCTGGTGCTCTAGAACGGCAGCTCGACGACCTCGCCGGTGACGCCACCGTCGTCGGTCACAGTGACGGTCGTCCCCGGCGGCGCCTCGCGGCGCACGAGCGCCAGCGCGATCGGACCGAGCCGCGGTGACACAGCGACGCTCGCGAGGCGGCCGACCACGCGCCCGTCGAACGACAGCTCGTCTCCGGTGGAAGCAGGCGCCGATAGCCGGAGCCCGCGCAGCTGGCGGTTCGGCTTGCCCCGGTAGTAGAGCCGGGCGACGGTTTCCTGGCCGACGTAGCAGCCCTTGGTGAACGACACCGCGCGCTCGTTGAGCCCCGCCTCCTGTGGGATCACCGAGTCGTCGAGGTCGATCCCGAAGCGGGGCCGTCCGCGCTCCACCCGCAGGCATTCGACCGCCCCCTCCACGACCGCCGGCGCGCCCGCTTCCTCGAGCGTGGCCCGCAGCGCTTCGACGTCGGCGGCGTCGCACAGCAGGTCGATGCCGACGTCCGTGCGAATCGCGCGCGCGGTCACATCGCTCCCCGGGACCGTCACGAGCGCGTGGGCGTGCTCTTCGTCGGGGAGGTCGCCGGCGCCCGAGACAGTAGCGGCACCCGATCCGACCAGCGACAGCAGCCCACGCTCGAGCGTGCGCTTGTGCAGCTCGACGTCGTAGCCGATGCTGAACCGCCGGATCATGTTGAACAGCCCCTGGAGCGCGACCCGCTCGGTGTCCAGCAGGAGCTCGTCGTCGGTGGCGAGGATCCGGAGATCGCCGAGCATCTTGCCCTTTGGCGTCAGGAACGCGGCGTAGCAGCCGCGGCCGGCGGGCAGCGCCTCGACGTCATTCGTGACCTGGCCCTGGAGGAAGCTGCGCGCGTCGGATCCGGTGAGCGCGAGCTTCCCGCGCTCGGAGCGGTCGAGCAGCCCGCACGCCTCGGTGATCGTGCGGTAGTCGGCGCCGATTGTGTCCAGCGAAGCCATGAAAACAGGATACGCGGCTTCGCCATGCCGAAAGCAGTCTTGCGAAACTCAGATTTAGGGGTACCATAATTTCAATGATGGCAACCCAGGACTCAATCCGCTCGCAGGCGGTGCAGGACTACGCGAAGGCGATTTACGCCCTGGAACTGCGCGACGGCGAAGCGGTCAGCACGAATGCGCTGGCGGATCGCCTCGGGGTCACCGCCGCGTCGGCGTCGGGGATGGTGAAGCGCCTCGACGAGCTGGGCCTGGTCGAGCACCAGCCGTACCGCGGGGTGTCGCTGACCGCGGACGGCAGGCGCGTGGCACTCGAGGTGATGCGCCACCACCGGCTGCTCGAGCTGTACCTCGTCAAATCGCTGGGCGTCCCATGGGATCGCGTGCACCAGGAGGCCGAGGTGCTCGAGCACGTGCTGTCCGAGGAGCTCGAGGAGCTGATCGCGGCCAAGCTCGGCGACCCCACGCACGACCCCCATGGCGATCCGATCCCGACACGCGAGCTCACGATCGAGGAGGGCTCGACGGTCAGCCTCCAGGCGCTCGAGGTCGGGGACCGGGGGACGTTCGCGCGGGTGTCCGACTCCGATCCCGAGATGCTCCGGTTCCTCGCCGAGCGCGGGATTGCGCCGGGCGACAAGCTTGAAGTGGTCGAGAAGCAGCCGTTCGACGGTCCGCTGTTCGTGCGCTTCGGCGACCACGTACACGTGCTGGGCGGGACCCTGGCCAAGGCGATGCGCGTCGAGGTCGGGGCGTGACGCCCCCGGCCGGTCCGATCCACGAGCCGGTGCTCGAGGGCGCCGGCGAGGGCGGCTCGGTCGTCCTCCGCGACGGCGGCGGGATCCAGAGCCCGCTCGAGCAGCTGCTCGCCAAGGGTCGCCTGCGGGCGACGCTCGCGATGCTGGGCCCCGCGTTTGTCGCGTCGATCGCGTATGTCGATCCCGGCAACTTCGCGACCAACCTCCAGGGCGGCGCCCGGTACGGCTACCTGCTCCTGTGGGTCGTGCTGCTGGCGAACCTGGTCGCGATGCTGATCCAGTACCTGTCGGCCAAGCTCGGCGTCGTCACCGGCCACAGCCTGCCGGAAAACATCCGCGAGCACTGGCCGCGGTCGGTCAGCTTCGGGATGTGGATCCAGGCCGAGGTCATGGCGATGTCGACCGACATCGCGGAGTTCCTCGGGGCCGCGCTGGGCCTGAACCTGCTGTTCGGCGTCCCGATGCTCGCGGCGGGCCTGCTGACCGGCGTGATCGCGTTCGCGATCCTCGAGCTGCAGAGCAGGGGCTTCCGCCGGTTCGAGCTCGCGATCACCGGGCTGCTCGGAATCATCTTCCTGGGGTTCCTGTACGAAACGCTGCGCATCGGACCGTCGTCTCACGAGGCGCTGGCGGGCCTCGTTCCGGGCTTGGACGGATCGGGCTCGCTGTACCTCGCCGTAGGGATCATCGGCGCCACCGTGATGCCGCACGCGATCTACCTGCATTCGGCGCTCACGCAGGGCCGGATGCCGGTGCGCGACGACCAGGAGCGGGGCCGCGTCCTGCGGTTCGAGCGGCTCGACGTGATCATCGCGCTCGGCCTGGCGGGAATGGTCAACATGGCGATGCTCGCGGTCGCCGCGAAGCTGTTCCACACGCCGGCGCTGTCCGGGCTCAGCACGATCCCGCAGGCGCACGCGGAGTTCGGCCGGCTCGTCGGCGGGACCGCCGCGCTGGCGTTCGCGATCGCGCTCCTGGCCTCCGGAGCATCATCCTCGAGCGTCGGCACCTACGCCGGGCAGGTGGTCATGGGCGGCTTCATCAAACTCAGCATCCCGCTGATGCTGAGGCGCGCGCTGACGATGGTCCCCGCGCTCATCGTCCTCGCGCTGGGGATGAACCCGACCGACGCCCTCGTCCTCAGCCAGGTCGTGCTGTCGTTCGGGATTCCGCTCGCACTCGTACCGCTGGTGATCCTCACCTGCCGGCGCGGCGTGATGGGGGTTCACGTCAACCGCCCGGTGACCACCGTGGCGGCGTGGAGCTGCGCGGCCCTGATCACGGGGCTCAACCTGTTCCTGCTCTACCAGCAGTTCTTCATGTAGGGCGTCCGCCCCGGCCCGGGGCGGCGCTCGGTACGCTTGCACCCATGGCGCTGGCGGACACCTTCGGGGAGATCGTCGACTCGCTCCCGGACGACTGGACCGACCTCGAGCTCGACCTGCGCATCTTCGACGAGCGCCGATACGTCGACGCGGCGGTCCTGCTCGTGACCTGCAACGCCCAGCCCTACTCCAAGCACGACTGGCACTGGCGGCTGCTGGTCGCCCATCGTTTCGGGCATGCCGCCTCGGCCCCGGCGACTCACGCGGCGCTGAAGCTGCTCGACGAGGCCGGGATCGACGGCGAGATGGCGGTCCGCGAGGCCCGCACCGGTCGCGCCACGGTGGCCCCGATGTGGGGACGGACCGAGTCCGTGCGCGAGGAGTTCAGGCGGCTGAACGCGCAGTAGCGGAGCGCGGTCGGGGCCATCGAATCATGGCGCGAGTGGTCGCGTTCATCCCCGATCTGTTGTTCGGCTCGAACGTGGTCGGGGCTCTGCAGGCCGCCGGCCACGAGCCGGTGCTCGTCCCCGACGCCTACGCGGTGCGGAGCGAGCTTCCCGGCGCCCAGGTACTGGTCGTCGACCTGACCGCGGACGCCGCCGAACGGCTCGAGCAGCTCGAGGGAATCCTGGGCGGCGCCGTCAGGACACTCGCGTTCTATTCCCACGTCGAGGCGGACGTGCGAACGCGGGCCCAGCGGGCCGGATTCGACCTGGTCGTCCCGCGCTCGCGGATGGCGCGCGAGGGCGCGAGTCTCGTGGCGCGGCTGCTCGAGACAGGCACGATCGGTTAGGGCACGGACACGCCCTGGAGCACGACGGGACCGTTCAGCGGGTTGAGTTCGGCGCCCTGATCGACGCCCGGCGCGGGGATCGTGTCCATCACCTTGGGGACAGTGGTCGGGTCCAGCGAGCAGATCGGACTCGTCTCCGTCGAAGTGCACACGCCGAACGTGTACTGGTCGGGTAGCCGGGTGAAGTCACGTGTCGGCGGGGAGTGGGTCCCGTCCTGTCCGGTCAGAGCCACCGTGAAGGTCCAGCCGGAACCGACCGTGCCGAACGTCTGTTTCGGCAGGATCAGCGTTGCGGTACCGCTCCGATCGTCGGCGACGAACTGAGCATTGCCCAGCGAGTGGCCCGTCGCGTCGACCCAGACCGGTGATGCGAACCCCTGCGCTTCGAGCCGCTCGCTCCAAGCGGACGCGATCGTGTAGTTCATATTGCCGGGATACGCGGACGCCGTCGACGTGGTCGTGGCACCCGGCGTGTGCACGTAGATGTCGAGCAGCTGCGCACCGAAGTCGCTGCCGAACGTGTTCACGAGATTGCGGATGGTCGTCTGGATGTACACCTCGGTGCCCGTCTGGCTCACCTTGAACTCGGTTAGGTCGAACCCGCCCGGGGCGAACGCACCGTTGAGCGGGTACGCATACGTCCCCGGGCCGTTGTCGTCACCGGTTGGATCATTGGCATCGAGCGCAGTCGTCCCCGGAAGCGGCCCGCCTATGACGAACCGCTGGACATAGGCAGTGCTGCCATGCAACGTGGCGGTAACGGTGATCGTGGTGCTGGCGAACGACGTCGGGAGAACCAGCGTCCAGTCGCCGGACGAGTCCGCGGTCGCCGAAGCAATGCCGGCTGTGCCCCCGAGCGGGCCGACCGCTTCGGCATCGACGCGCGCGCCGGGCGCGGTCGTGCCGGTGACCGTGACGGTCGGTGTAGTCACGGTCGCGCCGAGGGCAGGCGACGTCACCGTCAGTGCAAGCACTCCCGGCATCCCGTGCTCGACATAGCGGTTCGTGACGATGCGGGGCGTCTCGAGGTTGCGGCCGGCGCTCAGGTCGAGCGCCAGCCGGGCGTACGAGGCCTGGGCCCAGGTCAGCGGGCTGGCCGAGCCCGCGGGCTGGCCGTCGACGAATCCGATCGACGCGGTCGCCGGGTCGGTCCCGAACGGCGAGGGCGGGATGCTCTGCTGGTCCTCCCAGACCTGCTCGGGCTCGAGCCCCTGGCCGGAGGTCATCTTGCGCATCGCGGCCAGGAGCGACGAGGCGCTGCTCGAGTCGCCGCTCGCGATGTCGTACTCGCCCCGCTCGCTCGACAGGACCGGCCACAGGTGCCCGGTTCCGGTGTCGGTCGGGGGCCACGGCGCGCCCGGCACCTTGCAGCTCGAGCCGCTCGGATGGAAGCAGTCGCCGTAGCCGTCCTCACTCACCCCCGA
>Ga0335080_10000846_pt1 | contig 28929 bp, 35 predicted proteins | sample Lox_Sample_34_FD_206720 | JGI IMG/M metagenome (GOLD analysis project Ga0335080, IMG submission 206720) | Soil microbial communities from Loxahatchee National Wildlife Refuge, Florida, United States - Lox_Sample_3.4 | ecosystem: Environmental > Terrestrial > Soil > Wetlands | place: USA... | reverse complement strand
CGCCACCAGTTCCGCCTCATCGTCACGCCCGAGGATGGCGCCGAATACGACGATCTCCGCGGTTTCGTGCGTCGCCTGATGACGCAGATGGTGGAGGACTTGAGCACAAGGCTCGAATGGGTCGCGGTCGATCACTACAACACCGGCCATCCGCACAGCCATATCATCCTCCGCGGCAAGGACGACCGGAGGCAGGACCTGATCATTGCCCGCGAGTACATCACCAAGGGGCTGCGCGAGCGCGCCGCCGAACTGGTCACGCTGGACCTCGGGCCGCGCTCCGATCTGGAGATCGAGAACCGTCTGCGCAACGAAGTCGAACAGGAACGGCTCACCAGCATCGATCGGCGCATGCTGCGCGACCGGGATGAGGAAGGGCTGGTCTGGACTACGGACAAGGACGCCTTCCAGCAGACCTTGCGGGCCGGCCGCCTGCAGAAGCTGAAGCATCTGGGACTGGCCGAGGAGGTGCGGCCGGACGAGTGGCGCTTGGCGGGTGACCTCGAGCTGACGCTCAAGCGCATGGGCGAGCGCGGCGACATCATCAGGACGATGCAGCGCGAGATGACCGCGAAAGGTCTGGCGCGTGCGGCCGCCGATTGCGTGATCTTCGACCCGGCCGCGAAAGACAGCCGCCCGATCACCGGCCGAGTGGTCGCCCGAGGCCTGTCCGACGAGATCAACGACCGCCATTACCTGATCGTCGACGCTCTCGACGGCCGCACCCACTATGTCGACATCGGTAAGGGGGAAGCGACCGAGCCCGCGCCCGAAGGCGCCATCGTGCGCATCGATCCGAAACGCCCGGAGTCCCGGCAGGTCGATCGCACGGTGTCCGAAATCGCGGCTGCCAATGGCGGGCGGTACGACGTCGATATTCACCTTCGTCACGACCCGTCCGCCAGCGCTGGCTTTGCCGAAGCCCATGTGCGCCGGCTTGAGGCGATCCGGCGCGTCACCGGCGGCATCGAGCGCGAGGCTGATGGAACTTGGGTGATCGCCCCCGATCACTTGGAGCGAGCGGCGGCGTTCGAGTGGCGCCAGGCCCAGGCCGGCGTCAAGTTGAAGGCGCTGGCGCGCGCTTCGACCACTTGGCCAACGGTAAATTTGTGTCCGTTCATTTGCTTCGCTTTGCCGGGAGGAACTGCCGCTCTGATTCATATGGGCCCGCAGCGACAGAATGCCAAGCATAGCCAGCCGGACGATTCAATTTCTGACGTTGGCATCGGACTCGGTGAAATCGCGTGACTCGCGCCGCGGTTCGTGCGACATTGAATTCTCAGTCGGAAGCCTGAAGAAGAAGCTGGGCCTGCCCGCCGGTCGGGCGTGGCGTCAGCAAGGCCGCAGGAACGCGTTGCGGCGTGTTCACAAACTCCCTCTGGTGATCACGGTCGCGCGCCGGTGCGCCGTCTATCTGCGATCGATGGGAGCATATCGATTCACATCATCTGTCCTCACTGCGGTGAGAGCGCCTTCCGGGTTCCCCATGCCGTCACGACGACCATCGATATTTTCTGCATCAGCTGCGGCAAGACGTAGTCCATCGAGGTGGCGAAATCCTATCCCATCAATGTTGTGAAGCTGATCATCCCCGATCGCACGAAAGCGCGTAGATCGTGAGCCGCCGACCAGGCGCAGCAAGCCGGACCGAAGTTTTCACGCAGTGGCCGAGCAACAGCTTGCTGAAATAGAAGCGTTGCTGGCCAGACAGCATCCCGCCGGACCGGCTGGTAAAGAATTTCGTTGAAGTATTGCGGGACGATCAGGCGCGATGCATGGTCCAGCGAGGCGGGCAAGCGCGGGCGCATCTGGAGGTCGGGAGATGGTGGCGGCAGTGCGCGGCTTCAACTTTGTCATGATCAAGCCGTCGCACTATGACGACGACGGATATGTGATCCGCTGGTTCCGTTCGGTCGTGCCGTCGAACAGTCTGGCGGCCGTCTACGGGCTGGCGGAGGATTGCCGGCGCCGAAGGGTGCTCGGTGATGACGTGCGAATCGCCCTCACCACGTTTGACGAGACCAACACGCGCATCGATATCGGACACATCATCCGTCTGATCAAACGTGGCGGTGGACGCGGCCTTGTCGGACTCGTCGGCGTGCAGTCGAACCAGTTTCCGCGCGCCATGGACATAGCGCGACCGTTGCGCGAGGCGGGCATCCCCGTGTGCATCGGTGGCTTCCACGTTTCCGGTTGCCTGGCGATGTTACCGGAATTGCCGGCCGACATCTGCGAGGCGCAGCGGCTGGGAGTGGCGCTGTTCGCCGGCGAGGCGGAGGCCCGGCCGCCTGGAGCGGCTGCTCCGGGATGCAGACCGCGGCGCGCTCCAACCCGTGTACAACTATCTTGACGATCTCCCGCCGCTCGAGGGCGAGGTCTCGCCCTTCCTGCCGGCAACGCGCATCCGGCGCACAGCCACCAGGATGACCAGCTTCGATGCCGGGCGCGGCTGTCCGTTTCAGTGCTCGTTCTGCACGATCATCAATGTGCAGGGCCGCAAGTCACGCTATCGCAGCCCCGACGACGTAGAACGCATCGTCAGGACGAACCATGCCCAGGGCGTGACGCAGTTCTTCATCACCGATGACAACTTCGCCCGCAACCGCAACTGGGCGGCGATCTTCGACCGACTCATTGCGCTACGTGAGCAGCACGGCATTCCCGCCGAGTTCGTCATTCAAGTCGACACACTCTGCCACAAGATTCCCGGGTTCATTGAAAAGGCAGCGCGCGCCGGCGTCTTCAGCGTGTTCATCGGGCTCGAAAACATCAATCCCGGCAACCTTAAGGAGGCCAAGAAGCGGCAGAACCGGATCACTGAATACCGGGCCATGCTACAGGCCTGGAAGCGGGTCGCCATCGTGACGCTGGCCGGCTATATCCTAGGCTTTCCCGCTGATACGCCGGCCTCGATCCGCCGCGACATCCGCATCATCCAGGAAGAACTTCCGATCGATTTCCTGGAGTTCTTTATCCTGACGCCACTGCCGGGATCGGAAGACCACAAGAAGCTGTGGGAACAGGGCGTGCCGATGGACCCGGACATGAACAGGTACGATACTAATCATGTAACCATAGCTCATCCGAACATGTCGGCAGACGAATTGCAGGGTATCTGGTGGGAGGCCTGGCAGCGCTACTACACGCGCGCGCATCTGGTGACGATCCTGCGGCGCGCGCTCGCCAACGGCATTCCCATCTGGAACGTGCTCGTACCGATCATCTGGTTCTGGAGCAGCATTTTCATCAGCCGCTTACACCCGCTGGAGGGCGGCTATTTTCGCGGCAGATCGCGGCGCGAGAGACGTCCAGGATTGCCGATTGAGCGGCGCATGACTTTCTATGCGCGCCACTCCCTCGAACTCCTGACACAGCACCTCAACTTCGCCGGTTTCGCGCTCTGGCTCGCTTGGGTAGTGTTGCGTATCTGCCTCGATCCCGCGCGTCGCGCCTACAGCGATCGGTCGCTCGCGGGCGGGGCGGAGGAGGATTTGGAATACCTACGTCTGCTCGAGTTTGCCGGTGCGTCAAAAACCGCCGTCGCGAGCGATCGGGTCGACGGAGCGCGGCGCGATGTCACAGCCGGGGCTTAGCCCGGAGCCGCTGGGGCAGCGCGGGCGCGCGCTGCCCACCCCCCTCAACCTGCAGCGTTGTGCAGCAGCTGCCGTTCGGCCATCTCCTCTAGCCCGGGACCATTGTCGCCGGCTCCGGTGACTGGGGTCGACCCATTGCTCGGCTCAGCTAGAATTAGGCGGGAGGCTCCTTCAGCCACGCGATGTAGGGGATCCAAATGCTGATTAGGTACGGCTATGACATCACGATCACCTGCATGCTGCCGACGGCGATGGTCTGTCTTCTAACCGTCCGCGACGAGCGGGCCGCCGATATCAGATCTGCCGAAAAATTGGTCATGACGCCGGCCGTCCCCTCGACGACCTATCGCGATCTGTTCGGCAATATCTGCCGCCGCTTCACCGCGCCCGCCGGCGATCTCGCGATCTGGGCTGACAGCACGATCGAGGACGACGGTGCTCCTGATCCCGTCGATACAGGCGCTGAAGAAAACCCGGTGGCGACGCTGCCGGACGACTGCCTCGTGTATCTGATGGGAAGCCGCTACTGCGAGACCGACAAGCTCAGCCAGATCGCCTGGGATCTGTTCGGGCATGTCACGCCGGGGTGGGGCCGCGTGCAGGCCATCTGCGACTTCGTGAACCAGCGCATCAGGTTCGGCTACCACAGTGCGCGCGCCACCCGAACGGCGTTCGAGGCCTATCACGAAAGCATCGGCGTGTGCCGCGACTATGCGCACCTTGCCGTCACGCTTTGCCGCTGCATGAACATTCCCGCCCGCTACATCAACGGGTATCTGGGGGATATCGGCGTGCCCATCGTCGATCCGATGGATTTCAGCGCCTGGATCGAGGTCTACCTCGGCAATCGCTGGTTCACGTTCGATCCCCGCAATAATGTTCCGCGCATCGGCCGGATCGTCGTGGCGCGGGGGCGCGATGCCGCGGATATACCCCTCATCAATTCGTTCGGTCCGCATGTCCTGAAATCATTTCGCGTGTGGACTTACGACGTCACCGACTTTTCTTGACCAGCAATTCGTGGAACGTGAAGATCTCCGGCCACGCGAAGCCCTTTCACTGCGACATCTATATTTGGTCACTGCATGCCCAGGAGCTATAAATTCAAAAATTACGATTCAGCGAAGCAAGATTCGTGAAAATCATTTCCGCGACGAAGCAAAATAAAAATCCCTCTTTTTACGGAAGCCGCGCAGAGATTCTTCTTGTGTATGTCGGCTAGCGGGCGTACAAGAGTTCACTGAAAGTGCTCCGATCGCTCTCGAACGTCTCGCGGACGATTACTTTTGACCAAATCGTCGCGGTACGAACGCCCCGTACGCTCTTCGTCGGCGTGACCGATCGTCTCGTCCCGATGCCTCACGCACGACGATGTGACGCGCACAAACGCACGGCGCTGAAGAGCGAGGACTTCCAAATGCAGGTCATACCAATGGATCGCTGCATCCGGCGGCGATCCGCGGAGGGAATGCCATGCATCGCCTTCATATCGATCGACCGACGCACAATCACGTTATGGCCATATTCGAGACAAGTGCGCTCGCCTTCGAACTGCCGCAGGCAGCCGCTCTCGAGGATCTCGCCGCACGCCTAGCCCACCTGAGCGAGCGGCACGACGAAGCGCTCGTCAGCGTCGAAGTGAGAGTGCGTTCATGAATGTGACCGCTCGAGCGGCGTCACTGCCTCGGGCGCGACCGCCCGTCGACCTGGTCGGGCGGTCAGATCAAGCTTTCGAAGCGAAGCCTCCGATAGCCCGCGAACACCTGGCCATGCCGCTCGACCACGACGTCAGTCCCTATCTGCAGCGGCCGCTCCGGACTCTGAAAGAGGCACTGGAGGAGCGCAAACGCCAGCAACGCGAAACCGTCGGCGCTGGAGAAAAGCGAACCAAGCGGAGTGATCTTCTTTCCCAGAGGGTGACAAAATGATGTCCCGGTTCGTCCCGCCCCTCGTGATTCCGATCGCTATCGTCCTGATCGTCGTCGGATACGCCATGTTTCGGGCGATCTCGTGAGAACGCTCTAAACCACCATGCAACATTGAACGATAAAAGAGCGAGGAGGCTTGAGATGCAAATGCCAACATGGATCAAACCCGCCCTCTTAGGCGCTGTCGCTGGCGGCGTAGCCACAATGGTCCTGGGTTTCAACCAGGGTGGCTGGGTCCTCGGCAGCACGGCCGAACAGATGGCAAAACGTCAGTCGGCTGCCGCCGTGGTCGAGGCGCTCGTCCCGGTCTGCGTCAGCCAGTCGAAGGCCGACCCGGATGCGACGGCGAAGTTGGCGCTGTTCGGCGCCATCACGTCGTCATACGACCGCCGAGACTTCGTGATGAAGGCCGGGTGGGCCACCGTTCCTGCAGCAACATCGCCGGATAGCGATTTGGCGGCGGCATGTGCCGACGTGCTCTCAAAGGCAAGGCAGTCCTGATCGGGTCATCTCCAGGAGTGGTAGGTCGGGGTGCTCCCATCGCGGATGCGCCGTCCTTTCTCAGAGATGACGCACTTGCTCTGATGCACGGGACTGCGCAGATGCCAGCCGGGCGTCATCGGGAGTACCGCAAGCCCGAACGCGACCCGCGTTTTCCCGCGACGTCCAGGCTGCGACGATGCCTGATGTGCGGGTCCTGTTTCGACAGCGCTTGGTCGGGGAGCGCATCTGTCGATCCTGCAAGACCAAATCGGTTTGGCGTACGGGCGTTCAACTGCCGTCTTGATCCGGAGGAATGATCGGGTAGCGCACGTCCGGACTGTGCGGCATCAATTCAAAGTGGTCGCCACCATAGGTTGAGGAGTAAGAATTCATGCGTCGCCACAGGTTCATTGACGGTCAGGTCGTCGGCGCGAAACCGAATCCCTGCGTCACCCTGACGGGCGCATACGAGATCGTTTGCCGGCTGCCGATGAACGGCGGGGACCATCAATACTGGGTCAAATCGCTTGAGAACGATGGTCATCGGGTCGCCAGAGAGAGCGACCTGGTTCTCGCAAGCGGCTAAATCAGCGCCCGCGAGGCGCGGATGGTCAGGTATGGTCGCCGTCGGACCGCATTTCTAGTTCGCCGGTCAATGTAAAGTCGGGATGCATACCCATATGATACTGACCGCCCATGAAACGCGCTGGCGTCTGCGTTCCAAGTGCCGGCGCGCCGCGGGGGCGCAACGGTTGCGGACATTTTCGGCGCTTCGGCGCAATGAAGTGTCACGGACCGGTCGTGATCCGACCCACCGAACAGGAGGCAAAGACGGCGGGTGGCATCGCCATCCCCGACACGGCACAGGAAAAGCCCATGGAGGGCGAGGTGATCGCCGTCGGCCCGGGTGCCCGCTCGGGTGAGGGCAAGATCCTGCCCCTGGAGGTAAAGGTCGGCGATCGCGTCCTGTTCGGCAAGTGGTCCGGGACTGAGATCAAGGTCGCCGGGGAAGACGCCGTCATCATGAAGGAATCGGACATTATGGGCATCGTTGGGCATGACGCCGGCGCCAAGCGCAAGGCTGCCTAGGGAAGGAATGCATCAACATGGCTGCTAAGGACGTTAAATTCGGCTCCGACGCGCGCCAGCGCATGCTGCGCGGCGTCAACATTCTCGCCGATGCCGTCAAGGTGACGCTGGGGCCGAAGGGCCGCAACGTCGTGCTCGACAAGTCGTACGGCGCGCCCCGCATCACCAAGGACGGCGTCACTGTGGCGAAGGACATCGAGCTTTTCGACAAGTTCGAGAACATGGGCGCGCAGCTCGTCAAGGAGGTCGCGTCCAAGACCAGCGATCTCGCCGGCGACGGCACGACGACCGCAACTGTGCTGGCCCAGGCCATCGTGCGCGAGGGCGCCAAGGCGGTCGCCGCCGGGATGAATCCCATGGATTTGAAGCGCGGCATCGATCTGGCGGTCGATGCCGCCATCGAGGACGTCAAGAAACGCTCGAAGAAGGTTTCGACGAACGCCGAGATCGCCCAGGTCGGCACCATCTCTGCCAATGGCGACCACGAGATCGGCAAAATGATCGCCGAGGCGATGCAGAAGGTGGGCAACGACGGCGTCATCACGGTCGAAGAGGCCAAGAGCATGGCGACCGAACTTGATGTCGTCGAGGGCATGCAGTTCGACCGCGGCTATCTCTCGCCTTACTTCATCACCAACGTCGAGAAGATGATCGTCGAACTCGAGGACCCCTACATCCTCCTGCACGAGAAGAAGCTCTCCGGCCTCCAGGCCCTGCTGCCCCTGCTGGAGGCGGTGGTGCAGACCGGCAAGCCGCTCCTGATCGTCGCCGAGGATATCGAGGGCGAAGCGCTCGCCACCCTCGTGGTCAACAAGCTGCGCGGCGGCCTGAAGGTCGCGGCCGTGAAGGCACCCGGCTTCGGCGACCGTCGCAAGGCCATGCTCGAGGACATCGCGATCCTCAGCGGCGGGCAGATGATCAGCGAAGACCTCGGCATCAAGCTCGAGAACGTCACGCTCGAGATGCTCGGCAAGGCCAAGAAGGTGCGCATCGACAAGGAGAACACGACGATCATCGACGGCGCCGGCAAGAAGAAGGACATCCAGGGCCGCGTCGCTCAGATCCGCGCGCAGACCGAGGACACGACCTCCGACTACGATCGCGAGAAGCTGCAGGAGCGGCTGGCCAAGCTCGCGGGCGGCGTCGCCATCATCCGCGTCGGCGGCGCCACCGAAATCGAAGTGAAGGAGCGCAAGGACCGTGTCGAAGACGCGATGCACGCGACCCGCGCCGCGGTCGAGGAAGGCGTGATTGCCGGCGGTGGCGTCGCCCTCCTCCACGACATCAAGTCGCTCGCCAGGCTGAAGCCAGAGAACAATGACCAACAGGTGGGCATCGACATTATCCACCGCGCGCTCAGCTACCCGACCCGTCTGATAGTCGAAAATGCCGGCGCCGATGGCTCGGTCGTGGTCGGCAAGCTCCTGGAAAAGAGCGACGTCAACCATGGCTTCGATGCGCAGTCGGGCCACTACACCGACATGGTGAAGGCCGGCATCATCGACCCGACGAAGGTGGTGCGCCTCGCCTTGCAAGGTGCGGCTTCCGTGGCGGCGCTCCTCATCACCACCGAGGCGATGGTCGGCGAGAAGCCGGAGAGAAGGTCCCAGCCAGCGATGCCCGCTGGCGGCGGAATGGGTGAGATGGATTTCTGATCCATGTCTTCGAACTCGGACCATATGCCGACTGCCGCGACGGCAACCATGGTGGGCATTCCCCGTCCGCCGCCATCCGGATCGTGAGTGGACCTACCGTGGGCCTTCCGTCCCCATTTGTGCTCCCTCGTTCCGAGTTCAACGCGTTCCTCTTTGCCTCGATCGGCGAGGACGGGAACGGAACGCCGCTCAGTGTCGTTTCGGCGCTCGCGCAGCTCGATATCGATCCCTGGAAGGAGGCCGCCCGCTTGTCCGATCTGCCGAAGGCGACTGCAGCGGCGGCGCTGGATGGCTTGATCCGGCGATTACCGGTGGGCCGTTGGGACCCATCGGACACGCGAAAGATCGCCGCCCGCTTGATCGAGCTCCTGCCGCGCAGCGATCCGGTCGTTCGACGTGGCGGGGTGGAGCCCGGCGGACGCGCGAAAGCAAGGCCGTCGATCGTCGTATGGTTCATCGTGCTGGCGTTCAGCGGCTACGCGATCTTCGGCATGGCGGTGAGCTGGGCGCCGCGCTGGGGCGATCATGCCGCCTCCCCACCCGTCTCATACGAGCTAGGTCCGCAGTAAGCCAGCGGCCGCGGGGCACCGAATGGCACAATTACATCGCAGGGAGGCACCGATGATCCGATCGACGCGAAGAGTCGCGCACGCCGGTGACGTGGAAATGCTCGAGATCCAAATGTGCGACGATCGCCCGGGCTCCCGGGACTCTGTCCTCTATGTAGTGGGCGTACTCGGCGTCGAGCCGCGGCTGTTCAATCAAGAAGCGCCGGCCCGCGCCCACATGGTGACTCTCGCAAAAGCGCGTACCTCATCGCGATCCCATTTGCTTTCTGACTGACGGCGTCCTCGGGGGTTTTTGCGGATTGCGGTCGCCGTCGCCCTCATTCCCTTAAAATCCTGACCATGCGGGCATGGGTCATGTGAGCACTGCCGAAGGTCAACTGCTGACACATCCCACCTTCCCGATGGCGCCGTAGCGTATATGGTGAATGTGCGTTTGACAGGCTTCGGCAACGGCGCACAGATCCTCTTTCGTGCTCAATCGTCGGAAGCACCGGTCCGAGCGGTGTTTTCCGCACAAGATCGACGTGTCGGTGCCGCGGGACAGCATGGCTCCGCAACTCGCGGCCATGCTCGCGCGCGGCGCCGCGCGCACGCCGCACCCGGTTACGGGCATTGCCATGGACAGCGGGCGCTAACACCGGAGAATTCGCCCGCAAAAGTCGTGCGATTTCTATTTCGCCGATCAGCCGATCGCTGATCGGTTCCGGCGCCAGTGGCTCTGACGTCGCCGGTTTGGTGGCTCTATCGGCCGGGGCGAGGTCGCTTCGGTGCAGGTGGCTTCGCCGCGGGAGCCCCGGTTAGACGGCGAAAGTGGTCCCAAGCATCACCAGGCAACGGGCCCTTGCCGCGATGCAGCCCGTCGACGTTCTGCTGCCACATCTGCACATTGCCTTTCCTGGCGCAGGATTTTCCTGCCGAATTTGTCCGCGTCGTCCATCGTCACCCCGTCAGTTCGCCTTGGGATTCGGGAACAGCTGGCGTCGTGCAGACCGCGCCGGGAACGCCATGGAGACCCTTACGGCGACGCTGTCGGGAGATCGCTCTCAACGACGAGGCGCTCGTGGCCGTCCTTCAGCGACTTGATCCGGTATTGATTGTTGCCGGCTACAGTGGGCGGCATGAGCCGGATGATCTTGTAGCGGCCGGGCGGGATCAGGCGGGCACCGCCCTCCTGGGCGTCGATGACCGCACCCTCTTTAAATCTGTGCATCGGCATAGGGTCCTCAGAGGCGCATTGCCACGTTGAATAGACGTCGTCGACGGCAATGGCGTCCAAGGTCGTGTGGGGCGGAAGAATCGGTCACTCTGCCGGCACCGTCTTGTCAGCGCGCCCGACCGTGTCCGCGGACTCGGCCAGGCGCCTGAAATCCTCGAGGACGCTGTCGATGAGCTTCTGCCGGCGCGGGTCGCGGCCCACGGACGTGCCGGCGAGCAGCGTGATCAGATAGCGCGCCTTCTCGGCCGCCTCGCGCCAAGTCTGCGACGGTGCGGCGACGAGAAATTTCTCCAGATCGGCCCGGCGTTGCCGCATGGCGGCTTGGTCAGCCTCCACCTCCGCCAGACGGCGGCGGATTTCGGTGGCCTTCTGCGCCGCCATTCCGCGGTGTTCGTCGAGCGCAATGGGTTTGTCGAGCATTGTTTCCGTCCTCGTCGGGGTTGGGATGGTCATCGGTTGCTGCCCGAATCGGCGGCTCTTTAGCCGGCGAGCTTGCCGGCACAGGCGCTGACGACATCGGAATCGGCCGTAGTCCCGCCCGGCATGACCGCCCATTTCCGCGCCAGATCAGAACGCGCGCTCCATTCGAGCTTGTTCGGCTCCGCGACGTCCGCGCGCGCCTTTGCCTCGCAGAACAGCGCCTGCTGTTCAACGATGCCGGCGTGGACACGGCTTTGCGCGGCGCCGCTGGTGACTTGCCAACCTGCCATGTTGGTGATGAGAGGTCCGGCAATCAGGCCGATCACGAGATACATCAGTTTAGGTTTAGCCGATTCCCATTTCGACGCCGCTGTCTTCATCGATGTCGCTGACATGGAGGCTCTCCCTGAGGATTATGATTATCGCTGCGGGAGCGCTCGACCGCCCCCTCCCGTAACCCCGGCGCCGCCCAGCGCGGCCGCAGTTTGCTATGCCATATAGATGGACATTTCCACTTCCAAGTACAATGAAGAATAATTCTTCGCCAAACGATAAATTCCGTGGCTCGTCTCTTGGCTCGCAAAAACGACAGCTATCCGCCATTCCCGGTTTTATTTTCGGCTTATTTTGCCCCGGCCGAGGGAGTTGCGCTCCCCGTCGCCATGTCGACGGCCGGCGAGCTCTGTCTTGCGCGCGGCATTGGCTGAACGCCCAACCCGCGATATCCGAGCGGCACATGCCGAATTGACTGGACTCTCGTCGGGAAGAGGCGCTTGGTGATCGGGCAACGTCGTCGCCGAAGCGGCGAAGAGCAGTATTTGTCGAGGTGATGCTGCGCCGCACGGAAAGAAAGTGGGGCGGCCATGTCTGAGCACCATTGCCTGGCCCTGAACTCGACTGACAGCGTCGCGATGCTCGAATCAATCGAATGCGGCGATGACGACGCGCCGCTGCAGCGAGCCGAGAAGGTTCTCGCTTTCTTGCGCAAGAGAGGTCGCATGCTCCGCTTGATGGAAAAAAAGGCGCGACCTTCGTGGCGCACGTCCGCGAGACCGGCGGACAATATTGCGCATTGTATTGTGAAATCGGGTTACAAAACCATTGCGGACGAGACGCCTCGGGCGCACTGGTTCGCGAGCCGGATCGACGCGCTGACATGGGTGCGCGAAAGCGGGTGGCGCCGAAATTCACCACGATCAGATGAACCCGGTTAGCGAGAGTGTCTATCGGCGGGCGCTTTCGGCGGTGCCTCCGCCACCGCCACTCATCCCGATCAATACGCACCCGCATGGTGCAACGATCATGACTAGCAAGTCCGCCGCTGCCGTCACCGCCGCGTGCATTGTCGCGCTCGTCTGTGGCGGCCTCTACGGCTCGCTGCGGTACACCGCCTGGCGCGCCTCTGAGGCGGCAAACGACGATAGAGAGGCCAGCACTGCAGCCGACGAGTCAGAAGCAAAGGCGAAGGCAGAGGTGGCCTTGCGCGACGCCGCTGTTGCCTGGGGACAGGCTCACCTCGGGGTGAATGCGTTCATCTCCGGGACGTTCTCGGTGAGTGCCGGACCGGATCGGTTCGCGTGCGGCACCCTGGCAGTGCCACCGCTCCGGGAAGTCACGCTGGTCATCGTCGCGCCGGATGGCTCGGTACGGCCGGTGGGGGGAGCCGAGGCCAGGCGCGAGTTCCTCGAACACTGCAACGTGGTCCTGCTCTAGGCGAGCCGAGGTGCCCTGCTGCCGCGCGCATCTCTCAATCCAAGGTTCCGCTCGTCGCGACGCTTTGTGACTGCAGATGCTCGATCGCCTCGATGACTCGTTGCCAGGTCACGCCAGCTTCGATATCTCCCTCGACCAGCAGAGCGCGCCCGCTTGGCTCCTTGCACGAATGCGTTTTTCCCCAGAGCAGGCCGAAACCGCGCGAACCATAATCGATGCCTGCGCCGGTCCGCATCGGAAGGCAGCCCTTCACATCGCGTCCTTCCTGCCGCTGGCGCCGCGGTGTCCGTTTTGATCTGACAATTCAAAGGACGAGTCGCACACGCAACATCGATTCAAACAGCCATTTGCGGAGGGATTCGATTGTTGTGCGCTCGGCGTTCTTCGCCGAGCAGCCATGGAGTACTTCGCGGGCTTGGACATCTCAATGAAAGAGACGCACATCTGCGTGGCCGATCGCGACGGCAAGGTCGCCTACGAGGCTAAAGGCTTGTCGGACACCCTGCCGCCCGGATGCGGCCACCGACTCGGGCGGCGGCTGTCCGCCAAGCTATAACAATGGCGATCCTCGCACCCGAAATAAACGCCGCCGGGGCGGGGCGATATCGTCCCGCCCCGGCGACCTTCAGGCCACCCTCGCGAGCCGCTGAAATCGCTAATCGAGGACTTCATCGCAAGGGGTGGCCGCCTATGGGCATGCGTGCTGTGTGTCAAGGCGCGCAGTTATACCGAAGCTGGTCCAGTCTACTTATCTTGTGCCGATAGTCTCACGGCGCCGTGAACGAGCGGCGCCAGTGCCGAGGTGGGCGGCGCACGCAGCCGATTCGTCATCGACGTAGTCGCCCAAGTATCGGACATAGGCCAGCGCCCAGCCCCGCGCGACCATCCAGCCGCCGCCCAAGTCTTCGTCGCCTGCGCGACAGATCGCGCTGCTCGCAAGCAACCGTCCGCCGTCCGATGTAATCGGCCAGGGCGAGCGCCGCCTGCCGGCCGCAGCGGTAGGTTTTCATGGTTCGGCAGCATGGGGACCTGATGTCGGCTCCATGATGCGGAGCGATGGACGTTATCCGGGCCCGGCAGAGTCCGCCGTGTGGCCTTCGGCCGTGACGTCCGCTTTGTGGCTGTAAGCCGCGGACGCTTGCAGAAGGTCTTGGCCGAGCCTGACCCTGGCTGTGTGAAAACACCTCGCTTCATATGATTCGGGCGGTATGATTCTCCGCGCGCGTTGCAGGGGGATCGGATGAAGCGCTTCGTTGAGGGGGTGGATCGTGGGCAGAGCACGCTTTTTCCCGAATGCCTGGAAGATTGGATCGGCGAGGACAACCCCGTTCGCGTGATCGACGTCTTTGTCGAGGAACTCGATCTGGCCGAGCTTGGGTTCAGCAGGGTCGATCCCGAGGCGACCGGTCGGCCTTCGTATCATCCCGCAGTGCTGCTGAAGCTCTACATCTACGGCTACCTCAATCGAGTTCAGTCGAGCCGGCGGCTCGAGCGTGAGGCCGGCCGCAACGTTGAAGTGATGTGGCTCACAGGCCGCCTTGTTCCCGATCACAAGACGATCGCCGACTTCCGCAAGGACAATGGCCGCGCCATCCGCCAGGTCTGTGCCCGGTTCGTGGCGCTTTGCCGTACGATGGGCTTGTTCGCCGAAGCGAGCGTTGCGATCGACGGCAGCAAGTTCAAGGCGGTGAACAACCGCGACAAGAACTTCACGCGCGCCAAGATGCAGTGTAAGCGGCCTTCTGACCCCACGGTTGTGACGGCATGGAGGTCGCGGGTCAGGCTGCGAGGCTGCCAGCGGATGGCTTGGCCGTCCACGCCCAGGGCATGAGCTCGTCGAGCCGCGAGGCCGGCCAGAGGTTGACGAGCTTCGTGAGCACGTCGGCGAAGTAGGTTTGCGGATCGACACCGCAGAGTTTGCACGTTTCGATGAGCGAAGCGATGCAGGCCCAGTTCTCGGCACCGTCGTCGTGGCCCGCGAAGAGTGCATTCTTGCGATTGAGAACAATAGGACGGATGCCGCGCTCGACGATATTGGTGTCGAGCTCGATGCGCCCATCGTCGAGGAAGCGGGTAAGTCCCTCCCAGTGGTGCAAGGCGTAGCGGATGGCGTCGGCGATCGGCGCCTTACCCGAGACGCGCGCGAGCTGGTGCTCGAGCCACACCTTGAGGGCGACGACGAGCGGTTTGCTTTGTTCCTGGCGCACCGTGCGGCGCGCGTCGGCGCTGTGGCCGCGGATGGTCTTCTCGATCGCGTAGAGTGCCGCGATGCGCTGCAGCGCTTCGCTGGCGATCGGAGCGGAACCGCCCTTGGCGATCTCGAAGAAATGGCGTCGCAGATGTGCCCAGCAAAAAGCGAGTGCGATGCCCGCGCCGCAGGCAGCGTCGGCAATGGTCTTGTAGGCGGCATAGCCGTCGCATTGCACGATGCCGCGATAGCGGTCGAGCAGCTTGAGCGCGTGGACGGCGCCGCGACCGGGAGCGTAGCTGTAGGCGATGGCCGGCGGGTCGGTCCCGTGCCAGGGCCGGTCGTCGCGGGCAATGGCCCAGAAGTACCCCTTCTTCGTGCACCCGCGGCCGGGATCGAGCACCGGCGCCACGGTCTCATCGACCGCGATCTTGCCCGAGGTCAGGATGAGTTCGCGCAGCCGCAGGTAGATCGGTTTGAGTTCGGCGGCGGCGTAACCCACCCAGAACGCCAGGATCGAACGCTTGATATCGAGGCCCTGGGCGAGGAGCATCTGGGCTTGCCGATAGAGCGGCAGGTGCCAGGCGTACTTGGCGACCAGCACGGAAGCGACCATCGCCTCGGTCGGCAGTCCGCCCTTGATCAACCGTTCGGGTGCCGGCGCCTGCACCACCGCCTCTTCGCAGGCTCGGCAGGCATACTTGGGACGATGCGTCACGATCACTCGGTACTGCGCGGGGATCACATCGAGCCGTTCTGAGCTCTCCTCGCCGATCACATGCATGGGCGCCTGGCAGCACGGGCAGTTGGCGTTGTTGGGCTCGATCGTCACATGCACGCGCGGCAGATGGGCGGGGAGCGCGCCACGATTGGCACGGCGCTTGTCGGCGCGCGTGCAAGCCCCCGCCGGGTCCTTCTTGTCATCGGCGGCCTCGCTCCCGGCGATAGCTTGCTCGATATCCTCGAACGCCAAGAGCAACTGCTCGGGATCGAGCTTCTCCGAGCGCCGGCCAAACTGCGCACGCTGCAACTGGCGCAGCAGATGCCGCAGGCGATCGAGTTGCGACAGCGCCTGGTCACGCTCGGCGATCGCGACATCACGCTCGGCACGCGCTGCCGCGAGCAGCGCATGCAGCGCGTCGATGTCTGTGGGCAGCTGAGGTCCGGTCTCGCTCACGCGCAGCACTGAATCAGATTCGCGGGCAGTTGTGATCAGGTCGCGCGCAGAGTGATTCAAAAGGTCGCAGCGCTCACGACGTCGCTGTCGGCTGTACAACGTCGCAGGCGTGGAGTCGCGACCAATCCAGTCCGTCGACAAGGGCAGCGAGCTGCGATGCGGTCAGTCGCATGACGCCATCGCTGATCGGCGGCCATCGGAAGGCTCCGTGCTCAAGCCGCTTCCAGAACAGCACCAAGCCGGACCCGTCCCAGACCAGGATCTTCAGGCGGTCCGCCCGCTTCGACCGGAAGAGGAAGAGCGTTCCCGAGAACGGATCGTGCCGGAGCTGCTCGCGCACCAGGGCGGCGAGACTATCGGCACCGCGGCGGAAGTCCACCGGCTTGGTCGCCACCAGCACCCGGATGCCCGCGGGGACCGTGATCATGCCAGCGCCGCCAGGGCTCGCAGCACCGTCTTTAATGTCGCGGCATCGGTCGCCGGCGGAATCCGAACCGTCGCAGCGCCGATCACGATCTCAATCATCCCGGTGCAAGACTGGCTCGGTCGTGCCGGCGCCTCCGACGCGGCGACAGGCGACGCTCTCGTCACGATCACCGGCGCGAATGCCACGCCGCTCTCGCCAGCCCCTTCGGCTCGCCGCCGTGCATCGCGGCGCCATCCAAACAACTGCTGCGGCGTCAGCCCGTGACGGCGCGCCACCGCGCATACCGACTCGCCGCTCCCATAGCTTTCGGCGACGATCTCCGCCTTCTGCTCCGCGCTCCAGGTTCGGCGCCGACCGGCCCCGGTGAACACCTCCAGTCGGCGAACCGGCTCCGGCCTGGACTTGGGCAAAAGCTCAGTGTCCGACATGTGCCTAACCCGCTTGATTCAGCGGTCAGACAATCGCCCATCAGCAGTCGGCACGAAACGTGGGGTCAGAAGGCCGCTTACGATGCAGCGGCGCATGGAGCAGATCGAGGCGAGCGTCGCGCGCGATCTGCATCAGATGGACAGCGCCGATCGGCAAGAACCGTCGCTGGCCAATACGACAAAGACGATCCGGCTCAAAGAGAAGATCGCGAAGCTGAAGGAGGAGATGCAGCGTCTCAAAGGTCTCGAAGCGCAGATGCTCGCAGCGCCGGACCAGCAGATCTCGCTCACGGATCCCGACTCACGGTCAATGGCGACCAGTGGCCGAGGTTCCGGCGTCGTCGGCTATAACGTGCAGGTCGCCGTCGACACCAAGCATCATCTGATCGTCGTCCACGACGTGATCAACGTGGGCAATGACCGCTCGCAGCTCGGGCGCATGGCCAAGGAGACGAAGGCAACGCTCGAGACGACGAGGCTCGATGTCATCGCCGATCGCGGCTACTTCGACAGCGCGGAAATTCTGGCGTGCGAAGCGTCAGGCATCACCGTCACGCTGCCTAAGCCCATGACCTCGGGCGCCAAGGCCGAAGGCCGCTTTGGCAAGCAAGACTTCCGCTACGTGGCTGAGGAGGACGTTTACATCTGTCCCGCCGGTGAAAGGCTCACCTACTACTACACGAACGAGGAAAACGGATTGATCTTGCGCCGCTACTGGACCAACGCCTGCCAGGGCTGCCCCATCAAGCGCAGCTGCACCACTGGCAAGGAGCGCCGGATCACCCGATGGGAGCACGAGCACATTCTCGAGGCGGTGCAGCGCCGGCTCGACGAGCATCCGGAGAAGATGCGCCAGCGGCGCGAGACTGTCGAGCATCCCTTCGGCACGATCAAAGCTCGGATGGGAGCCACACACTTCCTGATGAAGAGGCTGCCACGCGTTGCCGCCGAAATGGCGTTGCACGTGCTGGCCTACAACCTCACGCGCGTGATGAACATCATGGGCATTGAACCGCTCCTTGCGGCGATGAGGGCATAGGTCGTCCGCCCGTCATCCGGCTCAACACCGAGGCAGCGTCACCCCCGCGGTTCGTCATAAGCCTCCCCCTTAGGCGAGAGCGTTTCCACACAACCAAGACCCTAAGCCGCCATCATCCCATGGGTGCAGCTCTTACTTGTTCCGTCGTCTTGTGCTGCGCACCCTGGGGATAGCCGGCGTCATGTCGAGTCGCAGCAGTCGCCTGCGCAAGCAGCGAGGTAATCCCTAGCGATCATTGACGTAGTTCCATGCCGCTTGCAGCGCCCATCGATTTGGGCTCTACACGCTACATACCGAGCATCGCCGCCTTCAGCTGCGGCACGTTGTTGTCAAACATCTTGAGATAGCTGTCGGCCGGCCCGCCTGGCGGCGAGAGCGCGTCGGAGAAGAGCGTGCCGCCGACATTGGCGCCGGCTTCGGCGGCGAGCACCTCGACGAGCTTCGGACTCGTCATGTTCTCGAAGAACACGATCTTGATGCCGTCATTCTTCATCTGTCGCACGAGCTGCGCCATGCCGGCGGCCGACGGTTCGGCTTCGGTGCTGACGCCTTCCGGTGCGAGGAAGGTGACGCCGTAGGCGGCGCCGAAGTAACCGAAGGCATCGTGCGAGGTGATAATCTTGCGCTGGCCGCTGGGTACTGCGGTCAGCTCGGCGCGCACCCACTTGTCCTTCGCCTCGATCGCGGCGGTGTACGCCTCCGCCGCCTTGCGGAAGTCGTCGGCGTCCTTCGGATCGGCGGCGGCGAGCGCGGCCGCGACGTTGGCGACATAGAGGCGGCCGTTGCTCAGGTCCTGCCAGGCGTGCGGATCGGTGATCGTGGCGCCGTCCTCCTCCATCGTGCGCACCTTCACACCGGCGGTGGCGGCGACCACCGGACCCTTGTAGGCGGCGGACTGGACGAGACGGTCCATCCAGCCTTCCAGGCCGAGCCCGTTAACGAACACGATATCGGCCTCGGCCACCGCCTTGGCGTCGGCCGGCGTTGGCTCGAACACATGGGCGTCGCCGTCGGGTCCGACGAGCGTTGTGAGCTCGACTGATCGGCGCCGACGGTCTTCACGATGTCGCCGAGCACGCTGAAGCTGGCCACGACCTTGCGCCTGCCGTCGGCGCTTTGTGCGTCGACCGATGCGAAAGCCAAGGGAGCGATTAGTGCAGCGGCGAGGAACGAGCGGCGGTACATGCGGACCTCCCTCAATGTGAGTGACGCGGCTGCAGCAGCATCGTGCGGTGCCGAACGGCACACCTCCGCCTAATCTACGGCGAAATCGGATATCGTCCTCGCTGCAGCACCGGGTCAGATGTTATGATATACTATAACATCGACTGTCAAGCAGCGGTCCCGCGGCAAGCGGGCTGGACCCGACATGAGAACGCGCTCGCAAGGTCTTTTCATATCATCGCTGATAATTTGCGTCTTGATCCTGCTGAGTGGAGCGCACGCGCAAGAGCGACCGGACCGAGAGTTCCGGGAGTGCGGAGACTGTCCGGAAATGGTGGCCGTTCCGACCAGCAGCTTCCTCATGGGCAGTCCGGCGACCGAACACGGGCGCTTCGATTCGGAAGGGCCGCAGCATGCCGTGGCGGTGCGGGCATTCGCCATCGGAAAATACGATGTGACGATTGCCGAATTCCTGATTTTCCTGCGGGAGACGGGCTACCAGCCTCCGCCCTGCGACACCATCCAGCACCTCAGTTGGCATTCGCCGGGACATGGTTTCGCGACTCCACCGGGCGAGACGGATCCGCCTTTGTGGCCGGCCCACTGTCTGAACTGGAGCGATGCCCAAGCCTATATCGCTTGGTTGAATCGCAAGGTATCAACTACGGGAGCAACATCCCGCAGGCCCGATGGTCCATATCGGCTGCCGAGCGAGGCGGAGTGGGAATACGCGGCCCGAGCGGGGACGACAACGGCCCGCTGGTGGGGCGACGGCATCGGGGTGGGCAATGCCGACTGCAACGGCTGCGGCAGCAAGTGGGACGACCAGCTTCTTGCGCCGGCCGGCAGCTTCGGCCCGAACTCGTTCGGCCTTTACGACATGCTCGGCAACGTCTGGCAGTGGGTGAACGACTGTTGGCACGAGAGCTATGTCGGAGCGCCGAGCAACGGCAGCAGTTGGACGAGCGGCGATTGTACGATGCGCGTGTTGCGCGGCGGCTCCTGGAGCAATCTGCCCGCATTCGTTCGCTCTGCCGCGCGTACCAAGGCCTATGCGGATGGCGCCGACTCCGACTACTCGAACTATGCCGGCTTCCGCGTCGCCCGCACCCTCCCCTAGGCCCGAAGGCGCGAGGGCTCTGTGGGCGCAGCGGCCGTCACTGTAAGACTTGCTTTGAATCGAAGTCGACCACGATATCCTTTGCGATATCGTATGCCCCGGGCGGCAGAGAGAGCGGAGAGGATAGCAGAACAGCATTGCGCGCGCTGAGGGCAAAATTGAAGTAGGGCTTGTCGGAGCGATAGCGAGCCTCATCCACGATATCGGCCCGGCTTACGGTGCCGTCACGGTCGAGCAGCATATGGATCGAGACCGTCCAGTGGTCGACGTTGACGCCCTGGCGATCCGGATTCCAGCGACGCTCGACCTGCGCACGGATGAAGTCCTTCACGCCGTAGGTCGCATCGGGGGCGCGGGCGGCATCGGCGCTCGTTGCGGTCAGATTGGATGAACCCGTGCCGTCCTGCTGTCGCGGGCTGGGCGGCACCGGCGGAGCGGGCTGCCTCAGCTGCGCCAGCTTCTTTAGCCGAACGCTGAGATCGTCGACCGGAACCTGGGCCGGTGGCAGTTTCGTCGCTGGGAGTGCCAGATCCTTGGGCCCTCTCGGACGTTTGGGGATCTTTGACGGTTGCTCCGCGTTCGCCACGGTCAGCGGAGCGGACGCCGTTCTGTCTACCGTTTTTTGTGGCACGTCCGGAGGCGATGGCGCCTGCTCGACCGGCACGGCCTCCGGATGGTCGATAGTGGAGACCTCCGGGGCCCTCTCCTGGGGCAGTGTTGCCGTCTTCTCCGAGGATGGCGCCGCGGTCTTCTCGCCCCACACCACGACGTTGACCGGTATGACGATGACCTCCTCGACCGGCGGCACACGCATCAACCAGGGCCAGCCGAAGACGACCAACAGAATCACTATGGCATGCAGAGCCAACGAGGCGATGAAGCCGCCTGCCATCGGCTTCGCGCCCCGCCCCGCGTCCGGGGGCAGCTCTATGCGGATCGGCGCGTCCGTGTTTGATACAACTAGCATTGTCGCCGGTCCCGAGCGTCCGAAACGCTATTGTAGAGCATTTCATCGTAGGGCTAGGGGCTGGACAGCCGGTCGGAAAATGCGCTTCCGACGACCACCTACGGAGCGGAATTTCGCTGGACTAGGCGATTGGACAGCCGCAAATCGGACAGCGGGCTGTGGCGAGCGCGGCTTCGATTTCGGTTTGCGAGTGGCCCTTCAGCTTAGCGACCAGATCGGCCACGAGCTCGGCGTGATAGGCGTTCTGGGCGGTGCAGCGGTTGCGGACGAGCGCGTCGACCTCGGCGTTGTCGTTCTGCGTCGAAAATGCCTGGGCGCCCTTCGAAGCAAGCGCGCCAACGCCCGCGATGCCCGTGGCCGATAGCAACAACCGTCGCCTGCTCAGGGGGTGCATGGCAGTCCTTCCTCTGCTAGCCCGAGGCTATGCCCATGCGGCGCTGGGGTCAATCGACTCGCTGTGACAGATTGTCGCAGCCGACGACGGGCGAGGCGTCGGCTCGCAGCGCGGCCGAATCGGTGTATTTCTCGTACGCTATGGGGGCCTGCCGCCGAACCGCCGTCCTTGCGTTCAGCATATTCTGCATATTCTGCGTCGCGGCGGGCCCGACGGCCGCGCATCCGCATGTGTTCATCGACAACATCGTGACCTTCGTGTTTGCCGGTGGGAGGCTCACGGGCCTGCGCCTACTCTGGGGTTTCGACGCCGTCTACAGCCAAGCCCTGCTCGAGGATTTCGATACCGACCACGACGGCAAGTTCAGCGCCGCCGAGATCGCGAACATGAAGAAGACCTCGCTGACGGGACTCAAGCCGTTCAGTTTCTTCACCCACATCTGGGTCGACGGAAAGCCGATGAAGGATTTCGATGCCACCGACCTCACGGCAGCGCGGCATGGTGACTTCGTCCTCTACGACATGCAGATCAAGCTGGCGAAACCGCTCGATCCGCGCAGCAATCGGATCGAGACGTCGATCTTCGACGACTCCTACTACATCGACGTTGCGCTCAATTCGGCGCACCCGGTAGTGTTCGCGGGACTTCCGGACGGCCAGTGCAGCTACAAGGTCACGGAAGACTCGAAGCGGGCCTACTATTACGATTCAGTCTATCCGCAGGTGATCCTGCTCGTCTGCAAGGGGTGAAGAGGTGGCCGGCTGCGCGCGATATTTGATTCTAGTCGCTTTCCTGGCCTGTACAATCGGGTTCCTGTTTTCCGGTCCGGGGGCGCGCGCCGATGCTCTGATGGGGACTGCAACGCCGTCCGAAGCAGTGGAGAGCCCACACGAACCCGGGATATGGCAGCGCGGGATGGCAACCTTCATCCGCTGGCAGCGCGACGTCAACAGGGCGCTCGGCGACGGCATCGTCGCCGTCAAGGATGGGCATTCATCGCTTGCAGTCGTCATGGCGATGCTGCTCGCGTTCTCCTACGGCGCCTTCCATGCCGTCGGCCCGGGCCACGGCAAGACAGTGATCCTCGCCTATTTCCTGGCGCGCGACGGCTCGCTGCTGCGCGGCATCCGCATGGGCGCACAGATCGCCCTCATGCACGTGATTTCGGCCGTGGCGATCGTCATCGTGGTGCGCTGGCTGCTGGGTTTCACCTTCGCCGAGCCCGTCGACCAGCTGCAAAGCCTGAAGCTGTTCAGCTACGGGACGATCACAGCGATGGGCGCGGTCATGCTGGCGCGCTCGCTGCAGGGCGCCAGGCGCCGGACTTCGGAGGCAGCCGGCCATGCCTGCCAGCATCACGGCAGTGAGCGGGACGTACTGTCCGTCGCGGTTGGATTGATTCCCTGCTCCGGCGCCGTGCTCGTGCTGATTTACGCGCTCGCCAACGGCCTGCTTCTTGGCGGGCTACTGATGACCGCCTGCATCGCCATCGGCATGGCGATCACGCTGTCTGCCATCGGCGTGGCGGCGTCCTGGGCGCGTGCCCGCTTCGTTGGTGGCGGACCTGCGGCGCCCGAGCGCCGCCGCTTCGTGCGGACGGCGCTCGACGTGGCGGGGCCGTTGCTGATCACACTTTTCGGGGCCGTGCTTACGCTGAGCGCGTTGGCATAGCCGGCCACCGCGCAATGAGGGAGCGCCGGCAGCGCCAGAGCGAGCGCCTCAGTGATCCTACGAGACGCCAAGGACAACAGTGCGGCAGCGCTTCGACGCGCATTCGGTCGGAAGAAAGATCCGATCCGTTTGGCACCCCTACCGCTTGCGATAGAAAGCTGACATATGCGCGCAGGTCTATAGGCTTGGCCTTATCGTAAGCGCTGATCGCCGTCCACAAACGTTAACTCGGCGGCTATTGATGCTGGGGACGGCTCCTCTACCGGCACGTAAGTGCCAGGGAAGCGGTCGCCGATGGGGCGACCACGATTCGGAGGAGGCAGGTATGGAAGCGGTCACAGCGATTGGTCTGGACATTGCCAAGTCGGTGTTTCAGGTCCACTGCATCGACGCGGAAGGCAATGTGATTATCCGCCGTCAACTGAAGCGCCGTCATGTGCAGGCGTTCTTCCAGAAGCTGTCGCCGTGCCTCGTTGGCATTGAGGCCTGTGCAACGTCGCATCATTGGTCGCGCGAACTCACGGCGCTCGGGCACATGGTGCGCCTGATGCCGCCGGCCTACGTGAAGCCCTACGTCAAGCGGCAGAAGAACGATGCCGCTGACGCCGAGGCGATCTGCGAAGCAGTCACCAGGGCCAACATGCGGTTCGTGGAGACCAAGACGCCCGAGCAGCAGAGCTGCCTGATGCTCCATCGGACGCGCCATCTCTTCATCCGCCAGCAGACTGCCGTGATTAATGCGATCCGCGCCCATTTTGGCGAGTTCGGGGTCGTCGCGCCGGTCGGACGCAAGGGTGTCGAGGAGTTGCTCGACGTCGTCGCCGATGCAAGCGACGAACGGGTACCCGAGGTGGCGCGTGCGTGTCTTGGCGCGCTCGGCGTTCAACTGCAGACGCTGAAAGCCCAGATCCTGGAGTTTGATCGTCGCATCATGGCCTGGCACCGATCCAATGAGACGAGCAGGCGGCTCGATGCGATCCCCGGAGTCGGTCCGGCGCTGGCCACCGCTTTGGTCGCCAGCGTCGCTGATCCCAAAGCTTTCCGATCAGGACGGGATTTCTCGGTCTGGGTCGGGCTTGTGCCGAAGCAGCACTCGAGCGGGGGCAAGGAAAAGCTGGGCAGTATCAGCAAGCAAGGCGATCGCTATCTGCGCAGCCTGTTCACAGCTGGCGCGCTCGCCGTCATCCGTTATGCCAAGATCCATGGCACCAAGCATCGGCCCTGGCTTGCGGCATTGCTGGCGCGGCGACCAACCAAGGTCGCCGCGATCGCGCTCGCCAACAAGATCGCCAGAATGGCGTGGGCCATGATGGCCAAGGGCGAGCCTTACAAAGAACCCGCCGCGCTCGCGGCGTGATGTGAGGGTTGGGAGGGCGAACAGCACGTAATGCAGAGCCGGTCGATCCGGCGATCAGGACACCCCACATGTGCCAACGCATGGTCGAATGCGGGGTTTTGACCGGGACCTGATCCGCGGAGGGCTTGGCCAGCGGTCATGTAAACCGCGCAAACAGGCCGAACACATGGCTGCACCGACCAGCCTTGCAAACGTGAAGAAAACCTTGCCAACTCGGAGCCGTCCACACATGGCACACGAATTTCGGGAACAGCGGCGAATAGGCAGGAACACCCAAGACACTGATAATAAAGGAGAATTACTAAAAGTCGAATGATGTCAAAGGGCCAAAATTGGCTTCCCAAGCTTGCGACGGGTGGGTGTTTGCTGGCACAGCGCTACCTTCCGACAATCGCGGAAGGTGAACGGGATTGCAAACCGAGCTCAGACTCAACCCTTGTCGGGAGTGAACATCCAGAAGTTATCGCTTCTGGAGTAACCTTATAACAGGTCAAATAGAGGTGACGAAGCCGCTTGATGGGGGAACCGCATGGTGGAGACGCACGACACGGTGGTCATCGGCGGTGGCCAGGCGGGCTTGGCCATGAGTTATCATCTGCGCCAGCGCGGCCGTGAGCACATCGTTCTCGAGCGGCGGCGGGTGGCCGAGCGATGGCGCACCGAGCGCTGGGATTCGCTGCGGTTTCAGTTGCCGAACGCCTGGCTCGCCCTGCCCGGCAAGCCCTATGCGGGCACCGACCCTAACGGGTTCACACACCATGCCGACGTCGTGCAATTCATCCTCGACTATGCGGCAGAGATTGCCGCCCCCGTGCGCACGGGGGTCGACGTTACGCGCCTCAGCGCCGGCGACAACGGCGGCTATGCGCTCGACACCACGGCCGGGCCGATCGGCGCGCGGCATGTCGTCCTGGCCACCGGCCCATTTCAGCGGCCGCTCATCCCGGACTACAGCCGGGCCGTTCCACCCGATGTTTATCAGACGGAGGCCGCGCATTACCGCAACCCGGCGGAATTGCCGCTCGGCGCCGTGCTCGTCGTCGGCACCGGCAATTCAGGTTGCCAGATCGCCGACGAACTGCTGCGAAACGGAAGGCGCGTCTTTCTCGCCGTGAGCCGCCATAGCCGCGCGCCCCGGCGCTACCGCGGCAAGGACATCATCTGGTGGTACGAACAGCTGGGCCGCTTCGATGTAAATGTCGACAGCTTTCCGGGCCGGCGATACCCGCCGACCTCGATCATGACCGGCGTCGATGGTCGGCTATGATCTCGATCCCCGTCGTTTGGGCGGGGCGGGCGCCAGCTTGGTGGGGCGCGTGCTAGGCATCGACGATGGCGCGCTGGCGCTGGCGGACGATGCCGAACAAATGCTGGTCGCCGCCGACCAAAGCTACGCCGCCTTCATCGAGGCAGCGGATCAGTTGGCCGCGACGTCGGCGATGCGGTCCGAGCTTGACCAGACGGAAGGGCCAGCGCCGCTGCCGCCGCTCCGTGTTGACCGTAGGCGCATGCTCAATCTTCGCGACGAGAGCATCTCCACCATCATCTGGGCGAATGGATATGGCTTCAGCTTCGACTGGGTGAAGCTACCGATTCTCGATTCCAGGGGCACGCCGGTCCGGCAGCGCGGTGTCACCGCCTGTCCCGGGGTCTACTTCCTCGGCCTGCATTGGATGCACACGTTCCGGTCGGCCATTCTTTCGTTCGTCGGCCGGGACGCTTCCTATCTCGCCGATCATATCGCTCGCCTGGCGCCTTGACCGACGCACCAGGACCGAGACGTTTGGGAGCGAGACGCCGCGCAATTCCTTCGTGGTGTCTGGTAGCGCTACCGCGCAATCCTGCGGCGCATCGAGAAGGATAGAGTGAACTTCACCGCGGCTGCGTGTCAACGCCGGAGCAAAAGCCCAGCGGTGGCCGGAGTAAGAATGCATCAATGGGGATCGCAAGAAGGCCCCCCGCGGGGGGCCTTCTTGCGAGTCGGTGTCAAGTTTCGGTGGGGCCGGCCGGCTGAGGCGCAGACGGGCCGCGGGACTGGCGTTTCTTGCTGTGCTTGAGACGATAGCTGTCGCCGTTCATCTCGAGGATGTGGACGTGATGGGTGAGCCGATCGAGCAGGGCGCCCGTCAGGCGCTCGGAGCCGAACACGGTGGTCCACTCGTCGAACGGGAGATTGCTGGTGACGATGGTGGCGCCGCGCTCGTAGCGCTGGCTGAACACCTCGAACAACAGCTCGGCGCCGGTTGGCGAGAGCGGCACATAGCCGAGCTCGTCGATGATCAGGAGCTTATAGCTGGCGAGCTGGCGCTGCAGTCGCAGGAGGCGCTTTTCATCGCGGGCCTCGAGGAGCTCATGGACGAGGCCGGCAGCGGTGACGAAGCCGACGGACAGCCCCTTCTGGCAAGCAGCCAGGCCGAGCCCAAGGGCGGCGTGACTCTTGCCGGTGCCGCTGTTTCCGATAGCGATGACGTTCTCCCGGCGGGCGACGTACTCCGACCGAGCCAGCTCCAGCACCAGGGTCTTGTTGAGCGAGGGGATGGCGGTGAAGTCGAAGCTGTCGAGGCTCTTCACGGCAGGGAAGCGCGCCTCCTTGATGCGCCGCTCGACCATCCGCCGCTCGCGGTCGATCAGCTCGAGTTCGGCCAGGCGCAGCAGGTAGCGGGGATGATCCGCGCCATCGGCCGCGCACTGCCGGGCCAGCTTGTCGTACTCGCGCAGAAAGGTCGGCAGCTTCAGGGCCTTCAGATGGTGGGCGAGCAGGATCTGGGGCATATCGGTCACGGCGCCACCCCGCTGAGGAGGTCCATGTAGGCCGCGGCCGAGGTCGTCGCCACCGTGGCGCGCGGCAGGTAGGGATAGACCGTTAGGTCGAGCCGCGGCGGCCGGCGCTCGATCCGGCACAACACCAGGTGCTTCACGGCATCGAAGCCGACCACGGCACGAGCCAGGGCCTCGTTGACAGCGGCCAAGACGTCTTCGAGGCGGAACACCTCCAGCAGCCGCAGCACCTGAACGAACTCCCGCTTCCCCCGCTTGCCCATGCGGGCTTCGAGAAGCAGGCGGAGCGTTGCGAACGCCGCGGGCAACTCCCAGCCGGCAAGCGGGGCTGCCTGATCGAGGGCGCCGATCTTCTGCTCGAGCAACGCCAGGTAGTGCAGTGGATCAAAGACGAAGTCCTCCCGCTCGTAGGAGCGGGGGTGGCGCGCGATCACCTCAGCTCCACAGGCGATGACCACCTCGTGCACGTAGCCCCGGACCAGCACCTCCCGGTGGCCATAGGCGGTCGGCACCGAGTAATCGTTGCTCCGGTAGCGCACCAGGGACAGCGAACTGACCCGGGCCGTCTTCTTATCACAGGCCTCGTAGGGCGTCGGCGGCAGCGGCAGGAAGGCGGCACGGTCCCGCGCCAGCCGCTCGCCGATGGTCCCGTCATGGCCACGCAGCCGGTCGCCCAGCCGGTGACAGCAGCGGTCCAGCAACTGTGCGTTCAGCTCGGTGAAGCTGGCAACCTGTGGGACCGGGACCAGGAAGTTCCGGCGGGCATAGCCGATCAACCCTTCGACCTTGCCCTTGTCGTTACCCTTGCCCGGCCGCCCGAAGCGGTCGGCGAAGAGGTAGTGGGACTGCAGCTCGCTGAACACTCGGGTCCGCTGTCGCCTGCCATCTCCCAGGATGCAGGCCACGGCGAGCTTGGTGTTGTCGTACAGAATCGACCTTGGCACGCCACCGAAGAAGGCGAAGGCCGCATTGTGGCCATCGCAGAAGGCTTCGGTCGTCTCCGCCGGATAGACCTGCACGAAGCAGCCGTCGCTATGCGGCAGGTCCATCGCAAACAGGTGGATCTTCCGCTCCACCCCATCAATGACGGCAATCGCTTCACCGAAGTCGACCTGCGCGTGACCGGGATCGTGGCGCAACGGCACAAACACTTCTTGCTGCCGCCGCCGGCGCTCGTGCACGTAGTCCTTCACGATCGTCATCCCGCCGGCATAGCCGTGCTCGTCGCGCAGCCGCTCAAAGATCCGTTTCGACGTATGACGCTGCTTCGTCGGGCGGCCCCTATCCGCCTCGAGAATACTGTCGATGATCCCAACAAACGGATCCAGCTTCGGTCGCACCGGCGGCTTGCTCCGCCGATAGCCGGGCGGCACCGAGAACGCCAGCATCTTCGCCACCGTCCGCGGGTCTATGCCATACCGCCGCGCCGCCTCCCGCTGGCTAATCCCTTCAACGTACACGGCTCGCCGAACCTGCGCATACAGCTCCACGCCCTTCATCCCCCAAGCCCTCTGCCCCTTCCCGGGCAAAGGACCATCCACTGCCGGATT
>Ga0335080_10000844_pt1 | contig 28947 bp, 28 predicted proteins | sample Lox_Sample_34_FD_206720 | JGI IMG/M metagenome (GOLD analysis project Ga0335080, IMG submission 206720) | Soil microbial communities from Loxahatchee National Wildlife Refuge, Florida, United States - Lox_Sample_3.4 | ecosystem: Environmental > Terrestrial > Soil > Wetlands | place: USA... | reverse complement strand
GCCAGGATGAGCGTGGGGGTGGTCCAGGGCGGACGCGATCGCGACGAGCGCGATCAGAAGGGCGAAGAACAGGAACAGCCTGCGGCGTCTGCGGACGCGGCGGCGCTCGGCCCGGGTGAGGAACATCACGGGCCTCACATGAAGACGCCGACGATGCCCGAAGATAGGGCGATCAGCGTCAGTCCGGCCAGCACCCACGGGATCCCGGTCGCACCGTCGGCGGCCAGGTTGGAACGGTTGCGGCGGCCGATCGCCATCATCGCCCCGCAGCCGATCAGCCCGAACACCCCGGCGACCAGGGCGCCCCACTTCCACCAGCCCAGCAAGGTGTTCACTGGACCGGCCAGGCCGGGCGGCGCCTGCGGAGCCGGGTTCGGCACGTTTGCCGCCAGTCCGGTCCCATGCCCGGAGGCGGCCTGGTAGGCGGTGGCGAGCTCGTGGACGGCGATCGCAAGGATGAGCATCATCTGGCTCCTCATCGATCAAGAGGTGAAGAGTTCCGGCCCGTGGTCGCCTGGATCTGGGCGAGGGCGCGCAGGGCCCGGCGGGGAAGTGGCACCGTGGCCGGGTCGTCGGCCAGCCGCAACCCGGGGATGAACGGGACCCGGATCACCGCCCGGACCTGCGATTCCAGGAGGCCGAACCGGCGGGTTGCGGTCACAGGATCGGGCCAGCCGTCGCTGACGACCACGAGTGCGGCCACCTGTCCGCCCTGCCGGGCGACGGTCGTGAGCGCCTTGGTCGCCTGCCTGGCCGACCAGGCGGTGTTGCGGCAGGTCACCACGAGTGCCCGCCCGTGGGCCACGGCTGCCGGGTAAGGCGGGTCGGGCTCGGGGCGCATGGCGCCCATGTCCCAGGCGGGCTGCAGCCAGACTGCCAGGGTGGTGGTCCCGGCGCCGCCGTGGGCGCCCCAGATCACCAGCTCGCCGCGCTGCCATCCGTGGCCTGGCGCTGCGGCCGGGTTGGGAGCCTCGGCGTCGTGGCCAGTGGCCGGCCGGTGCGAGGGCATCGTATGGTCCTCCGGGTTGGATGGCTGGGCAGATTGGCAGGCCTTGGTGTCAGGGGCGGTGGCCGGCAGGCGTTTGGCCGCGTGGTTCTTCAGCGGTGACGCCGAGGAGCTCCAGGAGTCCGGCGGTGGGGATGCGGTAGGTGTCACCGATGCGGATGACCCGGCAGGGGAACTGCTCGCGGCGGGCGAGCTCGTAAGCCTTGGTGCGGCCCAGGCCCAGCGCAGCCGCGGCGGTCATCAGGTCGACGGTCGCGCTGGCGCGCAGCTGGTTAATGGTGACGGGCATCGGCTCCTCCTGGTGGTTCAGGCGTGGTGAGGCAGGTCTGCGGGACGGGTGGCCACGACGACCCCGGCCAGGTCGAGGGGATCGATCTGGACGTCCTCGCCGGTCTGGGGGGCTTGGACGATCTGGCCGCCGCCGAGGTACATCACGACGTGACCCGGGCTGGCAGGTGTGCCGTCAGAACCGGCAGAAAACAGCAGGTCCCCGGGCTGGATTAGGGGGAGGGGGACCGGAGGGCCGTCCTGGCGCCAGGCGAAGGTGGTGCGTGCGATGTGGATGCCTGCGGCGGCGTAGGCGGCGTAGACCAGGCCCGAGCAGTCGTAGGCATCCGGCCCAGTGGCGCCCCACTGATAGGGCTTGCCGATCTGGCGCAGCGCGAACGCGAGTGCTGTGGCTGCCGCACCGGAGGGAACCGGGATGGTGTAGCGGGCCGCCCATCCCAGGACGTCGTTGACGTAGGTCTGGGAGTGGTTGTAGGCGAAGATCGCCTGCCTGATCCCGCCAGATGTGCCGGAGGCGGCGCCGTTGGCGCACAGCATCGCTGCTGCGGTGTAGATCGCGTCGGCGGGATCGTAGGGGCTCACCTGGCCGTCATGGTCACCGTCGACGGCGTATTGGGTGAAGGTGGCGGGCTCGAACTGCATCGGGCCTTCGGCGCCTGCGTAGTTCGCGCCGGAGTGGACACCGGGAGCGGTGGACTGGCCGTGGTCGCTTTCGACCTCGCCGATGCCGGCCAGTACGCCCCAGGGCAGGCCGGGGCACGTCCGCGCGGCGCCCATGTACAGGGCCAGGTAGATGGGCGGGATACCCGACAGTGCAGCGACGCTGGGTCCACCGGCCAGGCTCGTGCCCGCCTGGCTGGCGGTTGGTGCCGCGGCGACTAACAGCAGCAGGGTGATCGGCAGAGCAACTGCCACTGCGGCACCCGCGGCGAGCCATTTGAACACTGGGCTGCTCCCTGCGTCAGGGTCCGGTCCAACTCACCGGGCCTCGTGCGCACCCGGTGCGCAGCCCATGCAAACGGCATCCAGGATCAGCAGGTAGATGGCAGAAACTACCAATGGTGACTTCTTGTCAACGGCGCGACGGAGCCGCAGAACCGTTAGCCAGATTAAGGAGAAGATGACGCAGCTCTTGCGCCTGGGGACCTCACCCGAAGCCAGCCGAACCTGCCTGGCTGCCGGTGGTCAATATTCGTCAGCTGAGCAGAACCAGTCGTCTCAACTGCCAGCCAAGTGGGTCACCCACGCTGGTGAGCCACCATGCCAGACCTCTCGCAGAGGTCGCTGACCAGGGCAGTTGCGGCTTCATAGGTGTTAGGCACGGACCGGCGACCGTTCACCCCGCGCCGCTCGCAGTCGGTGTCGCTGGCGCACTGGATAGAGATTCGGGTACGCATGGGAATGCCAGGAATCGCCGCCGTGGAGGCCCGACATCATGAGCGAACCCACCGCGTTACCACCCGATCCCCTTTCCGGATCAACGTTGGCCGCCTACTGGTCGTACGGGTACGACATGCCCGACGATCTCGGCGGCGGATTCGTAACCGGAGAACTCCTGCTGCGTGCCGATGGAGTCCTGCTGCGCCGTCAGACGCTTTACTTTCCTACCGGGGGCGGGAAGCTCTCGCCGGGGTTCGGCCCATGGGAAGAAGTCACCTGGTGGGACGGCGAGGCCGACTCCGAGCGGGCGGCCAGGGTGCTCCATTACCGCGGTTACGACCTCCACAAGCTCGATCCAGCGAGCATGAGTAAGCCCGGCGATGATCTGGGCACCGGCTCGTAACCGGGAGCACGTCCAGTTGCTGACCCGGACGACCCCTCTTCCCTTTGATAGAACGCAGGTTCTATTCTGCGTGGATGACAGGCCTGGATCCAGACCGCCTCCGGTACGCGCAGATCGCCGGGGCAGCCGCTCGCCACGCTCGGGCCTGGCTCACCGCCGACGAGGAAGCCGTGGCGGTCGCCGAGCTGAAACAGGCAGCGGCCGGGCGGGCCGATCTGCTAGCCGAATGCGCCGGCACCGCGCTCGGCTTCGGCGAAGGAGGCCAGGACGCCGCCCGGTACCGGCAGATCGCCGAGCTGTGCATCGCCGCCGGAGCGGACCAGACGCTCATCGAGCGCTGGATCGCCGTCGGGAGGCAGCGTGCCGCCATCGCACGGGCGATGCCCCACGCGGGCCCCCGTATGGGCGAGTAACCCGGGTGGACTACCGCTTTGGACACTGGCGGAGAACTCGCCGTGCTGTTCTACGATCGCGCCCCCGTCGGCCCAGTCCCGGCGCCAGTCCGCCGTAGGCACCGCTGCATATGGAACGGGTGCCTCATCCGCCTCCGAGCTGGATTGCCTTGACGATCAGCAGCAGGACGGAGATGACCAGGTAGCCGCGGAGCACGATCATGCCGAGCTTGGTCGCCGGTGACCAGGTTACGGGTTTGAGCAGGGCCAGCGGAGGCATCCGCCAGGTACTGCGTTCCGACAGCGGGACCAGGGCGGGACGGGCGGCCGCGACGGCGGCGCCACCGCGGGCGCGCCGAATTCGCAGCCACGCCGCTGCCAGGCTCACGCCCACTACCAGGATGGCGACCATCAATCCCGCGGCCAGGGATGCGCTCAGATGGGGGAACACGGTGGTGATGACGAGGACGCCGGACAGCACCAGCAGCGTCGCGATGATCGTGACCGCCAGCGCGTTCTGCCAGGGTTTGTTCACCCACGGGCCGAGCACCTCGCGGTCGTTGCAGAGCAGGACCAGGAAGGCGCTGGCGCTGGGGAGCAGTACGCCGGCCAGGGCCTGGACGGCGGTGGTGATGAGCCCGAGCGGTGCGTGCGGGATAAGCACGATGGCGGCCGCGACGGCGACCAGCGCCGCGTAGCTCAGGTAGAACTGCTTGGCGTCGCGGAATTTGCGGTGCAGGGAGTGCTTCAGGCCGAACACGTCGCCGAACGCGTAGCTGGTGGAGAGGGTGACCGCGGAGGCGCCGATGATGCTGGCGTCGAGCAGCACGATCGAGAACAGTGCGCCGTACCAGTTGCCGTGGCGGCTGAGCGCGTTCGCCACTCCGAGGGCGTCGGTGAAGTGCCCCACCAGCGGGGTCCCGGCGACGGCGAACACGGCGACGATCATGATGGCGGCCGCGCCGACGATCACCACGAACGCGCCGAGCGTGGTGTCGGCGCGCTCGTAGCCCATGAAGCGGGGGGTGATCCGCTTGTCGATGACGTTCGACTGCTGGAAGAACAGCTGCCAGGGGGCGACCGTGGTGCCGACGATCGCGATGATCAGCAGCACCGCCGCGGAGGTGAAGCCGCCCTGGACGCCCGGGACGAACGTGTGGTAGCCGATCGCGGGCCAGTCGGGGTGGGACAGCAGCGCCAGCGGATAGAGCACCAGGCTGGTGGCGATGAAGAAGAACATGGCGCGTTCCCAGCGGGCGAAGCTGCCGCTGGCGGTGATGGCCACCAGCACGACGGCAGCAACGGGGACCGAGATGTACGCGCTCACTCCGAAGTAGTCGAGCGCGAGCGAGACGCCGATGAACTCGGTGACGATCGTGAGGAAGTTCAGAAGGAACAGGTCGCCCACGCTGAACCAGCCCCAGAACCGGCCGAACCGCTCGTTTATCAGCCGGGCGTGCCCGACGCCGGTGACTGTGCCCAGCCGGACGACCATCTCCTGGTTGACGATCAGTACAGGCACGAGCAGCAGCAGGACCCACAGCATGGTGTAGCCGTAGTCCTGGCCCGCCTCGGCGTAGGTGGATACCCCGCCCGCGTCGTTGTCGCCGACCATGACGATCAGGCCCGGGCCGACGATGGCCAGGAACGTGATCAGCTTCCGCCGCCAACCGGCGCCCTGGTCGGTTTCGCTGACCCGGATCTTGCCGAGCGCGCCCTCGATGTCCCCCAGGTGCGCCTCATCGAGCACGGCGCTGGGCCGCGTCAGTACAGCCGCCTGCTCCTGCGGGGGCGGGTCTGCGCGGCGTGGCGCCGGTGGCCGTTGCGCCGCCTGGCCGTGCTGTGCTGGCCCTGGGTGCTGCTGGGGTTCCGGGCGCTCTTGCTGCCCGGGGTGCTGTGTCTGCCCGGGAGGCCTCTGCGGCTCCGGGCGCTGCTGCGCTGGCGGCTCTCCGTTGCCCGGGCGAGTCACGGGCCGTCCCCGGCGTGGGCATCCGGTGGCTGTGCGGCTTCGCGTCGGCGCCAGTCTTCGGGCAGGGTCGTTTCGAGTACATCGTCGACGGTGATGATGCCGATCATGTGGCGGCGCTCGTCCACGACCGGGATCGTGATCAGGTTGTAGTCACTCATCAAGACCGCGACGTCCACCACGTCGGTGCCGGCGCCCACCCGGACCGGGTCCCGATCACACACATCAGAAAGCAGCGCCTCCGGGCTGGACTGGACAAGGGTGACGAGCTTGGCCACGCCGTCCAGGCGCCCGTCGTCGTCGAGGGCGTGGACGGTGGTGAGCGCTTCGGGCTGGAGCGTTTCTGACCGGCCGACCGCGGCCAGGGCCTCGCCGACCGTTGTGGCAGTCGGCAGTGCCAGGTAGTCGACGCCCATCAGGCCGCCGGCGCTGGTCGGGTTGAAGCCCATCAGGGTCAGTACCTTGGTGCGCTGCCCGGCTGGCAGCAGGTCCAGTACCGGCTGTCGGCGGTGCTGGGGAAGCTCGGCGACCGCGTCCGCAGCGTCGTCGGCCCGCATCCGGGCCAGAACCTCGGCGATTTCGGCGTCGGTGCGGGCGCCCAGCAGCCGGGTCGCCAGCTCCTCATCCAGTTCCTCGAAGACGTCGGCTTCCAGTTCAGGGTCGGCGTGCACCTGGCCGAGGATCTCGGTCTCCTCCTCCTTGGACGCCTCCTCCAGCAGGTCGGCGATCTGGGCCGGTTTGAGTCTTCGGATGCGGGCGAACGGGCCGCGCACCACCGCGCTCGGCGTGTGGCCGATCAGCGGCTCGAACCGCGACCATTCCCAGAACGAGTGCTGTCCGCTCTCATGGGCGCCGAGCAGCCCGAACAAGCGACGGCGCTGGCGGTGGGTATCGAGCCCGGTGAGCACCCATTCGGTGCCCCGCTGCTCCAGCTCGACGTCGGCGGCCTTGACCAGGCGCCCAGCTTCAACATCGATCAGCCGGTGACCGAGCACATCCGCGCGCAGCAAGACTTCACCGGGCCGGCGCTCGAAGCGACGCAGGTCAAGCCGCGCACTGGTGAGCTTGAGAACCTCACCGTCGAAGGAACCGACCTGCTCCAAGGGCACGAATACTTCCCGGCCCCCGACGCTGGCCACCCCGCCGATCACCAGCGGCAGCTCCGACCCGCGCAACCGGACGACGACATCGGACAGCCGCCCCAGCGACTCGCCGTCCCGGGCGGCGACCGGGCGCCTGAGCAACTCCGACAGATGAAGCGTGCGCACCTCGCCCGCTTGCGGGGCCGGGGCAGGCGGCGTGGTCGTCATAAGTGAACATCTCCCTTGTGACACCGGCGCGGCGGCGCCTCACGTTTGCAGCCGCGCCGGTAACTGATCCAAGAGCCGAGCAGGACGAACCCGGCCACAGCGGCAAAGGTGGCCAAGACGACTACCACCTCCGGCCCAGCACCCGGTCCGGCCATGAAAGGCGTCCATTCGCTCTGCGGAGTTCTTGCGTGGATGCAGCCGCCACTGCGGCGATGGCCGCCGTCGCGGCAGCGCTCGGTACCGTTCAGGCGCGTGAGCGGCACGGGCGGTGGACGGTACTGGGAGGTTCTGAGCTCACGGCCGCCACCCCCTCACCGGCGGCCGCGCCGCGGCGCTGACCCCTAAAGCATGAACGGTCCTTCATGTGCTAAAGCATGAATGACCCTTCATATAGAGTCAAGCCGGGAGCGCCACACGTCAGCGAGACCAGCCAACGAAGCGGGCAGCAGGGCAGGCCGTTGGCCTTGCCGACTGGGCATAGGTCGGCTCTAGCCGGGCGCTTGCGGCGAGTTTTTCCTGGATCACTGATATCGGAGGAGTCATCAAGGACCTGGGATGGGAACAATCATGGGATCGCTGGTCAACGACGAGGGGGACGACGATGCCATGAGGCGATCCAGGCCGGGACGCCCAGCTGGTGAGCCGCATCTGAGTGAGGCCATGGCGGAGCGGCTCGCGGACGTGATGTTCGCGCTGTCGACACCCAGCCGGGTACTCATCCTCGGGTGCCTGCTGGAGGGACCACGTTCGGTAGGTGATCTCACCGAGATCCTCGGCATGGAGCAATCGCTGGTCTCCCACCAGCTACGGGTCTTGCGGGAGCACACCCTGGTGCGAGCGGAACGGGTCGGGCGCCAGCGCGTCTACGCGCTGTATGACGAGCACGTCGTCACCCTCCTCCGGGCTGGGCTACGCCACGTGGAAGGACGCGGCCAGTCCCCGGCTGCGGCTCGTGACAGCGCCGACTATGAGCCAGGGGACCAGGCGGCCGGGTTGTCGTGAGCCTGATGAACGACCGGCGAAGCACCCTGGAGCGTGGGCAGGACGTCACAAGGGCGTTGTTCGCTCCTTCGGCGGACCGGCGCTCGCTGCTCGACCGGGCACACCGGGGTGACATCGTCGGCGCCCTCGGCCGGGTCCCGTCCGCCGACACCGGTCCTCGGCCGCTGTACCGTCGCCGGATCGCTGCGCTGCTGGCGATCATGGGACCGGGCGTGATCGTGCTGGCTGCCGACAACGACGCCGGCGGGATCTCGACCTACGCTCAGGCGGGGCAGGACTATGGGCTCCGGTTCTTGTGGCTGCTGGTCGTCATGGCCGGCGTCCTGCTGGTCAACCAGGAGATGGTGGGCCGCTTGGGGGCGGTCACCGGCGCCGGGCACGCGCGACTCATCTACGAGCGGTTCGGCCGCCGGTGGGGAGCGTTCGCTCTTGGTGACCTGCTGATCGTCAACTTCCTGGTCATCGTCACCGAATTCATCGGGATCGCCCTAAGCCTGGGATATTTCGGGGTGACCCGCTATATCTCCGTTCCCCTCGCCGCCCTGGTGCTGATCGCGCTGCCCATAGCTGGCCGCTTCCGCCGGTGGGAACGGGCCATGTATCTGCTCGTGGCCACCAGCTTTGTCGCCGTACCGCTGCTGGTGCTGGTCCACCACCCCGCTCCGTTGGCGCCTGCCGTGGCCGGGCTGCGCCACTTGGCACCGGAGAGCACTGTGTTCATGGTCATCGCCCTCATCGGCACGACGGTGGCGCCCTGGCAGCTGTTCTTCCAGCAGTCCAATGTCGTCGACAAGCGGATCACAGCCCGGTGGCTGCGCTACGAGCGGGCCGACACCGTCGCCGGCACGCTCTTGTTCGTCCTGGGGGCGGTGGCGATCCTGGTCGCATGTGCGCTGGCCTTCGCGGCCGCCCCGCTCCACGGCGCCTTCGTCGACGCCAGCACCGTGGCCGATGAGCTTCGAAGCCGGGCCGGTGAGTGGGCGGGCGCCCTGTTCGCCGTGGCGCTGCTCAACGGCTCGATCCTCGGCGCCGCTGCGGTGACGCTCTCGGCGTCCTATGCCATCGGTGACGTGACCGGCACGAAGCATTCGCTGCATCGCACCTGGCGCGATGCCCCCAAATTCCACGGCAGCTATGCCGCGCTTGTGGTGCTGGCAGCAGCTATCGTGCTGATCCCCCAGGCGCCGCTGGGCATCGTCACCACCGGCGTCCAGGCGCTCGCTGGCGTGTTGCTCCCTAGCGCCCTGGTGTTCCTGCTCCTGCTGTGCAACGACCGTGCGGTACTCGGGCCATGGGTCAATGCCCGGTGGCTCAACGTCATCGCGGCCACGGTCGTGGCCGTTCTGCTCGTCCTCTCCGGCCTGCTCACCATCTCCACGCTGTTCCCCCATGTTGAGAACAGCTGGCTCGCCACGGCCATTCTGGTGATATCTGCGGGGATACCCGGCGCGCTGTTCGGCTTGCGGTTGTCCAGCCAAGGTAGGGCCAGCTCGCCAAGCAGCGACCTTCCGGGCAAACCAATCTGGACGATGCCGCCCATAGAGACCTTGCCGCCACCGGTTCGGTCTTCCACGCGGACCATCGCACTCGTGATCTTGCGTGTCTACCTTCTCCTGGCTGTCCTGGCGGTCGTAATCAAAGTTATCGGGCTGATCGCGGCGTCGTAGAACAGCGCCGTGGTCAAAGCCACAACGTCTCCGTCGAAATCCACCGCATCAGCTGATCCCGGCGAGCTGTCGCCCTAGCTCTATTGAGCTGGGGCTAGCTGAGCAACTGTTTCCCGTTGGGACCGAGGACCTGCTGGAGCATGGTGTGGGCGAGTTGCTGGATTTGGGGCGGGAGGGGGACGTAGCTGGTGGCGGCGGCGTAGGCCTGGCCGGCATGGGTGAGCCAGTCGAGCATGGTGACCAGTTTCTGGCCGGTGGCCTGGCTGGGCTGGTGGGTGTAGACGAGTGCCCAGCTGTAGCCGGTGATGGGGTAGCTGCTAGCTCCGGGCTGGTTGACGATCGAGAAATCGGCCGGGGTGATGTGGGGCTTCTGGGCGGCGGCTGCGGTGATCGAGTCGGTGGAGGGGATGGCGTAGTTACCGGCCCGGTTGCGGATTTCGGCGTAAGGCAGCAGCGAGCCGTGTGAGTACGTCCGTTCGACATAGCCGATGGAGAACGGGGTGCTGTAGACGGTGGAGCCGACCCCGGCGTTGCCTTCGGCCCCTTCCCCGGCCGGCCAGGTGAGGGTCTTGCCGGTGCCGACCTTGGCCGCCCAGGTGGGTGAGACGCTGGACAGGTAGTTGCTGAAGATGTAGGTGGTTCCGCTGCTGTCGGAGCGGTGGACGACCGTGATCGGCCCGCTGGGGATACTGACGCCCGGGTTGAGGGCGGTGATGGCCGGGTCGGTCCAGTTGGTGATCTGGCCGAGGAAGATGCGGGCGATCACCGGGCCGGTCAGATGCAGCCGTTGCCCGCCGGGCAGGGTCAGGTTGTAGACGACGACCTCGGCGCCCAGCGCGACGGGTACCTGGACGGAGGATCCGCCGGTGGCGGCGGCTTGTTCGCTGGCGGTCATGGGCACGTCGGAGGCGCCGAAGTCGGCTTTCTTGGCGGAGAAGGCGGCGATGCCCGCGCCGCTGCCTACCGCAGCGTAGCTGATGCTCACCGCGGGGTGCTGCTGGTGGTATTTGGCGAAGGCCAGGTCGAAGAACGGCGCGTCAAAGGTCGAGCCTGCCCCGGTGAGGGTGGCCCGGTGGCCGCTCGCTCCGAAGCTGGCCGTGCTCGGCGCCGACACCGCGCTGACCGTCGTGGTCGCGGTCGAGGAGCATGCGCTGAGGGCGAGGAGGATGACCGCGGCGGCAGCCCGGATGGTAGGACGCGGCAGGTGGTGGGGCTGTGGGGTCGGTGGTGCGTTCTGCCCTGACATCGTCGTTCCTCTGCGTGAAGTCTGAGGGGATTAGTGCTGGGTTTGGCGGACCCAGGCCTGGGTGCCCATCTGGACCGCTTCCCAGGGGCTGCCGAGCGGGGGTGTGTAGGACAGGTCGAGGTCGCTGACCGCGTCGACGGTCATGTGGTGGAAGATCGCGGCGGCGGCGATGTCGATGCGCTTGGCGATCTCGGCGTGCCGGTGGCCGAACAGCTGCATCCCGAGCAGCCGCTCGGTAGTGCGGTCGCCGGTGATGCGCATGGCGATGCGGTGGCTGCCGGGGTAGTAGGCCTTGTGGTCATCGGCCTCAGACTCGACAGTGACCGGGTCGAACCCGGCCGCCTGGGCTTCGTGGTCGCGCAGGCCGGTCCGGGCGGCGGCCTGGTCGAAGATCTTCACGACCTGGGTGCCCAGGCTGCCCGCGAACTGCCGGTTCCCGCCGAGCGCGTTCTCTCCGGCGACCCGGCCCTGCTTGTGCGCAGTGGTGCCCAGCGGCAGGTAGGTCTGGCCGAGCAGCCGGTGATGAGTCACGACGCAGTCCCCGGCAGCGAACACATCGGGCAGGTTCGTCCGCATCCCTCTGTCGACCGCTAGTGCGCCCTTGACGCCGAGTGTGGCGCCTGCCTCGGCCGCCAGGACCGTGTCGGGCCGGACACCGACCACCACCAGGACCATGTCGGCGGCGCGGGTGACGGCCGTGCCGTCGGCCGCGGCGGCCTGTACGTGCAGCCGTCCCGGCTGGCTGGTGGTGTTGCGGGTGATGGCCTGAACGGTGGTGCGAGCCAGAACCTCGACGCCGTGGGCGGCGAGTTCGGCGTGGACGAGGGCGCCCAGCTGCGGGTCCACGGTGGGCAGCACCTCGGGCAGCTGTTCCATCTGGGTGACCTGCAGTCCACGGACGGTCAGGGCGTCGGCCATCTCCAGGCCGATGTAGCCGCCGCCGACGATCACCGCGCTGGCTGGGGCGGCGCTTTCGAGGGTGCGCATGACGGCGAAGGTGTCGCCCATCGAGTGCAGCAGGTGCACCCCATCGCCCGGGCCGAGCGCATCGGGACCATCCAGCCCGCCGATCGGGGGCCGCACCGGGACGGCGCCGGTGCCGACGATCAGCTTGTCGTAGCCGAGCAAATCTTCCTTGCCGTCGGCGTCGGTGATCAGGAGCTTGCGGCCGGGCACGTCGATCTGGCGGGCGGTGGTGTCCAGCCGCAGCCACATCCCGGCCGCCTCCAGGTCGGCGATGGTGCGGTGGGCCAAGTTGCGCCAGTGGGTGACCTCGCCGGAGACGTAGTAGGGGATGCCGCAGATCGAGAAGTTCGGGTAAGCGTCGGCGACCACCACGGTGACATCCGCACCCGGGTCGAGCTCGCGGGCCCGCAGCGCGGCGCTGATCCCCGCGTCGCTGCCGCCGATCATGACCAGGTGCATGGCAGTTCCTGTCTGGGTGGGCTAGTCAGTGGGCTGGCGGTCGCCAGGCCGGGCCGCCGGGGCGGCGCCATCGTGGGCGGCGCGGGTGGCCGCGAGCCCGGCCTGGTCTTGCTGGTGGGGGACGATGATGTCGGCGGCCTGGGCGGGGGTGATCCGGGGATACAGCGCGCGGATGACCACCACGGCCAGGGCGCCGCCCACGATTTGGGCGGCGATGAACGCTGGTGCCGATGAGGGGGCGATGCCGGCGAAGGTATCGGAGAACATCCGGCCGATGGTGATCGCGGGGTTGGCGAAGCTGGTGGAGGAGGTGAAGAAATACGCCGCGCCGATGTAGGCCCCCACCGCCGCCGGCGCAGCCTGGGGCCGACCTGACCGGGCCAGCGCGAAGATCACTAGCATCAGCCCGAGGGTGGCGATGATCTCGGACAGGAAGTGGGCCGGGGTGGCGCGGTCCTTGGTGGAGATGCTGACCGCGGGCAGGGCGAACATCAGGTTCGCAATCACCGCGCCGCCGATACATCCGGCCACCTGCACTGGCAGGTAGGCGGCGGCGTCGCGCCAGCTCAGTCCGCCGAACGCGGCATCCACGAACGACACGACCGGGTTGAAGTGGCCGCCCGACACCGGCCCGAACATCAAGATGATCGCGAACAGCCCGGCCGCGGTTGCCGCCGCGTTCTCCAGCAGCTCCAGGCCCGTCTCACCAGGCGACAGGCGCTGGGCGGCGATGCCCGAGCCGATCACCACCGCGGCCAGGAACGCGCTGCCCAGCAGCTCGGCCAGCAGCCGCCGCCACAACGCGACCAGTGTAGTGCTCACGGCACCCATCTTGACGGGCCATAGTAACTCAGTCAAGATTGAGTCAATGAAATCTGAGCTAACATCCGACGTAGCGGAAAGAGCGGCCGTGCACGCGGCATTGGCTGACCCGGCCCGGCTGCAGATCATCGACACCCTCAATGCCGGGGACACCTCCCCGTCGGAACTGGCCGCGATGCTCGCGATGCCGTCGAACCTGCTCGCCCACCACCTGCGCGTGCTGGAGCAGGCCGGGCTCCTCACCCGCCGCCGCTCCGACGGCGACCGCCGCCGCACCTACTTGCAGCTCATCCCGGGCGCGCTGGAGTCGCTGACTCACCCGGCGGCGCGCACCGCCCGGCGGGTGCTGTTCGTGTGCACCGCCAACTCGGCCCGCTCGCACCTGGCCGCCGCGCTGTGGCGCCACACCAGCAGCCTCCCCGCCGCCTCGGCCGGCACCCACCCCGCCGCCCGGATCGAGCCGGGCGCCATCGCCGCCGCCTACCGCCACCGCCTGCCCATGCGCCGTCTGCGGCCCCGCCATGTCAGCGATGTCCGGCAAGATGGCGATCTTGTCATCACCGTTTGTGACCTGGCGCATGAAGAACTGGGCCGCCAGGCAGTGCACTGGTCGATTCCCGACCCGGTCCCGGCCGGCGATGACGCCAGCTTCGACGCGGCGCTGGTCGAGATCAGCCACCGCGTCGAGCGCCTCGCGCCGCTCCTGTCAGCACGGTCCTGACTCCTGGCTGCGGTAGCATCCACCTGCTGCTACAGGCCGACAGCGGCCGGGGCGTTGCGCACGTAGGCGGCCAGCGGAGGGATGACGTGCTCGGCGTCGCGGTGCACGCCGCGCAAGGTGTTGGAGGCGAACGACCGCTGGAACTCCAGCCCCAGGTAGACCAGGCCGGGGTGCGTGGCCGAGATGCCGCCGGAGTGCCGCGGCATCCCCTGGGCGTCGAGGGCACCCAGCGGGCGCAGGTAGCCCAGGTGGGGCCGATAGCCGGTGGCGAACACGACGGTGTCCACCTGCTCGCGCGTTCCATCCGGCCACACGACACCGTCGGCGCCGAACGCGGTGAACATGGGGCGGCGGTCCAGCTGCCCGCTCTCCAGCGCGTGGCGGTATTTGCCGGTATCGACCACCCAGCGGTCCCCGAGATAGTGGTCCAGCCATTGCGGCGGGAGCAGATCGAACCCACTGGTCGCCAGCCAGTAGTGCAGGTCCTGGCCGCCGCGGCACTGCGGGCGGAAGTTGACCCGGTGGCGGGTGGCCAGGGTCACCGTCGCCACCTGCGCCAGCTCGTAGCCCACCTGGACCGCGGAGTTGCCTCCGCCGACCACCACGATGCGTTCGCCGGCGTGCTGGTGCGGGCGGCGGTAGCCGGCCACGTGCAGCAGCCGCCCGGTGAACCGGTCCTGCCCCGGCAGGGTCGGCACGTAAGGGCTGCCGAACGAGCCGGTCGCGGCCACGACGTCCGGGGCGTGAATCGTCTGCCCGGTGACGGTGCGCACCAGGAACCCGGCCAGTTCGTGGGCCTTGACCGCGGTCACCGGCGTGTGGGTGCGGATGTCGGCGCGCAGGCCGGCGGCGTAGCGGCGCAGGTAGGCCATGACCTCGTCGCGGTGCGGGTAGTGGTCAGGGTCGCCGGGGAACTCTAGCCCGGGCATGGCGCTGTAGCGGGCCGGGGAGAACAGGGTCAGGCTGTCGTAATAGTGCGGCCACGACCCGGCCGGTTCCGGCCCCGCCTCCAGCACCACCGGGCTGATGCCCTGTGCCTGCAGGGCGCGCGCGGCGGCCAGGCCCGACTGGCCCGCGCCGATGACTACCACGTCAGTTGCCGATGTCATGGCGTCGCTCCTTCGGGCCCCGATTCCGGGGTGCGGCATCCCGGCCGGTCTGTTTAGCAGCATTTGGCTGCTGAACCGGCAGCATCCTCGGTGTGGACGCTGGTGTCGCCGCAGCACTGCTCCCCGTGGCCTTCGGCGTAGAAGGTCTGGCTGTCGGCCAGGACGGTGTAGATCTCCCAGGACTCGCCGTCAGACGCGCCCTCGACCCAGAACTTTTCCTGCTTGGCGTAGCAGCAGGTGGTCTCACCCGCCGCGGCCGGGGCGAGCCCGGCCTGGGCGAGACGGGCCTGCTCGGCCTCGACCGCGTCGGTGTCGGGGACCTCGATGCCGAGGTGGTTGAGGCTGCCACCCTGGCCGGGGTTTTCCAGCAGGACGAGCTTGAGCGGCGGCTCGGCGATCGCGAAGTTGGCGTAGCCGGGCCGGAGCTTGGCCGGCTCGGTGCCGAACAGCTTGGTGTAGAAGGCGACGGCCTGGCCGATGTCGTCGACGTTGAGGGCGAGCTGCAGACGGCTGGACATAGGAACCTCCCAAGATGGAACATTGATATCTGTCTATGTCTGTCTCTGCCGCCGAGCTTGCCATAAGACATATGGTTCTGTCAATATAGATGTATGTCGAAGTCCATGCTGGTGCTGAGCCCGGCCGACACCGCCGCCTGCTGCCCGCCACTGTCGCGTGAGCCGCTGTCGGCCGAGCAGGCGACCCAGGTCGCGCCGCTGCTGAAGGCACTGGCCGAGCCGGTCCGGCTGCGGCTGATGTCCCTGGTGGCCTCGCACCCGGGCGGCGAGGCGTGCGTCTGCGACCTCAATGACGCCTTCGACCTGTCCCAGCCCACGATCAGCCACCACCTGAAGGTGCTGCACGAGGCGGGGCTGCTGGACCGGGAGAAGCGCGGCGTGTGGGTCTACTACCGGGCCCGTACCGAGGCGTTGGCCAGCCTCGGCGCGCTGATCGGCGACCCGTCCTCCTGACCGGACCGGACTTAAGCCGCCCATCCCCATCCGGCCCCTTCTTCCGCCTCCACCTTTCATCGGTTATCGTCGATGAGCGATGAAAGAAGAGGATCCGCCTCTGGACCGGCCGACCGCGGCCGAGTTCGCCAGCTGGTTCAAAGCGCTCGCCGACCCGACCAGGATCCAGATCGTTTCGCTGCTCGCCCGCCGGGCCCGGCCGATGAACGTCGGCGAGATCGTCGCCGCCGTGGACGTCGGCCAGTCCACCGTGTCCTCCCATCTCAAGGTGCTGGCGGAGGTGCGGTTCCTTCTCTTCGAGCACCGGGCCGCCGCCACCTACTACCGGATCAACGACGCGTGCGTGGACTGCTTCCCCACCGCCGCCGACATCGTCATGGGCCGGCCCGTCCCTGCCCAGCCAGCACCCACCCCAGCGTCACCGTCATCAGGAGCCCGTCAGTGACCGAAGCACCCACACCTGGCGCCCCCAGCAGCCGCGATGCGATCATCGGTCGTTATTCCGGCCTGGCCCGCACGGCCCTGGCCGGCGAAACCATCGCCGACTGTGACCCGGCGGCGTTCGCCGACGGGCGCTTTGGCGCGGCCGCCTATCCCAGCGATGCAGACGTCCCAGAGCCGGCGCTGCGCGCCAGCCTCGGCTGCGGCAACCCACTGGCAGTCGCCGACCTCCACCCTGGCGAGACCGTTCTGGACCTTGGTTCGGGCGGCGGGCTCGACGTCCTGCTGTCAGCCCGCCGCGTCGGCCCGGGCGGCCTAGCCTACGGCCTTGACGCCAGCCCGGACATGCTCACCCTCGCCCGTGCCAACGCAGCCCAGGCTGGCGCCACCAACGCCCGCTTCCTGCACGGCCACATCGAGGACATCCCGCTCCCCGACGGGCAGGTGGACGTGGTCATCTCCAACTGCGTCATCAGCTTGTCCGCCGACAAGCCGCGCGTGCTGGCCGAAGCCTTCCGGGTCCTGCGGCCCGGCGGGCGGCTGGGCATCAGCGACGTCACCGCCGACGACGGCACCGACCCCGGCCAGCTCGCCGAGGACGAGTACTGGGTCGGCTGCGGCGGCATGCTCACCCAGCAGCAATACCGGGACCTGCTGCTCGCCGCCGGGTTCACCGGCATCGGCATCACCAGCACACACGAGGCAGGCCCTGGCCTGCACTCCGCCATCATCCGGGCGGCCAAGCCAGCCGCGCAGCACGCATGACGGCTCTTTCAGTTCACGGCCTTGTCGCAGGTCTTCTGGGTTGACAGCCTTGACCGCGTGGCCGGCCAGAGCTGAGCGCAGGGGCACAGTCCCGCAGATGGGTGCCCGGACCCCGGAGGTGGACAGTTCCGTGATCGCGGACCGCAATGTTGAGCGAATTCTTGTGATCGTGGCGCACCCTGACGACGCGGAGTTCTGGGCAGGCGGCACGATCGCCGGATGGACAGACACCGGCATTGAAGTGACCTACTGCGTGCTGACTGACGGCGGCGGAGGTGGGTTCGACCCCGATATCCCACGCAGCGAGATTCCACACATCCGCCGGACAGAACAACAGCAAGCAGCGGCGATGCTGGGGGTTCGTGAGGCCCACTTCCTGGAATCAGCCGAGGGCAGCCTGCTGGATGACCCCCGCCAACTTCATGAAAACCTGGTCCGCGTCATCCGGCAGGCCCGCCCACAACGGGTGGTCACCTGGAGCCCGGAATGGAACTGGCAACGCTTCCGTAGCTGCCACCCTGATCACCTGGCGACCGGCGCCGCCGTGCTGAAAGCGATCTACCCAGACGCCAGCAACCCGTTCGCGCTGATCCACCTCAAGCACGACGACGGCCTGGAACCGTGGACCGTGCAGGAAGCCTGGCTCATCAACAGCCCGCAGCGGGAGATCAACCACTACGTCGACATCACCGCCACCTTCGACCGCAAGGTCACTGCAGTGCGGGCGCACGCGAGCCAGATCAAAGACCCGGACACCCTCGCCGATCGGCTGCGGCAGCGCATCGCCCCCAACACTGCCGCCGCCGGGCTGCCCGATGGCAGGCTGGCCGAGGCCTTCCAGGTTGTCGTGACCGGTTAATCCGTAGCCGTCCCGTCCCCCCCGGATGCCCGCGCGGCGAGCAGGTCGTGGGCCTGGTCCAGGAAGTCCTGGGCTACCGGTGTTCCGAATGGGGCAATCGCCGAAACCAACTGCGCGACCTCCCCGAACACGTGGCCGGAGTGCAGGTTCCATGCCTCCCGGACGACGCGTTCGGCGGCCGCCGCGGCCGCGTCCACTTCCCCCATGTTCAGGTGGGCGGTTGCCTGGATGGTGGTGCGCTGGGCGCGCGTGCGGCTGTGGTCGCGCAGACACAGCCCAACGGATTTCGCCGCGTACTCCTCCGCCTCGCGCATGTGGCCGAGGTCTCGGTAGGCCCGGGCAGCGTGACCCAAGTAGCCGCCTTCGTCGAAGTCCAGCCATTCAGGCTCCGACCGGTCAACGACCAGGGGCAGCGCTTCCGCCGCATCGCCGAGTGCATGCCAGCTCTGCCTGGCATCACCAGCTGCCGCGTACGCGCACGCCTCCATGGCTGCCAGCATGGCGACAGCGCGTGGCGTCGCCACCTGCCGGGTGATATTGCGCGCAGCCTGCGCGAAGTCGATCGCCTGCCGTAGATGCCCGAGGTAGATGGCCTGATGGCTCATAGCCGCCAGGATTCGCCCCCCTAAAAGACGATTCCCAGCCGCATGCGCAAAACGAAGCGCGCTGCGGAAGTACTGGGTAGCGAGCGGCTGTCGGCCCCCGTCGTAGGCCATCCAGCCCACGTCATGCTGGAATTGCGCCACAACGGTGATCAGCTTGCGGCTCGTGGGGTCGCCGAGGCTCCCGTTCAGCAGCGGAAGCACTTCGCATCGCAAATACCCGTCCGCCATGGGGAGCGCCGCGCCGCCGCCATGGGCGTTGTCGATGGCCTTCAGGTGCTGGCGCATGCTGGCGAGCCGGGCAATGTCTCCCAGACTGACCGGCCGCGGGGATACCCGAGGTCCAAGGACCAGGCGATCCCAGGCAGGCAGTGCATCCGGCGATGTGGAAAGAGCCGTCAGGGCAGTACCCGGGGGCGGAGGCCAAGGTGTTTCCTCGTCGGCGGGCCAGAAAGACATAGGCGCAGAACGCGCTGGCGCAACGTCACCGTCCGCTGTGCCTGCAGCGCTCACATCTAATGCGGCACCTGACCGCAGTTGCCAGCTCAGCGCCTGCCGGGAGGTGCTGACGCCGCGTGCGGCGGCACGCAGCTGACGCCGGACCGCCGTTTCGGTTTCGTCATAGCCAGTGGCCAGGACACCGCCAGTGCGCAGAACCCGGTCGGCCCGTTCCCAGAAGTCTCGTGCGACATGCTGGCGGCCGGTCTCGACATTCGCGATCGTGCTACGGCTGTATCCAGTGAGCCGGGCGAACTGCGCCTGGGTGTAGCCGACCGCGCGACGGTAGGCGGCAAGCTCCACGCCCATCGCGCTGCGGGCCTCCCCGATCGCCTCCGGCTCCCTCACCGCCGTTCTCCATTCAGCAGGGATGTCAGCACATTGTCGCAAATTCCCGCCGGCGCCGCCGCGCCCTGATCACTGTCAGCTTGCATGGGCTCACGTCATGTTTACATGCAAGCGGGATCGAGGGCAGTCGGGTAATGGCGGGTGACCTGCGCGGATCAGACGCGGCTCTGGCAGGACCCGGCGTGGAAGGCGGGGAATGCCGGGCCTTCTCCATGACACTGCCCGTGCACGAGCTGGCAGCCAGGCTGGCTCGCCAGGCCACTCACGACACACTGGGCTCCTGGGGACTGAGCCATCTGGAAGAGACTGCCACATTGCTCGTCTCCGAGCTGGTCAGCAACGCTGTGCGCCATGCCGCCACCGGCTTGGTGGTGGAGTTGGCACTCGAAGCCGGTGGTCGCTGGCTGCGAATAGAGGTTGCCGACGCCGACCCGCATCCGCCGCTGCCACGAGCCCCCGCAGCACTGGACGAGTCAGGATTCGGCTTTGTCCTCATCGAAGCCCTGGCGGACAAGTGGGGAGTCCGCGAGACCGCCACGGGCAAAGGCGTCTGGGCTGAGCTCGACAGCGACATCGCTGTGAAGCATGGGCCGGTCCGAGGCTGCATCCCTGCCATCCAGCCAACTGCGCGAACATCCGGGCCATGCCCTGACCACGATCTGCAAGGAGGTCAGGAGGTGGCCGATGGCGGCTAGTACCGCCGACCAGGCGGTGGCCGCACTCAGAGAGCGCTGGCCAGACTGGCAAATCTGGTACGTGCCCCGGGCTATAGGCGGCCTGCTCTGGTGCGCCCGGCTTCATAGCGATCACAAGACGGTGATCAATGCAGAGAGCCCAGAGGAGCTAGAGGAGCAACTTGTCGACCGGACGGAGCAATGAGCACGTGCTCCGGGGGAGATGCACCGGGAGCACGGGGGCTTCCCGGGCTGCGGTAGGGAAGCAGCGCAGTTGTCAGCAAATTGTCGGAGTCTCGGATTCGTCCTGCCCGGGTAGCACTGATGGTCGCTTGTATGGAATCAGGTGATGCTTCGGAACCGTGAAGCTCACCTTAGGGACAGATGGAAACAGGCACCCGGGCCCGCCCGGAGTGCCGCGATCGAGAAGGGATAGGGACCTGCGCTGCTCAACCTGGCCAACCGCGGCTTCCCAGGACAATTCCAGTACGACCTTCCCGTACGGGCCAGGTCATGTGAGCACTGGCTCACTGCAGGGCTCGGACATGATCCCTTACGCGGGTCCGGTCATCGCGCAGTCCTTGGCCCTTGCCACCCATGGGCTGGCCGTCCTCCGGGTTGGGGTGACGGCTGGTGGTAGCGGACACCGCCGTTCAGGGCGGCATACGGGGATTGTTCGAGGGGCTAGTGCCTGGCGAGGTCATCGACGCATATGATCGGCTGCTGGCCAGCAACGGCTGCGCAAAGGAGCAGGCTGAGGCACTGGTCGGCGACGCGGGACTGGTGGCCACGCTCACCGAATGGGGGATGGCGCACATCCAGCCGCACAGCCCAGCCGATCCGGCGTGGTTGCGGCCCGCATCTCCCGACCTGGCATTGCAGGGTGTCTTGGTGGGCCGTCAAGTCCGGCTCACCCGCGACCAGGAACTGGTGCTGGCTGGCCACCGTCGCCTGGCCGATGCCCAGGCGAGATACGGCATGGGCATGAACGGCCGGTTTCCCGCACACCTGGTGTCTGTGGTTTCCGACCGGGCCGAGATCGGTGAGTTGTCGGTCGCATTGATGAACACCGCCCGCAAGGACTGGATGACCTTGGAGAACCTGCACACCGAGATGCCGCTGACCGAGGACTTCGCCGACCCGCCGCTGCCAGCGTTCGGCGGCCAGGTGAGGTGCCGGTCCATCTACGGCGCCTCGGCGATGGATGACCCGGAGGCGCGGCGCATCATTCAGGCCTGCGCCGACGCCGGAGAGCAGGCGCGTCTGCTGCCCACGGTTCCGATGAAGATGAAGCTTGCCGATCACACCACGGCGATGCTTCCCCTGACACCGACGGGCACGGCAGGAGCCTTGGTGGTCCGGGCACCTGTGATCATCGGTGCGCTGCGGGAGTACTTCGAGTTGCTGTGGGAACGCGCCACCCCACTCAGGGCGGAAAGGCCGACAGAGCCCGGCGACCGGCTGACCCCGACCCAGCAAGCCGTACTGGAGCTGATGGCCCAGGGGTTGCAGGACGACGCGATCGCCCGCCGCGCTGGGATCAGCACCACCACGGTCCGCCGCCACATCTCGGCCATCATGCATCGGCTCGGGGTTTCCAGCCGATTCGCGGCTGGCGCAGCGGCCCAGCGCCGGGGCTGGATCGGGTGACAGATACCGGGTGCGCCCGGTCCGGGAGCACGCAGCCCTGTTAGTGACGGCGGCGTCAATGACCTGGGTATAGCTCCTATTTCGCATGCGCCGCAAGCCAGCGGGTGACGGCTCTCCCCCGCTGCTTCCAGGCGGCGATCAACGAAGTGCAAGCGCTGGTGGCCGCGCTCTTCTGCTACCGAGGGATTCACTTACAGACGGTGGCCAGGCGGGTGCTTCGGCCCACACTCGTGCCTCAGTGTCATCAAGTCCGGGCAGTTGCCGCCGACCGCGACAGACGATCTCGAGTAATCATGATCAATAAGCTGGACGGAACCAGGACGAATCGGGGCCTCGCGCGCATCGGGCGTTTTGATATGTGATCGTAGAGAACAGAACGTGAGCCGTTTGGGCGCGCGATGGGCGGCATGTGGGGCGCGGGTGTCGATCTTTGAGGAGACCGGCGGGGCGCAGTCCGCTGTTGCGCATGACCGTTCGCTGGAGCTGTTTTTCGACCGGTACGACATCATCGCCCGCTTTGTCTCGCTGATCAACGATGATCCGCCGCCCCGGCAGGTGCTTTACCTGTATGGCCTGGGCGGCAACGGCAAGTCGCTGCTCTTGCGGTTCCTGGCCGCCCGGTGCTGTGTGCGGCTGACCCCAGCGGAATGGGAGCGGGTGCGGGGGTTGCCGGCCGAGGAGCTTCCCACAGCTCTAGGCGCTGCCGCGAAGGCCGCGCAGGTCCCGGTAGCTCGGATCGATTTTGGGGCCCGTCCGGTCGGAGAGAACCGGCCCCAGGAATGCTTTTCGGCGTTATTCATGCTCAAGCAGCAACTTGCCCGGTACCACATCACAACACCGCGGTTTGATTTCGCCGCCGTCACCTACCTGCACAAGATGGGGTTTGACCTGGGCCGGAGACTGCCCGAGCTGTTCCCGGCAAGCGAGCTCAGCATCGCTCTTGGCATAGCTGATGCGTTCTTGCCGCTGCAGTTGCTACGCGTGGGTCAGGACATGTTCGACGCGCTGGATAAGCGGCTTGATGATGTCTTCACACGCCGCCGGGTGCAGCGGCGCCTGCCGACGGCCGATGCCCAGGAGATCTTGTCGCTGGCACCCGAACCGGACCTGATCTATGAGATGCCACGGCTGTTCGCCGCCGATCTGCACGACGCAGTGGGCGAGAAGGCCCGGCACCAGCGCCTGGTACTGCTATTCGACACTCACGAGGCGTTCTTCGGCGAGGCAGTCGCCGACCCGCACGCGCTAGTGCACGCCGACTACCTGATGCGCGATGAGTGGCTTCGCAGCTTGCTGGGCCACCTGCCGCTACAGGAGGGAGTCGTGGCCGTTGTGGCTGGGCGAACTCCTCCGCTATGGGCCTCGGCGTCGGTGGCGGCGATCCCCGACGCGTTTGTGGAAACGTGGCCGGTAGGGCACCTGGCCAGCGGCGATGCGCTTGCTTACCTGGAGAAGGCGAGCGTCGGAGACGGCCAATTGCGGATGGCGCTGGTGGATTACGCCTCGGTGGGGCCCGGTGAGGTGCATCCCTACTTCCTTGGTCTGTGCGCGGACGTGGCGCTGGCCGCCCGACGTCGTGGCAGCAGGCTGGACGCCACCTCGTTCGCCCAGTCGGAAGAGCTGACGGGTAAGGAACTCGCCCTGGCCCGGCGGCTGCTGTTGTGGGTGCCGCCCGAGGTGGAGTACGCCATCCTGGCGCTCAGCGCGTGCCGGTCGTTTAGCTACCGGACCTTCCGTTACCTGGGTGAGCGGTTGGAGTTCCCGTACCAGCGCAGCGATTTCGACCGGCTGGTCGCGTTCTCCTTTGTCTCACCCATAACCAGCGGCGGAACCGGTGGGCATGAGCTGGCGCTCGAACCCATCCATACGATGCACCAGCTCCTGCGCCGGGCGCTGGGCAGCGCGCGCCCCGACAGCGTCCGCCGCGCCCACGAGGTACTAGAGCAGCGGTATGACGAGCTTGCGGTCGGCGGTGACTTCACCGCCCGCTTGGAGCAGATCTACCACGCCGGGCAACTCGACCCTGTCGGCGCCGCCGCTGGGTGGGTGAAGGCGATGGACCAGTGCCTAGCGGCTGGGCGGTATGACCGGTGCCGGGCGATGATCACTTTGCTGGCGGACCTGCCCGCTGGGGAGGCCGACCACGCCCGGTTTACCTACCGGGTGGCCCGGGCCGACATTGGCCTGGGCCGGTGGGCTGAGGCAGAAGCACTGGTGGAATCGCTGCCTGCCGAGTCCGCGCATGCCACGTTGCTGCTGGCAGAGCTGGCGTTCTGCCAGGGGGATTTCGCGCGGGCCGAGGAACTCGCAGGCGCCGCGCTCGGCCAGGCCAGCGGGCCGTTGCGGGCGGGATTTCTGTTCCGGCTGGCCGAGATCGAGCTGTACCGGGGGCGGTTCGGCGACGCTCGCGAGCACGCGCACGCCGGCTTTGACATGGCCCGTGCCGCAGCCGACACGGTTCGGGTGTGCCGGTGGACCAACCTGCTCGGCGAGATCGAATACTTCTCCGGCAACGTGGATACTGCGGCGGCCCTGGTTGGCCAGGCTCTCACCAGCCTGGAGAGTGTTCCGGAGCCGGAACGGGATCAGACGCTGCTGGCTGCTCTGCTGCAGAACTCCGCCCTGGTCCGTGAGGCCACCGGCGACTGGCAGACCGCGCTGGACCACCAGCGGCGGGCGCTGGAGATCCGCCGCGAAACCGAGGACGCGCGAGGGGTGGCGCAGTCGCTGCACGGGATCGGCAAGGCGTTGTGCGGGCTTGGCCAGCCTGGCGAAGCCGAACACGCGTTGGCGGAGGCCGCACAGGCCGCAGAAGGCCTGGGCGAGCACCTACTGAGGGCGAAGATCACCCATGCGCTGGCCGACGTTCGGATCGTCGAGCAGCGGCTGGATAACGCCGCGCAGCTCACGGGGCAGGCGCTGCAGATGTTCCGGCAACACGGCACCCCTTATGACGTGGCCTCCGCACAGCTGACCCTCGCTCGCATCGCCCAGGAGCGGGACAGTTGCATCGAGGCAATGACCCACGCAGACCAGGCCCGCTCGGCGATCGAGGCTGGCGGGTACCGGGTGCTGTACTGGTTGTATCCCACCTTGGACGTCGCGGCGGCCGCACGGGTCCACGCCGGGCTGGTCACTTTCGCGGCCGGGGACGCACTGGGGGTGCCGTGGGAAGGCCAGCCGCCCCACAAGATCACCCCAGATCAGATTGCCGCGATACCGGCACGTCACGACTGGCCGCAGGGTGCAACCTCCGACGACACTGCTCAAACGCTTATCGTCGCCCGGCACCTCGTGGACACCGGCGGCCAGCCCAGCGAACGAGAGTTCCTGGATCAGCTGTCAGAGGACCTGCCCGCCATGCGGGGCGCAGGGCCCACCACCACTGCTGCTGTCCACCGCTACCGCCAGACCGGCCAGCTTTACGCTGCCAGTGGGGACACCAATGGCGCGCTGATGCGGATCCTGCCCGCCGGGTGGGCGATCCCCGCTACGCATGTCGAACGACGCCGGGACGTGGTCAGCCGGCTGACCCGGGTCACTCACGGCGGCCGGGAAGCAATCGCTGCCGCGTGCGCTGTCGCGGCCATGGCCTCGTATGCGGTGGAAGGCTGCCCCGCGCGGGCCCTTATTGCGGTCGCGCTCGATGAGCTTGAACATGCGTCGGGGGAGCACTCCGCGACAGCCGTTCTGCTGGAAACTGCGCTGGCTGCGGGGCAAGGGACCTGGCGGCCGGGAGCGGAGGGGGTGCCGCTGGGAGCGGCGCAGACCCTCGCCGCCCTTCTGCATGTCCTGGCCACGCGCGGAGATGACGTGGACGGGGCGGTGCGGTATGCGGTCGGCTTGGGCGGCGATACCGACACCGTTGCCGCGATCACCGGGGGCATCCTCGGCTGTCGCAGCGCCGAGGTGAGGATCGGATGGCTCGACCAGGTCATACTGCCGGATGCGGTGGCGCTGGACCGGCTGGCGGGCGGGCTGCATGAGATCAGGCGCGCGTCCTATGAATGACTTCTGGGTCGTCGGCCCGATCGCATGGGACCGGGTGCTCCGCGTGCCCCGCTTGCCGCCCAGCGGCGGGTTCGTACAAGCCAGCGAGGCCTCCGAACGGCCCGGCGGGTCCGGTGCCAACGCGGCGATCGCACTGGCCAGCACCGGCGCAAATGTCCACATAGTCGGCTACCTCGGCGAAGACGAGCCAGGGGCACGGCTACGCGCGGTGCTCGACGCCGCGGCCGTGGATGCGGGCTTCGTACATGCGCGTGACGGTCACACCTCGGAGGTCGTCATCCTGGTCGAGCCGTCGGGGGAACGCGCGATGACCGGCATGTGGCCAGATCTGCTGCACACCGTGCCGATCCCAGTGGCGGACATCACCGCCGGGGATGTGGTCTACTTCGCGGGTTGGCGTGAGGAGTTCCTGCCAGCGATGACGACGCTGACCGCCATCGGCGTCATCGTCGCTACTGTCCCACCGCCGCTGCTGGCACCTGCCCTGCCGGCCACCTATGTGATCGGGTCCGAAACTCAATACGGCGACCAGAACCTGCAGGAAATCATCTCCACCGGAGATGGGACGCTGCGGGCGCTGGTGGTGACGCGGGGTCCCGACGGTGTCGTGATTCACGACCGTGACGGCTCGACCGCCTACCCGGCGCAACCAGTAGCAGTGGTGGACACCACAGGCGCTGGTGATGCCTTCGCCGCAGGATTCCTCCGGCAGATCGCGGGCGGCGGGGCGCTTGAGAAAGCGGCGGCGGCAGGCATTGCCTGGGCCTCTGTCACCGTGCAGTCACCGGCGTCCATCCCCCCGCCTTGGGAGGTTGTGCGCGACGGCGATGTGTTTCCGAACTGGCTATAAGGCTCATTCGGGCCGCGGCATGCCGGTTCGCCTTGCATTGGCTGGCTCCCGTGGTCAGGTGTACTAAGGTGGCGGGCCCGCGAGTGTGGTCGGTTGAGGAAGTCCTGGATCTCGCGCCTGCGGTAGCGCCGCTCACCAGCCGGGGTGCGGAAACAAGGAAGAAGGCCCGCGGTGGCCCAGCGTGTGACCGTGCTGGGATGTACCTCTAGCACTTGCGCAACCTCGGCACGGGTCAACACCTCCGGGCCTGTGATCCTGCGCGTCACAGTTCGCATGATACGACCCGTATCGCTACGTATCGCTACGGGTCTCTAATGAGCGCATCGTTGCAGGCTGGATACCTTGATCGCGTGGAGGCACCGGAGATCGATTACCGTGCTGAGCTGCCCCCTCACCGGCAGATAGCGGCATGGTTGCTTGGGCGCATCGAATCAGGAGAGCTTTCCGTCGGGCAGCCAATGCCGTCTGAGAAGGAACTCATGGACCTGTTCGGCGTAGCACGCACCACAGTTAGGCGCGCCATCGCCTACCTGCGAGACCAGGCTGTCATCCGGACCGTGCCCGGTCGCGGGAGCTACGTCGCGAAACGCAGATCCTGACTGGCGCGGACCTTCGAGGCCGACTCGGTGCGGGTGTCTGTTATGCGCTGCGGGCTGGCGACCAAGCGCATATCAACCGTTCCTGGGCACGGTCGGCGTCCGCTGCTGGTAGCGGAGTGCCGGGGTCAGAGATGGCCCGTCAGACGGCCAGCCTCCATCAGCATGGCGGTGGTCGCGGACGTGACCGCTGGCACCACCGCCGCGGTGGCGCCTTGCCGGACTACGGAGAGCGCCCAGTCTGCGAAGCGTTGCAGCACCGACCGGTTCACGGCGCCATCGCGAGCGGCAGCCAGCGCTGCTTCCCGCTGTGTGTCAATGCCGTTGGCTTCGGGCACCAAACTGCGCACCAACTCAGCGATGGCGACGATCTGCTTCCGCAGTTCGTCCGCTGTAGCGCCGACGTTGTTCTGCGCCTGGTGAGCGTAGTCTCCCGCCACCTGACCGTAGTTGCTGCCGCCAAAGCTGACGATCATCCCAGAGCCCTGCATCCGCTGAGCCTCGGTATAGCGATCCACGTCCGAGTCGTACCTCTCCGCGCATTCAACTCCGGCATCTGTCAGGTAGAGCCGGACTGGCCCTTCGGCCTGATCGATCGTGATTCCCTTGACGTAGCCGTTCCTGAACAGCCATGCAGCAGCCCCATCGATATCGCCTTCAGTGAAGGGTTGGCCGTACCACACTCCATGCGCAGGGCTGTCCAGCATCAGGTCCCGGGCCGGCAGGTTGAGCTCGCTGACCGCTTCGAGTGAGTAGAGCCAGTCCACCATGGCCACGCGGCAGGCCGTTCTGCGCTGAGTCCGGTCCGCTCGCGCAGCTTGCCGCTGCTCTGCCAGCTCGCGGGCCTCAGCCGTGACCCGGACATCGAACGCCTCCATGCCGCCCAGCCCAAGGGCTAGGTCAAGCAGACCTTGTTGCCCGAGGCGCTGCAGATCGGCATGTGCGATCTCGTCGGTGTTCGCGCTCTGATCGGACAGAGAATCGTAGAAAGGCTTGACCGGCACGTAGTTGGCCGCATTCTGCTGAGGCACGATCCACTCGACCAGCTGGGCTTGGCGTATCTGCGAGGCGGTCCAGCCCAATCCTTGCTTGTTCATAGCTCAACAGATTAGGGCGCTCAGGGCGCCGGGCTGCGCAGGAAGCGGCATCGGCCTCATGCCGAGCACCGCCACTGCCACGATGACTGCCGCCAGCCAGCCGGGAACAGCAACATCCCGGACGGCTTCCGGTCCGGGCTCCTCAGGCTGCGGTGCCGTGAGGCGGCTGTCTGCAAGAGGTTCCGCGGAGATCGGAGCCAGCATGGGCGGGGCTGGCGGGCTGTCGTCATCGGCGGGAGGCGCAGGCCCGGGCGAGGCTTGGTCCCGGTTGAGCTGCCACTGGCGGAATTCCTGGCGGTCGGCCTGCCACCTCCGGTACTTCTCGACCGCGGCCACCGACAGCTGGTACAGGACGTAACCGCCGGCTATCACGATGATCGCGATGGCCAGCAGTTCCTCAGGGGTCAGCAGCTCACCGGGCGGTACCAGCTCTGGCGTGCCCAGGTTGTGCTGGATGTTGTAGAGCGGGGCCTCGGACCGGATCGTCTCGCGCTCGGCGGCCAGCACTGACCGGCGGTCCGGGTAGCAGACCCGGACGACTCGGGCTACCTCGTCACGCCAGGGCTGGTAGTGCCAATGCTCGCGCAGGCGCCGGGTCCAGTCGTTGCTGATGCCGACATACAGCAGGACCTCACCGTCGTCGAACAGCCGGTAGAGGTACTCCACGGCGGTCCACGCTACCGCCGGGCGCCGACAAATCCGGTGGGTTATCGCGGTCTTGGGGTGTACGCCAATTTTGTAGGGGCCGATGCGTTCCGACTGGTAGCGGCTTTGATCTGGCTGTGCCGTCACAGCCAGATGGAACTTGCTGGTCAGCGCTTCGCATGGGAGCCACGCCGCTCCGGAGC
>Ga0335080_10000843_pt1 | contig 28953 bp, 17 predicted proteins | sample Lox_Sample_34_FD_206720 | JGI IMG/M metagenome (GOLD analysis project Ga0335080, IMG submission 206720) | Soil microbial communities from Loxahatchee National Wildlife Refuge, Florida, United States - Lox_Sample_3.4 | ecosystem: Environmental > Terrestrial > Soil > Wetlands | place: USA... | reverse complement strand
ATGTTGGCCTGATTGTAGCTAAGCCCAAGCCGATACGAAAAACGGCCTTTGTCGAAGGTTGGGCTGATGTTCCAGGTATTGGGCGCTTGCCGGAGCAAGTGAGGATGGTCTGAACGTCCAGGGATCCCTTCGGTGCCTGAATCGGTGTAGCTGTAGTTTGCGGAAAGACCGAGTCCGCTGAGGAATCCTGGAAGCGAGGTGAAGTGTTGCAGATAGGCGATTTCAAAACCAAAGAGGTGCGCCGCGCCCGCGTTGAGGGGTTGGCTGACGATATAGCTGCCTACGAACCCAGGGGTGTTGTAGGGAGCGGGTGGAGTGAAGTTCTGTACGGTATGCGACGTGTCGACGATAGGGTTATAGAGGCTCTTGAAGAACACGCCGGCCTGGATGGCCCCAAAAGAATTCATGTAGTGTTCGAACAAGAAGTCGTAGTTATTCGCTGTTTCGGCAGCCAAATTCGGATTGCCGAAACTGATGCTTCCGAGGCCTCCTCCGGCAGGCGCGGTGATGGAGAACGACTGGGCAATGTCTTGGGGATTGGGGCGCGACAATCCGCGGCTGTAAACCAGGCGGAAGTCATCATTACTGGTCAAAGCATAGCGGACAGAAGCGCTGGGCAGCACTTTGACGTAGTCCCCGCCGGCTTTCAACGAAAGCGTATTCGCCTGATTGTCGAAGGTTAACGCGTCCAGGTTCGTTCCTTCGATGCGGACGCCGGCGACGAAGCGGAACTTGTTGAAGTCCAGAGTATTCATCAAGTAGCCCGCGGAAACCTGCTCCACGTATTGATAAAAATTGGGAGCGCCGGCCGCACCGGTCGTGAAGACGAACTGACTGGGATTAGCAAGAACGTAGGCCTGGGTTTTGTAGTAGTTGGCAAACGGTCCCAGGGGATACGTGCCGTTGTAGTAGCCGGGATAGTGAAAAGGCATTTGAAACTGGCTTATGGGGAGCAAGGGCGCGCCAGGAGCAAAGTCGTTTGCATCGTTGCCGTTTCCACCAAGCAAGGGAATGGCGTAATCATCCGAAAAGGAATGATCATACTTGTGAGCGTTGCGGAACTTGCCGCCAACCTCGAAGGTCGCCGGATGCGAACCGAGATGGTAGCGCCTTCCGATGGCGCCGGTAGCCTGAAGGTTGGTCTGGGCGGTTTTGCCGCGGCTAATGTTTACATCATTCAAATCCAAGAGATTGGGGTTGTAAGCCTCGGTGAAGCAGGCTTGCGACCAGCGCGGACGCAAGCTGTTGCCGGTAGCGCTGGGATCGTAGGTGCAGGCCGGATTCGCGTACGTCGAAGGAGATGGCAGACCAAAGGAGCCGCCGCCGTAGCCGTTGTCATTTTCGCTGGCGAAGGAGGCGGATAGATCCCACGCAATCCAGGTGCTGGTCAGTTCATGCCTTCCGCCAACGACCAGACTCTCAATGGTGTAGCGAGGACGGCGAATGGAGTTGTTGAAGGAAGGCGCGGCCGAACACGGACCAGTAGTGAACCCATTGCCGTCGGTCCCGCAGCCGTTGGAGTTCAGCAGCTGAACACCTTGGGTGTTGTCATTGAGGGAGTACACCCAGCGGTCGCCGAAATTGTGGAAGAGGGAGTAAAGGCCCCGCGCGTAGATGTTGGAGCCGTCTCCGAGGCGGTAGTCAGCGCTACCGGCCGCCCCATACCGCGAACGGTAGTACGCATATTCGCGAACATCGATCGAATCGAAGAAGCGTTCCGTCTGACCGCCCGGTAAAGTCGCGATGTCGGGCACAGGCTCGACGTCGTCGATGCCGCGACCTTCCCAGTCATAAGAGAAACCTCCCAATAGACCGAATTTCTTTTGGGCACCGAAGCGCTTTCCGACAGTGGCTGTAGCGGTGTAGTTGTTGCGGCCTCCTTCGATCGGAATTAGGCCGCCCATGCCGAGAACGGAAATCGTGGGGCGCTCGGTAGCGGTCTTGGTAACGAGATTCACGGAGCCGCCGATGCCGTCGGCGTCCATGTTGGCTTGCAGCGTTTTGTTGATCTCCACGGACTCGACGATGTCTGCAGGAATGGCGTCGAACTTGATTTGGCGAACGCCGGATTCGGGAGAAGGAATGTTGATGCCATCGATGGTGGCGTTGGTGAGCCGCGGCTCGGTTCCGCGGACCTGGACGTACTTGCCTTCGCCTTCATCCCGCTCGAGAGTGACGCTGGGCAACCGCCCCACGGCATCGGCGATGTTGGCGTTCGGAAGGCTGGTGATTACATCGCTGGTGAGCACCTGAACCACGTTGTCTGCGGTGCGCTCGCGATTTACCGCTTCGGCTTCGCCAGCGGGACGCTCGGCAGTGACCAAGACCTGGAGGTCAGCCGAGGATACGGCGAGTTTGATGCCCACAGCGGCGGTTTGACCGGCGACAACGTCGACGGTCTTGGAAGCCGTCGTGAACCCGACGTAACTGAAGTAGACGGTGTAGGAGCCAGGGTTCAGGTCGTTCACAAGAAAGTGGCCGGTCGGATCCGATGCCGCGACCACACCGATGGACTGAATGCTGATCTGGGCTCCCTGGAGCACAGCGCCGGAGGTATCGGTGACGGTGCCGGTGATGGAGCCCTTGCCAGACTGGGCGCGTGTTGTCGTAGTCTGAGCAAGAACCGACGAAGCCAAAAGGATGGCAAAAAGAAAGGTCAAGACGAGCCGAAACTTGCTTCGCGGAAAATTTTGATGCATGCCCACCCCCAAAACGGAATTCGCGTCGACGAAGAACACTTCGAGCCACTGACTCGTCGCTGGACTGGTCTGGGATTCTGGGACGGCGTCAAAAACGGGACGTGAATGAAGGTTAATGGGAAGTTAAATTGAAGCTGAAGATTTTTCAGCAAGATTAACGCGCGACGGATCTCTCTGAAAGGCAAAGACTTGCTTAGGCTCTGGGCGCGGCAGGCAAGCGGACGTGGAACACCGAGCCGAGGCCTAGATGGCTTTCGGCGGCAATGGTGCCACCGTGAATTTCGGTGATCCAGCGGGCGATGGCGAGGCCGAGACCAGCGCCAGGAGTTTCGCGGGAGCGAGAAGCATCCGCGCGAGTGAAGCGCTCAAAGATGCGGTTGAGGTCGTTGGGAGAGATGCCGATGCCGGTGTCACGGATAGCGATGTGGGCCTGGCCGGGGTCGTGCGAGAGTTCGATGGCGCAGCGCCCACCGGCAGGAGTGTATTTGACAGCGTTGTCGATGAGGATGAGGAGAAGGCGGTCGATGGCGATGGAATTAGCGTTGACCCAAACCGGAGCGGGAGGGAGTTGCGCGGTGAATTGCAGGGGCTTTTCGGCGGAAAGAGCCAGAGCGCGGTCCTGGGCGCGGCGGACGCTGGCTGCCAGATCGAGAGTTTGCATGTCGAGGGCGACGACGCCGGCATCGGCGCGCGCGAGCGTAAGCAAGTTTTCGAGAAGTTCGGATGTTTCGATGGAGGTTTTGAGAATGCGGGAGAGCGATTCGCGATATTCGGAGTCGGCGCGGGGACGGCGCAGGGCGATTTCGGAAGTGGTGCGGATGATCGCGATGGGCGTGCGAAAGTCGTGGGAAGCGTCGGCGGTGAACTGCGTGATTCTGCGGAAAGAGTGCTCAATGCGGTCGAGCATGACGTTGAGAGTTTCGGTGAGTTGACGAAGCTCGTCGTGAGCTTTGGGAAGTTCGAGGCGACGGCTGAGATTTTGCGCGCTAATGGATTGGGCGGTGGCCATGATGTGGGTAACGGGAGCGAGGGCGCGGGCGCTGAGCCAGTAACCGAGCAGCGAAGCGAGCAAAACTAGTAGAGGGAGAGCCTGTTTCTCGAGGAGACGGAAACGGTCGAGAGCCTGGTCGAAAGGCTCGGTGGGAACGGCCGCATGAATTTCGAAGGTTTGGCCGCCGAGAGTGATGCGCCGGAGGGCGATGCGGTATTGCAGGCGGTCGAGGTTGGTCGTGAAGAAAAGCGTTTCATCGCCGCGCACCGGGGGGAGACCGGGCATCGCGTGAGCAAAACGCGGTGGACGAAACAGCCACGCGCGATTGCCGCCCGAAACTTCAAAGAGCGCGCCATTGGGCCAGACGTCGGCCAGCTGCGCGAGTTGCTCGCGAAGTTGCGGTTCACTTTGCGCGGAAAAGTTGGCGAGCAAGCGGGCAAGGGTTTGCAAATCCGAGCGCGATGCATCGTTGACGGTGGTTTCGATGCTGCGCTGAAAACCCAGGTCGCAAATCCAGAAGAACGCAGCGAAGGACAACGCCAGAACCAGCGAGTATAAAGCAGTGAGGCGGAGACGAATTGGGAGGTTGAGGCTCAGTGGAGCGCCTCGATGGAATAGCCGAAACCGCGATGCGTGCGGATGAGCGGTGTTTGGGTGGAGTCATCCACTTTTCGGCGCAGGAGGCGGATGAAGGCGTCAATGGTGTTTTCTTCGATGTCGCGGCGGCCCCCCCAGAGGGAGTTAAAGATGCATTGGCGGGAGACGATGCGGCCGGCATTGCGCATGAGTAGCTCAAGGAGGCGAAATTCGGTGAGGGAAAGATGGATTTCGTCGCCGGCGCGGAAGACGCGATAAGAGCTGGTGTCCAGAACGAGATCCTGCACATGCAGGACGGTCTTGGGACGTGAAACATTGCGGCGGCCGAGGGCGCGGATACGCGCGAGAAGCTCGACAAAGGAGAAGGGCTTGGTCATGTAGTCGTCGGCGCCTGCGTCGAGGCCGGTGACCACGTCGGAGAGGGCATCGCGGGCAGTCAGCATGAGAACCGGTGTTTGCTCGCCGCGCGAGCGCAAGCGCTTCGCTATTTCGAGGCCGTTGGCGCCGGGCAGCATGACGTCGAGAAGAATCAAGTCGAAAGAATTTTGGCTGGAGAGGCGCATGGCGGCACCGCCGTCGCGGGCGAGGTCGACTTCGTAGGACTCTTCGCGCAATCCGCGGACCAGTAGATCGGCCATTTCGGCGTCGTCTTCGACGATCAGAATGTTCATGGGAGGAACCAGCGGAATTTTAGGCCGGTGATTGTGACGTCTGTGTGAATCTCGGATAAACGGGAGGTTGGAGTCGGGAGCCGGGAGCGACGGCAGGTCGTTGCCGATCGTCGCTGAGAAGTATCCGGCGGGCCCAGTTCACGTATGATGCGGGTATGCGGATCTTGCTGGTGGAAGATGATGCGGGAGTGCGGCGGTTTGTGGGGAAGGGGCTGCGGGAGCAGGCGTACGCGGTGGATATGGCGACGACCGGTGAGGAGGCGCTGTACCAGGCGGAGATTAATACGTACGACCTGATTATTCTGGACGTGATGATTCCCGCGCCGAATGGGTTTGAGGTGTGCCGGCGGATTCGCGAAGCGGGCGGGCGGATGCCGATTCTGATGTTGACGGCGCGGGACGCCGTGGAAGATCGCGTAAGCGGGCTGGACCGCGGCGCAGATGATTACCTGACCAAGCCGTTTGAATTTCGCGAGTTGCTGGCGCGGTTGCGAGCGCTGCTGCGAAGGTCGGCGGAATTGCGGCCGCCGCAATTGACGGTGGGCGACCTCGTGCTGGACACGGCGGAGCAAAGCGCAATGCGCGCGGGGCGGCCCATTGCGTTGACACACAAAGAGTATGCTCTGCTGGAATACCTGGTGCGGAACGCAGGGCGCGTGGTGAACCGTGCGGATATTGCAGAACATGTATGGGACGAAACGTTCGATCCGTTTTCAAACTTGATCGAGGTGTACATCAACCGGCTCCGGCGGAAGATTGATCCGGATGGAAAAGCGGGGCTGCTGGAGACGCGGCGCGGCGCGGGATATTTGTTGAAGGCGGAGACGGCGACGGCGCGTGCAGGAAAAACTCGGGGGCCTGCGGGATCGGACGCGAAGAACGGCCTGGAACGGAAGAAGCATGTTTGATTCGGTGCGCGTACGGCTGACGGCGTGGTATTCCGCGGTGCTGGCGGTGGTGCTGGCAATTGTGTGTGTGACGACGTATTTCATCGTACGGCAAACGTCGATGCAACGGACGGATGCAGACGTGGCGGGGCTGGCGGATTCGTTTCTGGTGACTTTTCAGGCCGAGTTGGCGGATGAGGGGAACGGACCGGGACGCGCGCTGCTTTCGCCGGCACACCAGGCGATGATCGAACACCGGTCGGAAAATGATGCGTTTGTCGTCCTGGGGCCTGGCGGGACAAGGATTGCGGCGTCGGATGATGCGGCGCTTTCCAGTGCTAGCGAGACAACGAATCGCCAATTGGTGCGAGCACTGGAATCACAGGATTTTCGGCAGTTCGAAACGAGTGCGGCAGGCGGCGCGGCGGGGCTGGAGACGATTCGAGCCGGAAGAGCGCGGGTGCGCGTTTATGCGCGGCAGTTTAAGGCGGACGGAAGGAATTTGGTGCTGCTGGTGGCGCAATCGCTGCACGGACAATACGAAACGCTGGAAACACTGCGGGAGACGTTTGCGTGGATGATTTTTCTGGGATTGCTGCTGGCGGGAACCGGCGGATATTTTCTGGCAAAGAAAAGTCTGGAGCCCGTGGTGGCAATGGGGGCGCACGCGCGACGAATCGGCGCGACGAATTTGCATGAACGGCTGCCGGTCGTTAATGCGAACGACGAGCTGGGACAACTTGCTACAACGTTCAATGATTTGTTGAACCGGCTGGATGAATCGTTCGAACGGCAGCGGCGGTTTGTTGCGGACGCGTCGCACGAATTGCGCACGCCGCTGGCGATTTTGCGCGGCGAAGCAGAAGTGGCGATGTCACAGAAAGGCCGACGGGCGGAAGAGTATCTGGAGTCGCTGAAGATTCTGCATGAGGAGACGACGAGGCTGATCAAGATTGTGGAGGATTTGTTTACGCTGACGCGCGCGGATGCGGGGCAATATCGCTTGGCGCCGCAGGATGTTTACTTGGAAGAAGTCGTGGCGGATTGCGCACATTCGGTGCGGACGCTGGCGAGCGAAAAGAACATTGAACTGAAAGTGGATGCGGGTGCGGAATGCCTGGTGCGCGGCGATCAGGATTTGCTGCGACGGATGATTTTGAATTTGCTGGACAACGCCATCAAGTACACACCAGCGGGCGGGCGTGTGGATATGGCCTGCCGTGTTAGCGATGGTGAATGCGAAGTGCATGTAACAGACACGGGCACTGGGATACCGGCGGAAATGCAAGGGCGCGTGTTTGAGAGATTCTTTCGTGCCGATGAAGCACGGTCTCGGCAAGGAGACACCGGTGGCGCGGGACTGGGACTTTCGATTGCACAGTGGATCGCCCAAGCGCACCACGGACGACTGGAATTGGTGCGATCCAGCAGCGCGGGAAGTCATTTTGCGGTGTACCTGCCTGCGCACAGAGCAGTTCCGGTGGCCGCCAGTTAATCGCCTGTTTATCTCGCCACAGCTAGCTTAGAGGATAGAGCCGCAAGGACTTGCGGCTGCATGTGAGAACTGCGTGAAAGCTTGGGACGCTCTGAAAAGACTGCTGTTTTCGGCATGGTTGGCAGGCACGATGGCGGGCCTTCCCGCATATGGCCAGCAGCCGGATAGCCCTGCACCTAAGGTGCCAGCGACAACTTCCACGACACAAGATCCTAACAATCCTAACAATACACAAGGAACGAACGGCGCGGCTGCGGCGAGCGCACGGCTGCGGATTACTTTGCAGGATGCGCTGGAACGGGCACGAGCAAACAGCACGCAATTTCAGGCGGCAAAGACGGACGCGGCGATCGCGAAGCAGGACCGTTATCAGGCGGGAGCGGCGCTACTGCCCAGCGTGACGTACAACAACGACGTGCTGTACACGCAGGGTGCGCCAGCTCTTCTGGCGGCACAGACCGGCGTTCCGGTGCTATTCATTGCCAACAACGCCGTACATGAATACGTGAGTCAGGCGAATGTGCACGAAACCATCGACGCGGCGGCGATTGCGGGTTTTCGGCGGGCGTCAGCGAATGCAGCGTTGGCGCGGGCAAAGCAGGAAATTGCTTCGCGCGGGTTGGTGGTGACGGTGGTGCAGAATTATTACGCCTTGGCAGCCGCGGAAGCAAAAGTAGCGACGGCAAAGAAAGCCGGGGAGGACGGCGACAATTTTCTGAAGTTGACGCAGGAATTGGAGAAGGGTGGCGAGGTGGCGCATTCGGACGTGATTAAGGCGGACTTGCAGGCGCGAGAGAGGAACCGGCAACTGCAGGAAACGCAACTCGCGTTGCTAAATGCGAGGCTGGATCTGGCCGTGCTCCTTTTTCCGAATTTCGACGACAACTTCGAACTGGCGGATGATCTCCATGCGGCGGTGCCCCTACCAACGCCGGAAGAAGTGCAACAGCGAGCGGCGCAAGAAAATCCCGATGTGCGGGCGGCGCTGGAAGCGACGAAGGCAGCAGGGCACGATGTGTTCGCGGCGCGTGCGGGTTATTTGCCGGCGCTAGGACTGGATTATTGGTATGGGATCGATGCCCCGAATTTTGGGGTGAATTTTCCGCAGCGGTTCAACGGACAAAATTTTTCCAATTTAGGTTCTTCGATTAGCGCAACGCTGGATATTCCGATCTGGAATTGGGGAACTACGCAAAGCAAGGTGAAACAGGCGGAGTTGAAGCACGACCAGGCCAAGCGAGAGCTTTCGTTTACGCAGCGCAAATTGCTGGCGGAGATAAAGTCGCTGTATGCGGAAGCGGAAACGGCCTTGAACGAACTCTCAGGGCTGCAACGTTCCGCGGAGTTGGCTACGGAGAGTTTGCGGCTGGTGACGCTAAGGTATAAGAACGGCGAGTCCACGGTGCTGGACGTGGTAGATGCGCAAAGCACGGCAGCTTTGGCAAATAACGCGTACGAGGATGGTGCGGTGCGCTACCGCGTGGCGCTCGCGAATTTGCAGACTTTGACAGGAGTGCTGACGACTCCATGAGCACGAAGCGGAGTTGGAGTGTGATTCAGAAGATGCACCGGACGCGCGGCAAAGGTGTCCCGAAGGCCGACAGGCAGATCTGCACGGCAGTGTTGGCGTTTCTTGCGACGGGCGTGGGCCTGCTCGTTGGCTGCGGCAAGCAGGAAGCCGAGAAGGAGCCGGTGGTCTCCGTGCAGACGGCAGCGGCGGAGCGCGGGCCGGTTTCCCAGGTTATTTCGGCGGAAGCCGTGGTGTTCCCGTTGGAGCAAGCGAATATTGCGCCGAAGATTACGGCGGCGGTGAAAAAGTTTTATGTGCAGCGCGGCACGCCGGTGAAGAAGGGGCAACAACTGGCGGAGTTAGAGAACGCCGACCTGTCAGCGGCGGCGGAATCGAGCAAGGGCGATTTCGAACAGGCGGATGCCACGTACAACACGACGATTGGCGCGAGTCTGCCGCAGCAGGTGCAGAAAGCGGAGTTAGACGCGCAGACGGCGAAGTCGGCGTTTGATGCGCAGCAGAAGGTTTACGACAGCCGGAAAGAACTCTTCAGCCAGGGCGCGATTCCGCGGCGGGATCTGGATGCGGCGGAAGTGGCGCTGGTACAGGCGCGTTCGCAATACGAGCAAGTGCAGAAACAGCTGGCCGACTTGCAACGGCTGGGAAAAGAACAGGCGGTGAAATCGGCGCAAGGCTCGCGCCTTTCGGCAGAAGGCAAATATCGCAGCGCGGAGGCGCAGCTCGGTTACTCGCGAATTCTAAGCCCGATTGATGGCGTAGTGACGGACCGACCGCTCTACGAAGGAGATTTAGCCACAGCAAATCAATCGATGCTGACGGTAATGAACCTTTCACGGCTGATCGCAAAAGCGCACATCGCACAGACAGAAGCGGCGACTTTGAAAGTGAACGATCCTGCGGAACTCAAGGTGCCGGGTGTCGACGATCCGATCAAAGGGAAAGTGACGTTGGTAAGTCCAGCGCTGGATCCGGGCAGCACGACGATTGAGGTGTGGGTCGAGGCGATCAAACACGAAGCGGCGCTAAAGCCCGGAGCAACCGTTGAAGTTTCGATGACGGCAAAGACCGTTAAGGACGCGATTGCAGTGCCTACGGCAGCCGTGTTCAAGAATACGGACGGAACGGACTATGTGTTGACGGCAGGCTCGGACAACTTGGCGCACCAGGTTCCGGTGAAGATAGGGATTCGCGGCAACACAAGCACGCAAATCCTAAGTGGCATTAAAGCTGGCGACGCCGTGATTGTTTCCGGGGGATATGCACTGCCGGACAAAACGAAGATCACAATCGCAGCGCCAGCCGGCGCCGAAGGCGACAGCGCCGATAAGTCGGAGAAGACAGACAAAGCCAGCGCGTCCAAGAAAGCGGACGACTCCAAAAAGCCTGAAGACAAGGACCCGGAGTAGCGCTTGATGGCCTCCCGGTCGGAATCACTCATGGGTGCGAGGACAGCTTCGCCAAGTCTGCCATGGTTTGAGCGCCTGTCTCGGCCGATTCTGTTCCTGATCATAAGCCTGGCCCTGGTCGGCGGCTATCTGGCGTTTTCCATTCCGGTTTCCGTTTTTCCCAACACGGATTTTCCGCGCATTGTGATCGGCGTGGACAACGGCGTAATGCCGATCGACCAGATGCTCGTCACCATCACTCGCCCCATCGAGGAGGCCGTCAACAGCGTTCCCGGTTTGCAGAGAGTTCAATCCATCACCAGCCGCGGCGACGCCGAAGTCGATCTGTTTTTCGACTGGAAGAGCGACATGATCTTGACGCTGCAGCGCGTGGATGCGGTGGTGGCGAAGCTGCAAGCTGAGCTTCCCGTGACGGCAAAGATCCAGACGCATCGGCTGACCTTCGCGGGTTTCCCGATTATCGGCTACAGCATGACCTCAGACAGCGTTGCGCCGGAGCGCTTGTGGGAGATCGCCACCTACGATTTCAAGCCGCGCATCAATCGACTGGATGGCGTCGCTACGGTGGTTGTGCAAGGTGGCCGCGTTCCGGAGTTTCAAGTTTCGCCTGATCCCGCGCGGTTGTTGACCTCCGGCGTTACCGTGACCGACATACTCGAGTCCATTCGCCGCACCAATCTAATTGATTCGCCCGGCCTTATCGAGCATGAGCACTCTCTGACGCTGGGCCTAGTCAGCGGCCAGGTGCGCACCCCCGAGCAGATCGGGCAGATCGTCGTGAAAACAACAACGGCGGGCGTACCTATTCGCTTGGGTGACATCGCCGCTGTGGCACCATCTGTCGCGCCCGTCTACACCATCGTCACCGCTAACGGGAAGCCCGCGGTACTCCTGAACGTAAATCGCCAGCCTGACAGCAATACACTGCAAGTCGCGAACGAGGTCCACGACGCCATCGACCAACTCTCGCATTCCCTGCCTCCCGGAGTTCGTCTGGAGCCGTTCTACGACCAGTCCACGATCGTTCATGATTCCATCGCCAGCGTCCGTGATGCCGTACTGCTGGGACTGATTCTTTCTTCGGTCGTGCTGGTGCTATTTCTGCGCGACTGGGGATCTTCCCTGGTGGCCGGACTGGTGATTCCAGCGACGCTGCTGATCACCTTCATCGCGCTGTATGTGACGGGACAGAGCTTCAACTTAATGACTCTGGGTGGTCTGGCGGCTGCGGTTGGTCTAGTGATTGACGATGCGATCGTCGTGCTGGAGAACATCGTGCTGCATCGCGACGCTGGGCAGTCGCGAACCGCGGCAATTCGTAGCGCGCTGCGTGAATTGACGGCGCCCCTGATCGGATCGACGGTCACGCCGATTGTGGTTTTCCTACCGCTGATCTCTACCACGGGAGTGATTGGCAGTTTTTTCCGCGCGCTGGCCATCACTATGGCAGTGGCCTTGTTCACTTCCCTGCTCCTGGCGCTCACCTGGACTCCTACGTTGAGCTTGTATTTTGTGCGACGCGACAAGAAGCCGAAAGCGGTGGGCGGCCCCGAATTCGTGGAGAAAGAGGCTACACCGCGTGAGAATGAGTCGCCTGATGCAGCAGCGTTACTCGCCGCAGAAGAAGCACACGTTTCCGGATTCTTCGCCCGTATCATCGATTTCTACGCCCGTGTGATGCGCGCCGTGCTGAAGCAGCCCTGGACACTGGCCATCACTTCCGCGGTTTTGGTGGGCCTGTCGATCTTTATAGGTGTGGGCCTGCTCGAAAACGATTTGCTGCCCAAGATGGATGAAGGCGGCTTTATTCTGGACTACCATACGCCACCCGGTAGTTCTCTCGAGGAATCGAATCGCATCCTTTTGCATATCGAAAAAATTCTGCACGCCACCTCCGAAGTGGAAAACACTTCACGTCGCACCGGCTTGGAACTCGGACTGGCTGCCGTGACCGAAGCCAACCGTGGCGACTTCACGGTGCGCCTGAAAAGAGAGCGTGACCGCGACATAGAAGAAATCATGGATGACGTGCGGAAGCGGATCGAACAGAGCGAACCCACCACAAAAGTCGAATTCGTTCAGGTGCTGCAAGACATGATCAATGACCTCAGCAACGAACCGGAGAAGGTGGTCATTAAACTGTTCTCTGAAGACGGAAAACTTCTTCAGGAAACCGCGCCGCGCGTCGCTGAGGCTATCGGTAAAATCAAGATCGGCGATGCTCAGCCGGTTGTAGACGTCCTGGATGGCGTCGAGAACACCACGAGCGGCCCCGCGGTCACCTATCAGATCAATCCCACAGTCGCAGCTCGCGCCGGCTTTACTCCCGAAGAAATCGCACTGGACGCCTCCGCCATTCTGGAAGGTGAACCCGCTGCGGCACCAGTCATCCTCAATGATCGCGCGTATCCAATACGGGTACGTTTCCCGGAGCAAACCCGCTCCTCACTCGGTCGCATGAGCAACACCCTACTAGTTAGTTCGGCGGGCCGCACCGCCACGCTTGGCTCCCTGGCGAACATCAGCATCGACCCGGGCCAGACGGAAATCCGGCGGCAGAATCTCCAGCGTCTGGTGCAGGTAACCGCTGGGCTAGAAGGAGCCGGCTTGGGCAGCGGGATGGCGGCGGTGCAGAAAGTAGTGGAAGGCTTGCATTTGCCAGCATCCATTCGCGTGGAATACGGGGGTCAATACCAGGTACAGCAGGAATCGTTTCGTGATTTGTCGCGGGTGCTGATTCTGGCGCTGTTGCTGCTTTTTGGCGTATTGCTCTTCGAATTTCGCACGTTCTCCGCGCCGGCGGCGATTCTCTCTTCGGCGCTGCTCTCGCTGTTTGGCGGACTACTGGCGCTGTTGATTACCCGCGTGAGTTTCAATGTGGCCTCGTTCATGGGCATGATCATGGTGATCGGCATCGTGGCCAAAAACGGCATTTTGCTGCTCGATGCGGACCAGCGCTTCCGCAATCTGGACTTTTCGCCCGAGGAAGCGATGATTCAATCCGGCCGGCGCCGTCTGCGGCCTATATTAATGACCGCGCTGGCGACGGTGGCCGGCATCTTGCCGCTGGCCTTGGGCATTGGATCCGGCTCAGAGATGCTTAAGCCGTTGGCTATCACAGTGATTGGCGGCTTGCTGAGTTCGATGATCCTGTCTCTCGTATTTACACCGGCGATTCACTACTTGCTGAAGCCGGATGGAAAGTCTGAAAACCAGCCCGCTGCCGCTGTATAGCAACGCGGCACCTCGCCCTAAGGTGCAGTTCCGCTGGTATTTACCTTTGCTCGTGAGACCTAGTAAAGTTGATAGCGGAGATAAATTAAATCTATGCTCGAAACGGCAGCAAAGCACTCGGCTCTTGCTCTTGGTAGAAATCCGGCAATTCCTCTCAGCAAAAACGAACACTTGCTCCGGTGGGTTGAAAAAATGGCGGAGCTGGCCAAGCCGGCGCGAATCCATTGGGTCGATGGCTCTCGCGAAGAGAACGAACTGCTTAAGCAGGAGATGGTCGAGGCTGGCACGCTAGTCAAGCTGAATCAGGAGCTTTGGCCGGGCTGCTACTACGCGCGGTCGGATGCAAATGATGTAGCACGCGTCGAAGATCGCACGTTTATCTGTTCCCTTTCTAAAGACAGCGCGGGGCCGACCAATAACTGGGAAAATCCGTACGAGATGCGCAAGCGGCTGAAGGGCCTGTTTGCCGGTGCGATGCGCGGACGCACGATGTACGTGCTGGGCTTCAGCATGGGACCGTTTGGCTCGCCGATGTCGCAGATCGGCGTGCAGCTCACGGATTCGCCGTACGTGGTTGTGAATATGCGCATCATGGCGCGCATTGGCCTGCCGGTATTTCAGCAGATTGACACAGGGATTCCACGCGTAGTGCCGTGCATGCACTCAGTCGGCGTGCCGCTGGCGCCGGGACAAAAAGATGTACCGTGGCCGTGCAATAAAGAGAAGTACATCGTGCATTTTCCGGAGACGCGTGAGATCTGGTCGTTTGGTTCGGGTTATGGCGGCAACGCGCTGCTCGGCAAAAAATGTTTTGGGCTGCGCATCGCGTCGAACATTGCACGCGACGAAGGCTGGATGGCCGAACACATGTTAATCCTCGGCGTGGAAAATCCCGCCGGCGAAAAAACATATGTGGCGGCGGCGTTTCCCAGTGCGTGTGGAAAAACAAATTTCGCGATGATGATTCCGCCGAAGGCGTTTGACGGGTGGAAAGTCTGGACGGTGGGCGACGATATCGCGTGGATTCGTCCCGATGACAATGGATTTTTGCGCGCTATCAACCCGGAAGCGGGCTTTTTTGGTGTGGCGCCGGGCACTTCGGTGAAGACCAATCGCAACGCAATGGCTACGCTGGCGAAGAATTCCATTTTTACGAACGTGGCGCTGACGCCCGATGGTGGCGTTTGGTGGGAAGGTATGACCGACACGCCACCGGCGGAGTGCCTGGACTGGAAAGGACAGAAGTGGACTCCCGAGATCGGCAAAGAAACGGGAGTGAAAGCTGCGCACCCAAATGCACGCTTTACGGCGCCAGCTTCGCAATGTCCCACGATTGACCCGGCATGGGAAGATCCCAGCGGCGTGCCTATTAGCGCGATTATTTTTGGCGGACGGCGCGCTTCAACAATGCCGCTCGTGTTTCAAGCGTTTAACTGGAGTTCAGGCGTTTATATCGGCGCGACGATGGGATCGGAAACCACCGCGGCTGCAGCGGGAGCAGTCGGAAAAGTGCGCCGCGATCCCATGGCCATGCTGCCCTTCTGCGGTTATCACATGGGCGACTATTTCCGGCACTGGATTAAGATGCAGCGCTCGCTGAAGTTGACGCCGCGCATTTTCCACGTGAATTGGTTCCGCAAGGATGCGGAAGGCAAATTTCTGTGGCCGGGTTTTTCAGAAAACATGCGCGTGCTGAAATGGATTGTGGACCGCACCAAGGGACGCGCCCTGGCACAGGAAACTCCGATCGGGTGGATGCCCAAGTACGAAGATATGGAATGGAACGGGCTGGACATGCCGCGCGAAAGATTTGTCGAGTTGCAGCGCTTTGACCGCGACGCCTGGCATAAAGAAGTGATTGAGCACGAAGAATTGTTCATCCAACTGCACGATCACCTGCCCAAAGAAATGATTTACGAACGGGAACTGCTGATTTGCCGGCTGTAATTGGCGATTGCGGAGGCGCGCAGAGAGCATTTCCCATTTCCGGCAGTCCGTTTTTGCTTCTTCTTCGCTACCGCTAACTCTGACAAGTAGTGATTCGTTCGCGGTTGACAGGACCGCAGAGGCAGAGTATTCTTCGCTTAGGCGAATAAAAAGCGAACATAAAGCGAGAGCGAAACCAATCTTTTTATGGCTACCAGGGCACTTCGCGGCATGTGGGACTCGGCCAAAGTTGGCCGCGGGCTGGAAGGTTTTACGGCCCGGCAGCGCGAAGATGTGGAGTTGCAGCCGTGCGGTGTAGCTGAGTTGGATGCCCTGCTGGGCGGAGGCTTTCCGCGCGGGTCGCTAGTTGAGGTGTGCGGAGCTGCTTGCTCAGGACGGACCAGTTTGAGTTTGGCCTTGCTGGCGCAGGCTACTGCCCGGCAGGAGGCTTGCGCGTTTGTGGATGTGTCCGATGCGCTGGATCCCATATCGGTGGCTGCGGCGGGAGTAGATACGCGACGCTTGCTGTGGGTGCGCTGCGGGGGCGCGAACGCGGACTATGCGGAGAAGTCAGAACCAAAAGCCGCGGATAGTCCGAATGCGCTCACTACGAGTTCGCTGCAGATGGAAAAACGCATCTCCCCTAACGCACGGGCGGTAAATCAAAAATACAATGCTGCGGAAACATTTCCGGTACAAGAAAAACCCCATGGCCTTGCGTGGACGCATCCGCGAGACGCGCTGCGCGGCGTGGAAACGTCCATTCCCGGGCTCCTACGGCGTCCACCGAAAGCGCCTTCTTATGAAGAAATGAGTTTTGCGGTACGTTGTGCCGGCGAACAGGTGGAACCGGATCGGCAGCCGCCGCGACGCGGAGAAAATCTGCTGCGACATCGTTTTTCTTCTTTTTTGCCACCGGAGAATCCGAATAAAGCTGCTGCTACGAAAACTACCGCTGCGAATCAAAGTGCCTGGATTCGCGCCCATGCCAAGCCGTGGAAACGTCTGGAGCAGGCACTGAAGACGACCGATTTGCTACTGCACAGTGGCGGCTGGGGCGTGGTGGTGGTGGATTTAGGCGGAATTTCGTGGGTCGAGGCGCGGCGCATTCCGATGCATACGTGGTTTCGCTTTCGGCGCGTGGTGGAAAATTCACCGACTATTTTGCTGTTGCTGGGCGAGGAATCGTGCGCAAAGAGCTGCGCGTCGCTGGTGCTGCAATGCCGGCGCGTGAAGGAGAAATGGAGTTCTACGGCGGGTGAGCCTGGTAGCGCGCGCGTAAACAATTCCGAGGCGCGGCTGAATTTTTCGGTGTTGCAAGGTTTTGAAATCCAGGGGGAAATCGCCTGTTCGCGGATGCAGCGGCTTGCAAGGAATGCGGCGCGCTGGCAGATGCGGCCTTCGTACGTTCAGTTCTAATCCGCCTGTTTTTGCTTCTGTTGTTGTGTGCGTGTCCCCAATTCCTCTTCCGAAATGAAGGAGGAACACACCGGCGGCTTTGCGCCAGCCGGTGCTGCGGCTTTGGAGAAAGAAGTCAAAGACAGTTGCAAGAGGCTGAGACGTGGCGTTTGCGTGTTTATTTGTTCCCGATTTTCCCGTGCAGGCGATGGTGCGGCTGGAGCCGGAGCTGCGGGAAAAAGCGGTAGTGGTACTAGAAGGCGCTGCGCCGCAAACGCGTGTGTTTGCAGCTAACGCTGCGGCGCGGGCGTTCGGCGTGGAATTGGGCATGACCAAAGTGCAGGCGGAAGCTCTGGGAGAAATAGTGTGGCGCTGGCGGTCGCCGGCACAGGAAGCTACGGCGCATCGCGCGCTGCTCGATTGTGCGTGGACGATTTCGCCGCGCGTGGAAGACCAGCCATCCGGCGCGGGCCCGGGCGCGTTGCGTGATGCAGTGGTTCTTGATCTTACCGGCTGCGAGAAATTGTTTGGCACGACGGAAAAGATTGCGGGTGATTTGCAGCGCGTGGCGACGAGCGTAGGTTTTGCTGCGAATGTCGCCGTGGCAGGAAATCCGGAAGCGGCGGTTTGCGCAGCGCAGGGATTTTCTGGAATCACCATCCTAGCCGCTGGCGAAGAAGGCAAAAAGCTGGGGACGTTGCCGGTTTCGGCGTTGCCAATAGAACCGGAATTTCTGGAGACGCTAGCGCGCTGGGGGATTCGCACCTGCGGGCAGTTTGCGGCATTGCCGGAAGTGGCAGTGGTGGAGCGATTCGGGCAAAAGGGACGACGCTGGCAGTTGTTGGCGCAGGGCGTCGAGCCGCGGCCGCTGCTGGCGCGCGAGCCGGAGTTGGCTTTTGAAGAGTGTATCGAGCTTGAGTTTGCAGTCGAATTGCTGGACCAGCTTTTGTTTGTGCTGAACCGTTTGCTTGAGCAGTTGTGTGTCCGGCTGCGAATGCATGTATTGGCGACAAGCGAAATTCGCGTGACGCTGACGCTCGACAACAAGCGCGGCGTAGAAGAAGGAGCAGAGGAAAACGGTGGTGGCAGAAAATCGCCAGCGCAAAAAAACCGGGACGGATCGCCTCGCGGAGGAAACGCCATATACGAGCGCACGCTGCGACTCCCTGTACCTGCAAGAGAAAGCAAATTTTTGCTGAAGCTACTGAAGCTGGATCTGGAAGCGCATCCGCCCGGCGCACCGGTGATGGCGGTGAAGATGGTTGCCGTACCTACGCGATCGCGCGCGCGGCAAATGGGCTTGTATCTACCGCTAAGTCCGGAACCAGAAAAACTCGAGGTAACGCTGGCGCGCTTGCGAGCGACGGTGGGCGAAGACCGCGTGGGCGCGCCGGTACTGCTGGATACGCACCGGCCAAACGCGTTCCGGCAGGACAACTTCGTACTGCCAGAAATCCGCGAAAACAAAATCTCTGAAACAAGCGTATTGCGATCCACGGCGTCTGCATTGCGGATTTACCGGCCAGCATTGGCGGCAACGGTGGAATTACACAAAGCGAAGCCGGCGCGGATCGTTTGCGATGGCGTGCAGCGGCGCGTGCTTTCTTACGCTGGGCCCTGGCGCACGAAAGGCGACTGGTGGTCCGAAACAGCGTGGACGCGCGATGAGTGGGACGTGGTGCTGCATTCGTTGCGGCCCAAAGTACAGAAAGAATCGTGCGGAGAAGATGAAGAAGAGACGGCGGTGTATCGAATTTTTCGCGATTTACGTTCGCGGCGCTGGTTTGTGGAAGGGATCTACGACTGATGTATGTCGAACTGCATGCCGCGTCAGCGTTTAGTTTTCTGGAAGGCGCTTCGCTGCCGGAGGAACTGGTGAGCGAAGTAGCCCGGCTGGAGATGCCTGCAATGGCGTTGCTGGACCGCGATGGCGTGTATGGGATGCCGAGGTTTCACACGGCGGCAGTGAAAGCGGGAATCAAAGCGCATGTAGGCGCGGAAGTTTCGGTGGAAGGATTTGGTGTGCAAGCGGCCCTGCCAAGCTGGATGCCGAACAATATTTCGAAGCGGCCAGTGCGGCTGGCTTTGCTGGCGGAAACCCGTGCCGGATATCAAAACCTGTGCCGGTTGATGACGCGCTACAAATTGCGAGAGAAAGAAAAAGGAACCGGGACGGCGACTTTGGAAGAAGTCGCAGAATATGCGGAAGGATTGGTTTGTCTCACCGGCGGAAATGAAGGAGTCCTGGCAGCGTCGCTGGCCAACGAAGAATACGATGCAGCGCGGCGCAACCTCGAAAAGCTGGTCGGACTTTTCGGGTCGCAGAATGTTTTCGTGGAATTGCAACGGCATTTTGATCCCATTGAGGAACAACGGAATCAGGCGGCAGTTCGTCTTGCAGAAACATTGGATTTACCACTGCTGGCGACCAATGGCATGCGTTATGTGCGGCCCATTGATCGCGAAATTCTGGATGTGTTCACCTGCTTGCGGAATCACTGCCAGCTCGAAACCGCTGGTCGGCTGCTGGAACGCAACGATGAGCGGCATCTTCGTACGGCGGCAAAAATGGCGCGGGTGTTTGCCGATTTGCCGCAGGCAATTGCGAATACCGGGGAACTTTCCGCGCGGCTGAACTACACACTTTCCGATTTGGGCTACGAATTTCCTCGTTATCCAGTAGGTCCGGGCGAAACGATGGATTCGTTTCTCAAAAAACGTTCGGAAGAAGGTTTGCGCGAACGCTACGGCGCAAAACGCAGCGAGGATCTTTTTGCGCGCGCGGAAAAACAAGTGCGGCGCGAGTTGGCGCTGATCGAAAAACTGAAGCTGGCGGGATATTTTTTGATTGTGTGGGACATTGTGCGCTTCTGCCGCGAGCAAGGGATTCTGGTGCAAGGCCGCGGATCGGCGGCGAACAGCGCGGTGTGCTACGCGCTGGGAATCACGGCGGTCGACCCCATCAGCATGGAGCTGCTTTTCGAACGATTCCTTTCCGAAGATCGCGGCGAATGGCCGGACATTGACCTGGATTTGCCAAGCGGCGATCAGCGTGAAAAAGCGATTCAGTATGTTTATCAGCGCTATGGGCAACTGGGCGCGGCGATGACGGCGAACGTGATCACGTATCGCGGTCGATCAGCGGCGCGCGAAGTAGGCAAAGTGCTGGGCTTCGATACAGAAACGCTGGACCGGCTGTCGAGCCTGGTGAGCACGATGGGTTGGACCGGGCCAAAAGATACGTTGGCAAATCATTTTCAGCAGGCCGGCTTCGATTTTCAGCACCCACGCGTACAGAAATTTCATGAATTGTGCGAACGCATTCAGGATTTGCCGCGGCATTTGGGACAGCATTCGGGCGGCATGGTTGTATGCCAGGGGCAATTGGATTCAGTGGTGCCACTGGAGCCGGCCACCATGCCGGGGCGCGTGGTGGTGCAATGGGACAAAGAAGATTGCGCGGATATGGGCATCGTAAAAGTGGATTTGCTGGGATTGGGCATGCTGGCGGTGCTGGAAGAGTGCATGCAACTGGTGCCGACGCACTATCACGTGCCGCTCGACCTTGCGCAACTGCCAGCGGATGATCCGCTGGTGTACGAAACGGTTCGCAGAGCAGACACGATTGGAATGTTTCAAGTGGAAAGCCGTGCGCAGATGTCTTCCCTGCCCCGCAATGCACCGGTGAAATTTTATGATTTGGTAGTCCAAGTGGCCATTATTCGCCCCGGGCCGATTGTCGGAAAAATGATGAATCCTTATATGCGGCGGCGGCAGGGAAAAGAGCCGGTAACGTACGCGCATCCGCTGCTGGAGCCAATTTTGAAACGGACGCTGGGCGTGCCGCTATTTCAGGAGCAGTTGTTGCGGATGGCTATGGCGGCGGCTAATTTCACGGGCAGCGAAGCGGAGGATTTGCGGCGGGCGATGGGATTCAAGCGGTCAGAACAGCGGATGCAGGAAATTGAACGCAAGCTGCGGTCTGGGATGACAGAGAACGGACTCAGCCCGAAGACGCAGGAAGAGATTATTTTGCAAATTACGTCGTTTGCGCGATATGGCTTTCCAGAATCGCATGCGGCGAGTTTTGCGTTGATTGCGTATGCCAGCGCATACATCAAGTGCCATTACCTGGCCGCTTTTACGGCGGCGTTGCTGAATAACCAGCCGATGGGATTTTACAGCGCAGCAACGATTGTGAAAGATGCGCAACGACATGGGCTGCGGGTGCGACCTATTGATGTACTGCAGTCGGAGTGGCTGTGTACCATCGAGCGAACGACAAATAAGGAAGGCCAGGATGTGCCGTGTCTGCGGATTGGGCTGCGCTATGTGCATGGATTGCGGCAAGCGGCGGCGGAAGCGCTGGTGCGCGAACAGCAAGGCGGAGTGTTTGCCGGAATTGATGATCTCGCGAAACGCGTTCCGGAATTACAAAAGGTGGAGTTAGTGACGCTCGGCGAAATTGGCGCTCTGAACAGTTTGGGAAAGGAACTGCACCGGCGGACGGCGCTGTGGCAAGTGGAACGCGCTGCGCGGCCGGCGGGTCCGTTGCTCGACGCGATTTCCGAAGACCACGAAGCTTCGCCGTTGTTGCAGATGACGGATGAAGAGCGACTGGTGGCGGATTTTCATGGCTCGGGCTTGACGGCGGGACGGCATCCTATGGCGTATTGCCGCGCAAGGATGGACGCGCAGCAAATAAAGCGCGCAAGTGAACTGGAGCACATGCGTGATGGCGAGTATGCGCGGATAGCGGGCTGCGTGATTGTGCGGCAGCGGCCGGGAACGGCGAAAGGTTTCGTGTTTTTGAGCATCGAGGATGAAACCGGAATCGCAAACGTGATCATAAGGCCGGACCTCTATGAGAAGTACCGACTGGTGATCAACCGCGAGAAATTTTTGCGCGTGGATGGCGTGCTGCAGAACCAGGACAAGGTAGTGTCGATCAAGGCGACGCAGGTCTTGCCGATCAGCGTGAGCGCTGCGGAAGTAGAGTCACATGACTATCACTGACAATGAGGCACGTAAAAGAGATACCGCCAGAGTTTATCCCGACGTCTCTACAGCGTTTACCGTAATACATTTCATTCCACTATTCAGGAACAATTGAGCAGCCGGCTTAGCGGCAAATTCTGCTTGACAGATTTAAACGCGTGTTTTAAACATATGTTTAGCATGGCTCACCACGCCACAACCCGCTTGTCACGATTGCTCCGCCTGAAGCGGACCACTCCCCGCACCGCAGAGTCGACACGAAAAAAATTGCTGGAGGCTGCGGAGCTGGTGTTTGCGGAACGTGGGTACTACAAAGCCACAATCCGGGAGATTTGCCGGCGGGCGGGCGCGAACGTGGCGGCGGTGAATTACACGTTTGGCGACAAGCTGGGGCTGTACACCGAGACACTGCGGGAAGCGCTGCGAGCGGCGGAAATCGCCAAGGTGACAGCAGCGATGGACGCTGCGGGCACGCCCGAAGAGGTGCTACGAGCTGTGGTACGGGTGCGACTGCACAGCCTGTGCGGAAGAAAGACACCGGATCGCGCGTTTCAGATCGTCATGCACGAATTTTCGCAGCCGACGCCGGCGATGGCGCGAGTGATTGATGAAGGAATGCGGCCGGTCTATGGAAGGATGCTGAAGGCCGTCGGTGCGCTGATTGGGAAACCCCCGGAACACGAGATGACCAAGCTGTGCAACAACAGCATTATCGGCCAGGTGCTGTTCTATAAGTCTTCGCAACCGGTGCTAGTTCGATTGCAACCGGAGTTGAAGCTGACGCCGGAAACGCTGGAGCGAATCGCGGAGCACGTTGCGGAGTTTTCCATTGCGGCGTTGCGAGCGCTGGCAGCGAAGCACGCGGCGCAGCCAGAAAAAATCGCAAGAGGCGAGAGCGACAGAGCCACAGCGGGCGAAGGGCCACAGGAATCGGGAGCCAAACATTCATGAGCGAAACACATACATTGACGCCCCCGGCGAAGGAAAAGGCCGAGTCGCAAGAAAAACCGGCGGCGCCAGCCGGTGCGCCGAGCGAAGAGGGGCCGCCGCGCAGCAAAGTGGCGCGTATTCTGCTGATTGCCGGCGCGATCATGGCGGTATTGCTGATCTGGAAGGTGTTTTTCGCGAATCCTGCCTTGCCAGAAAGTATTGTGGCGCTGAGCGGACGAATCGAGGGCGACGATTCGGCAGTGGCGCCGAAAACCAGCGGCAAAGTGATGGAAATTACGGTACGCGAGGGCGATTCAGTCACAGCAGGTCAGGTGATCGCGCGCTTGGACGATGCGCAGGTGCGAGCCCAAGAAGCCGCAGCGCGAGCGGCGTTAGTGGATGCGCAGGCCAAGGCGCAATCCGCGAATGAACAAATCAGCGTGCTCCAAGAGCAGTTGCGGCAAAGCCAGTTGCAGAGCACGCAATCGACAACCGATGCCGAAGGGCGCGTGCGGCAGGCACAAGCCGATTTGACGGCGGCGGAAGCGGACCTGAAGCAACAGGAAGCAGCTTTGAAGCTCGCGGAATTCAATCGAGAGGCGTACACGAAGCTCGCAAAAACGGGAGCAGTCTCGACGCAGCAAGGCTTGCAAGCGGAAGCAACTGCTGAGCAGCAGCAGGCTGCAGTCGCGGCGGCGCAACGACGCGTGGAATCAGCACGCGGCGCGCTGACCACCGCGCAGGCCAATCTGGACAACCCGAAGATTCGCGATGCGCAAGTGGCGAGCGCGAAGCGGCAAATCGTGCAGCAAGACGCACAAGTGGCGGCGGCAAAAGCGCAGACGCAGCAGGCACAGGCGCAGTTGACCGAGGCAGAAGCAAATCGCGCGGATTTAACCGTAGTGGCGCCCTTCACGGGAACGGTGCTTACACGAACGGCAGAGCCAGGCGAAGTGGTGCAAGCCGGAACGGCAATTATTACGCTGCTCGATTTGAGCAGAGTGTATCTGCGGGGATTCATTCCCGAAGGCGACATTGGAAGAGTGAAGATCGGGCAAGCGGCGCACGTGTTTCTGGATTCGGCGCCGGACAAGCCCCTGGACGGATACGTATTGCGAATTGATCCGCAAGCAACCTTCACACCCGAGAACACTTATTTTCGCAACGATCGCGTGAAACAAGTGGTGGGCGTAAAACTGCAATTGACGCAGGGCGTCGGCTTCGCGAAACCGGGAATGCCGGCGGACGGCGAGATCCTGGTGAGCGGCGACAAGTGGCCGAAGCACCGGCGCACACAATGAGCCCAGCCATCAGCGAACGGCAAGAACTGGAAGCAACCGGCGCTGCGAGCAGCGGAGCGGCAATCGTAGTGCGCGATCTGTGGAAGCGCTATGGAACGCTGGAAGCCGTGCTGGGGATCAGTTTTGAAGTGGAGCGCGGAGAGATTTTTGGGTTGATAGGCGCGGATGGCGCAGGAAAGACCACGACGTTTCAGATTCTGGCAGGAGTCATGGAGGCCAGTTCGGGAGTTGCGGAGATTTTTGGAAAGCCGGCACGACAGGCGCGTTCACGTACGGGATATTTGACGCAGACGTTCAGCTTGTATCTCGATTTGAGCGTGGAAGAAAACATTCGGTACCTGGGTCAACTGCGGCATGTACCGGAAGAGGAAATTGAGAAGCGCGGGAGCCGGTATTTGCGGGCATTTGATATGGACCGGTTTTCTGGACGGCTGGCAGGACAACTGAGCGGAGGGATGAAGCAGAAGCTGTCGCTCGTGTGCGCGCTGGTGGCGGAGCCACAGATTTTGCTGCTGGATGAGCCTACGACCGGCGTAGACCCAGTATCGCGACGAGAATTTTGGGACACCGTGGCGCACCTCGCCGGAGAAGGTTTGACTGTACTGGTGGCAACACCCTATCTGGATGAGGCCGAGCGCTGCCACCGAGTAGCGCTGATCCACCAGGGAAAAATCCAGCAGATCGGGACGCCGGATGAAATTCGCGGCAGTTTGAACGCGAAGCGTTTGGAGTTGCGCACGCCACAATTGCAAGGAGCATTAAGCACCCTAACAGCAGCGGCGAAGCAGCCCGGAAGCCGGATTTTCGACGTCCAGAGGTTTGGCGACCGGCTGGATTTGCTTTCAAGAAGCCCGGAAAAGACGCGAGAAGAAGTGACGCAGCTGATGGACGAGAAAAACTTCGCGATCGAGAACCTGCGCGTAGATGAGCCAACGCTGGAGAACACGTTTGTGGCGACGCTGCGCAGCCTCGGCGAGCGAGCACGAGAAGAACAGTTTCCGAGCCGGCATCTGCATCGAGGGATGCGCGGGCAAGTAGGAATTGGGGCGAAGAAGTTAACGAAGAAGTTCGGATCATTTACGGCGGTACATGACGTGAGCCTGGAAGTTCGGCATGGCGAGATTTATGGGCTGCTGGGAGCAAATGGCGCAGGAAAAACCACAACGATCAAGATGCTATGCGGCCTGCTCGAGCCGACGAGCGGAACCATGCGTCTGGCGGGCGAGCAAGAAACGCTGCGCTCCACGCGGGTGCGCCAGCAAATCGGATACATGTCGCAAAGGTTTTCGCTGTACGACGATTTAACCATCGAGGAGAACCTGGAATTTTTCGCCGGTGTATATGGCGTGCCGGAGCAGGAGCGGCAAGAGAAAGAGGAGTGGGTGCTGCGATTTTCGGGATTGGAAGGCAAACAGCACCAGTTGACGGGGAGTTTGCCGGGTGGATGGAAGCAACGAGTGGCGTTCGGGTCAGCGATCATGCACGAGCCAGCGATTGTGTTTTTGGACGAGCCTACGTCGGGCGTAGATCCGCTGGCGCGGCGGGCGTTCTGGTCGATGATCAACCACTTGGCGGACTCGGGCACAGCGGTGTTGGTGACGACGCATTATCTGGAAGAAGCGGAACAGTGCAACCGGCTGGGACTGATGGTCGCAGGAGAGTTGCTGCTGGAAGGAACGCCAAGTGAGATCAAGGCACGGCAGAAGGGGCATCTGTTGGAATTTCGTGTGGATGACACGCAGAAGGCGGCGGATCTACTGAAGTTAGACAGTGCGCGTTGGAGAGTTTCGATTTTTGGACGCTGGTTGCATGTGATCAGTGATGACGACGCGGAGACAGCGATTCGGGAAACCACGGCGAGGCTGGAGAGGGCTGGGCTGAAGATTTTGGAAGCACGAGAAGGACGATTCTCCTTGGAAGACGTATTCATCAGCGTAGTGGAGCACGCGCGAACGCAAGGCAAAGTCGGCGCGGAAGAGTAAGGCGAGCGCGGATTGCGCGCTGACGACGCAGCGAGCTCGGCGAAGCGAGTTGGTGTTTGAGGATTGAGGCTGCGAAATGCGAAGGGTCCTGGCGCAGGCACAGAAGGAGCTAATTCAGCTATTGCGCGACCGGCTGGCGGTGGCGCTGGCGCTGCTGCTGCCAGTGATTCTGCTGCTGCTGCAGACAACGGCGATTTCGTTGACGGTGAATGATCTGCCGATCGTGGTGCAGAATCTAGATGGATCGCAAACTTCGCAGAAGCTAGTAGATGCGTTTCGCAACGCCATTAGCTTTCACATTGTGGCCTGGCCGGCGGACAAGCAGCCGGAAGCCGCGTTTACTTCGAACAAAGCGCGCGGAGCGGTGATTATTCCAGTAGATTTTGGGCGGCGGATCGCGCGGGGCGAGCAGGCAGACGTGCAGATGCTGGTGGACGGCTCGGATTCGAACACAGCGCAGATTATTGCAGGAGACGCGCAACAGATTGTCCGAGCGTTCAACGCCCAGACAGGAGCGACGCGGCCAGATCCAGTCCTGGCGGCGATTCGACTGTGGTACAACCCGAGCCGGTCTTCGAAGATGTTCTATGGGCCGGGAATTTTCGTGATGGCGATGTCCATTTTCCCGCCGCTGCTCGCCACCTTGGCGATGTCGAAAGAAGGCGAACAAAAAACGATTCTGCAGGTGTACGTGGCGAATATTTCGGCGCACGAGTTTCTGCTGGGGAAGACTCTGGCGTTCATGATTGTGGCCAGCGCGGAAGCACTGATCATGCTGGCGATTCTCTTTGCGGGATTTGGTTTGCGTTTTGCGGGCGATCCGACACCGTTTCTGGTAGCGACGGTGTTGTACATGTTTTGTGTAACGACGTTCGGGAACATGGTAGGAGCGGCGATTCCGAGCCAGGTGGCGGCAGTGCAAGCAATCGCGCTAACCGGATTTTTGCTGGTGTACATGTTTTCCGGGCTGCTGTTTCCGATTTCGAATATTCCGTCATCGATCCGTTGGCTATCGAATTTTGTGTGGGGCCGCTACTACATCGAGATTGTGCGCGACGCGATGCTCGCAGGCGGTGGGTGGCCGGCGGTGTGGTGGAAAGTGCTGATCGTGGGCGGAATCGGCACAGGTTTCTACGGGCTGGCGTGGCGCAACATGCGGCGGATGCAGTTGAAGGTTTGACGATGCGAAGAAAACTACGATCGCTGATTGATCCGCGGATGTGGGCCTTGGTACGCAAGGAATTCCGGCAAATTCTGCGGGACCGGCGCCTCGCGATGTCGCTGATTGTGCCGCCGACGCTGCAACTGTTGCTATTTGGATTTGCACTAAACCCGACGGTGGCAAACCTGCATCTGGGCGTGGTGGACGATAACAAAACGCCGGAAAGTCGCGAACTGATCGCGCAGATGACACAGAGCCAAAGCTTTTCCGCGAGCGGCGACTATCTTTCCATCGAGGAAATGTCCAAAGATTTGGCGAGCGGCAAACTCGATGCGGGGCTGGTGATTCCGTACGACTACACGCGGGACTTGCAGCGCGGCCGGGCGGTGACGGTACAAGTGCTGCTGAACGCGATGAACTCGAACACGGCAACAATTGCGCAGGCATACGCGCAAGGGGTGATTGCGACGTACAACCAAGGGCTGGCCGGGCAAGGCATCCATGCGCAATTCCACCAGATTGCGGCGACGGACGTGAGCCGGAAAGGAAGCGTGCTGCTGCGGCCGTCGTTTTTATACAACCCGGGACTGCAGCCCACGTGGTTCATTGTTTCAGGAATTCTGGGTGTGCTGCTGATTTTGAATGGATCGCTGATTTCGGCGGCGGCGCTGGTGAAAGAGCGCGAGACGGGAACGTTGGAACAGTTGCTGATGTCGCCGGCCACGACGACGCAGGTAATTGTAGCGAAGTTGTTCCCGCTATTTGCGTTGCTCTGCATGATGGGCCTGATGGCGATGGTAGTGATGCGCGTAATTTTCGATATTCCGTTCCGCGGAAACATTGTCCTGGTGATGGGAGCGGCAGCGTTATGCCTGCTGTGCGGGATCAGCATCGGAACGTTCATCGCGACATTTACAAAGTCGGCGCGGCAAGCTCAGCTGACGCTGTTTTTTGTGAATCCGCCGCTCACTTCTCTTTCGGGAGCGTTTACCCCAGTGGAAGCGATGCCGAAGTGGTTGCAGCCCGTGGCACAGTTCAATCCCATTCAACATTTCGGGCAGATCTCGCGAGGCGCCATGATCAAAGGCAGCGGCATCGCGACGCTGTGGCCGAACTTTCTGGCGCTGCTGGCGTTTACGCTGGTGCTGGTGTCGCTGAGTATCTGGCGGTTCCGTAAACAGCTGAGCTGAGACACAGGGAATCTCATGGAAAAGAGCAAGCACATGGCGATTTTTATTCTGACGAACGCGAAAAAGATGGTGGCGCAACTCGCGGTAGCGGGCGGGATGGCGTGGCTGGCATGCAGCGTTCAAGCCGCGGCGCAAGGCCCGGCGCAAGGAGCGCAACAAGGTGGCCAAGCCACACAAGCAACGCAATTGCCGCTTTCCGGTCGCACCACGGCGCAGTCGAATGGAACGGTGAAGGCAACCGAGTCGCCGATTTCGGGTCTAACCAACAGCGTGAACACTCTCAACTCGTCAGTGCAGGCGCAGGGCGCGTATGCGGGAAGCATATCAGGCCTGGCAAAGATGCCTTTCTCTGGAAAGCTCGGATTCCAGGAAGCGATTCAGCGGGCCCTGGCGTTCAACCTGGGGCAGACAGGCGCGACGCAGGCCATGCGGCAAGCGCAAGGACAAGCGCATGCGATGCGCAGCTATCTGCTGCCGAATATCAACGGCACCGCTACCGAAAACATGCAAACGACCGATTTGCGGGCGTTCGGATTCAAATTCAACGTGCCGGGT
>Ga0335080_10000842_pt1 | contig 29013 bp, 14 predicted proteins | sample Lox_Sample_34_FD_206720 | JGI IMG/M metagenome (GOLD analysis project Ga0335080, IMG submission 206720) | Soil microbial communities from Loxahatchee National Wildlife Refuge, Florida, United States - Lox_Sample_3.4 | ecosystem: Environmental > Terrestrial > Soil > Wetlands | place: USA... | reverse complement strand
GTCACAAATGTCCTCAGCCAGCGGGCGCACTCGTCCATGCCGGCCTCTTCCCCGCCCTCATGTGGAAGCTGGATCAGAGCCTTCTTCTGCCCCGAGGCAATCGCATCTCGAACGTACTCGGCGGCTTCCCACTCGCGGCATTCAAAGACGATAAGGACGTCAACATTCGGCAGCGCCTGCATACACTGCTGAATGTAATGCCCGGCATGGGCAAGTTTAGTCACTCTCAGTTTCGGATCACCGACCAGTCGCATGCTGCGCGTTTTCAGCTTGGTCTGCATGTCCCTTGCTAATTCCTCGAGGCTCGTTTCCGGGATCACATATTCGTGCGAAAAGGGGTTTGTGGATTGCGCCGCGTAGTTCTCCCATCCCATGGTTTTGTTCCATCCTGTAAAGATTCCATCCGGACGGTGCGCGTGCCAGTGATCGTGAAACCGCCAAACTACCATTTTGTTTTTTTCGAGGAAGTTGACTTTGTGGTTGTAAAGGGGATCGTACCGTACATCGGAGACAACGTCAGCGGCGCTCCAAAACGTTGGCTCATGTGTGATCACGAAGTTGTTGCCGGCCGCGATGGAACGTTGGAGTAGATCAAGCGTGGACATGAAAGTTGTCGTAATCCCAGTGATAGGAGCATCCGGGTCGCCGATCTTGAATTCATCAGCCGTGGGAGTGTGCCAGGGCACTCCGACTTTCTCCTTGATCCGCGCCACCACTTCACGCGCCGTTAATGGTGAGCTCGAGTGATTCTGCGCCCGCATCAATAGCGGAGCCATAACAAGCCCGCTCCCGGTGACCTGGCAAAATCTTCTACGGGATAGTTTCATTTCTTCCAATCGCATATTTCGCCTATCCGAGTGTCCAGAATGGCTCGCCCGCCGGAACCCATTCGATGGGAACCTCAGTAACGAAGCCTTTCAGCCATTCCGCCATCTCTCCGCATCCTGGCTCCTCGGATGCTTCGTCACCCAGCAGAACTAAGCCTTTTGCTCTCCCCGCGGTCACAAGATCCTGAAAATAGGGACCTGCTTCCCACTCGACCGCATCCCCCGTAATCACTACGTCGAGGTCAGGCTCACGAAGGATCCTCTCCGCATCCGCTACCAAGAGCAGCCCATGCGTCAAGGCGACTTTGCTCACCCTTGCCTCCGGCTTTCCGATGATCCTCACACCATGAACGTTGAGCTTTTTCTTGATGCCCTCAGCGAAACTGCTCAGTGAAGTTGTGGGTAACCGGAAGTAAACGTTGCGAGGGTCATAAGCACCTTCGCCCCTGCCCGGCACCACGTGAAAACTGTCCCACCCAAGTGCTCGTGAAAGTCCGCGCAGCTGGCCGTCTGTCTTTCGTGCATCCCAGTTGTCGAAGAAACGGATGATGACTAAATTGTTCCTGGAAATAAACTCCTGCTTGGCGCGCCAGACAGCGTCGTTGTCCAAGAGTTCTTTCGACGGCGCGGGACCATTCCTCCAGAATGATGGAGCGCGTTCGCCGCGGCTGTAGCTAGGAGCCTCGCGGCAGATGACAACGTTCTTGCCTGAACTGAGGGCCTTATGAAGGACCTCGAGGGTTGGTGTGAATGAGGTCGCAATCCCCGTGACCGTGGTCTCACCACTCCCAAAGAGGATACCGTCGGAAAAGCCGTCGGAGCGCTGACTCTGCCACGGAACTCCGACGTTTTTTTGTATCCGCTCGATCAACTGCTGACTACTGATCATCGATGTCACCGCGTTCCATCTGCAGCTCCGACCGAAGCTCGTTTCAAATCCACCGCAGCACCCAAGTGCCGATCAAAGAACTTAATCATCACGTTGAGTGCGTCCTTCGACTCCGGAACATCCGCGTTGTAAAAGAAACCGTGGAATAAACCTTCCCATACGTGGAGTTCGGCCTCGACCCCCATTTTCACCAACTGCTGGTGCGTGTAGAGGGCGGAACTTAGTTCAAAACCGCGAGTGCCCGTGATGATGAGCGTCGAGGGAAACTTCGAAAGAATCTCTGGCGAGCTGATAGGCGAAACCAAAGGATCTTTCGGATCCGTATCAGCGAAATAACTTAGCGGAGGCCTTGCTCCTGGTGTAATTGGCGGTGCCAATCGAGCCTCGCCGAGTGGCATCGCCGTATAAAGCGCATCGCCGCCGAATACGCCTCCTGCGGACGCGCAGAAAATACCAATCGCCCCCGGTAAAGGCAGTGAGTGCTTTTGAAACCAGGCGATCGACATCGCGGTCTGCATCCCCCCGGCGGAACAACCGTAGATACCAATGTTCTCTGGCTTGTGGCTTTTGAGGAGCTGTTGGTAAACGCTGGCAACGTCTTCGCTGGCCGCCGGGAACTTATAGTCGGGACCTTCACGGTAGTCGACACTCACGACTTCAATCTGGCCCAAAGCGGATACAGGAATAGATTCAAGTTCTGCGCAACCAGGCCAGCAGCCCATGAACCCGCCGCCGTGAAGATTGATCAATACTCGGTCTTTGTTTTTCGCGGAGACTCCACTTTTTGGCGTGTAGTCGTACACGTGCACGCCGCCGGTTTTCTCGTCTTTCCGGTCGACAGCGAACAGTTCGCGGTCACGTGTGATGTACGGCTTCATGAATCGCGGCACCCCGGCATCTTGTTTCAGGATTTCCGGGTCCTGCATGTCTTTTAGGTGTTGTGTCAGGTACGCCTTCGCTTCCGGACTCAGAAATGAGGAAACGGGTGCCGTCTGCGCTGGTATCTCGACAGTGCCGTCGGCTTGAACCACGACTTTTTTCTGCTCCGGGGGATTAGTATCTTGCGCAGAAATTGCGGTCGGGAGGAGGAAGCAAGCGATTGGCAACAGCGCAATAACCGAGGGAAGCTTCGACATGGTGGCGAGCCTCTTAACGTCGAGGATGATCGTTGCAGTTGAAGAAGAAGCACCGCCCATTGCTGGGCGGTGCCGTTACGAGCGGCTAGAAACCAACTCGCAGACCGAATTGAATTGCGCGAGGCGGGTTCACCTGTGAAGTTACAATGCCGAAGTTCGGAGTTCCTACCTGCTCGTTTGGCGCACCGAATCGTACATGATTGAACGTATTGAAGAACTCCGCCGTGAATTGCAGATAGACACTCTCTGTTATGTCATTTCGTTTTGAGATCGAGAAATCCCAGTTGTTCATGTGATCCATGCGGACCGTGTCAATGTTTCGAGGCGCGTTGCCGAACCTCACCTCGCTGGCGGTGTCCACAGGCTGGAAGCAGGCCGTGTTGAACCAGCCATTGGCAGCCCTGTGTTGACGCGAGCCCGACACTTTCAGATCGCACCCTGCAACAAGATCGGGCCGCATCCATAAGCCTTGAGCTCCGAAGTATCCCTGGCCACCGCCTAGTTGGCTAAGAGCAGACCCGGGGAAGAATTGGTACGAACTTATGGGAACACCACTCCGTATGGCCGTGATGCCGTTGACCCGCCATCCACCAACTACCGCGTTGAGTGCTCCCTTGGCATCCGACAAGAAGTGCTTGTTGCGGCCGAAGGGCATATCAACACCGTACCCGATGGAAAGGTTCTGAGGAATGTCGTACGAACTCAGTGAATATTCGTGATCGAGATGGTTGTTGTCCTGAGTCGATCCTCCAAAGATGAAGCCTTCGTCCAAAAAGGCACTTGAGCTGTCAGTGTTGGACATCAGCCGGGACCAGGTATAGGCCACACTCAGGATGCCTTTGGAACCAAACCGTTTCATGAACGACGTCTGGAGTGACCGGTAGTTTGAGGTACCCCTGTGCGGATCCAGGAATAGAACGCGCTGGTATTGCGGGAAGGGCAGCAAAAGCTGGCCAGTCGAAACCGTTGGACCCGATAGGGGTCCCGGGGTTGTAATGATTCCGAAGAAGGGATTCGGGACCTGAGCCAATAACGCAGCTGGTCCCATTGAAAAATACTGATCGGGCAACTGATTCTGGTTGAAATTCGAAACGGTCGCCCACCCCTGCAAGAGAAGGTGGGTTCCTCTCGATCCCGCATACGCCACCGTAAGAGATGCATCCTTGCCGATCTGCCGTTCGACTGCTGCGTTCCATTGCTGCACATATGGCATTTTGTCGCCAGGAGTGCGCATGGCAAAGATACCCTGTCCGTAGAAGTCACCGGGAGCCGCATTGCGCCGCAGCGGCGTGGGGAGACCATTAGGAAACGGGTTGGCGACCGTCGCGGTCGGACCGCCCGAAGCTGGAGCCAGATTCACAGGCGAGAGGTTCGGTCCATCTTGACTGAGCGTGCTGGGAGGATAGGAAATACCATACGCCCCGCGCAACACAGTTTTATCGGTGAGCCGGTAGGCTAACCCAAGACGCGGCGAGAAAAGCTTCCAGTGCAAATAGTCTTCTCTCTGCGAAGGCCACGCCGGGCTCTTAACGAGGGCCACATTCCCCATCAGCTGTTGTGTTTGCCCAGTAACTGGATTCAGGAAAGATCCGAGGGGACTGGCCTGCTTCGGCAGAAATACCGTGTCGTTATTGTTCGCTTCTGAGAAAACGCTGGGCTGATCCCAGCGGAGACCGGCTGTAATGGTCAGCTTTCTGGTCGCTTGGAAGGTATCGTCGACAAAGAAAGCGTATGACGTGAAGTACGCCCTGGAGCCGCCAATCATACCGGGCGCTACCTGCGTGCCTTGTGCGCCGATGACGCCAAGCAGTGCCGAAGCGACAGCGGAACCGCCCGTGCCGGACGTGTCCGCGGTAGCCCCTTGGTCGAAGTTCAGCGTGAGTACTCCGTTTTCCGGATCCGAAATCCACTGGACATGGCGTAGGAAGCCCCCAACCTTAAGCTGGTTCCGACCGAAGATTTTCGTCAAACTTCCCGACAATCCATACACATTTTGGTGCCAGAAGAGCTGCGAACCGATTCCATTGCTTCCGGTGACGCCAGAGTTATCGTTGAAGCTCATGGCCGGATAGTTTGCTGGAGCCACAAGCTGGCCTGCAAGGCCTGCCCAACCGGAACCGAATTGAGAGAGGTCAACCCCTTGGCTGTCAGGGAACTCGTGTTGGAAGACACGCAGATAGGAGAGCCGCAGATCCAAAATCGTCGAAGGATTGAAGGCATGCGTGTCTCCCAGTATTGCAGAATGAGTGTAGATACCAGTATGGCCCTGACCCGCAGTGTGGGTCCCCCACGCATCATAGGCGTTGCTATCCGCCTTCCAATACGTGTACCGGGCAAACAAGGCGTTCTTGTCGGAAAAACGGTGGTCCACACGAGCGTTGTATTGAGCGTTGATTCCTCCAGTGGCCATCTGGGTGATGAAGTTGTTCACGACGCCCGGCCGGTTAGGAGCGGGATAAGATTTCGCAAACAGTGCCAGAGCACTTTGATCGAGCCTGTTGCTGCAGATTGTGTTGAGAACACCGGCGCACTGAAATTGTGGGCTTCCGGGCTGGCTTTGGTCGTAGATTGGCGGCAGCCCAGCTGCCGTAAAGTCCCCTCCCAGCTCAGCAGGTGTAGGAACAGTGTTCGTCACAAGCGTTCCCGTCTTCAGCACTTGACGTTCAAATCCGAAGAAGAAGAAGGTCCTATCTTTGACTATGGGGCCGCCGAATGTTCCACCAAACTGGTTTTGGATCAGCGGCACGCGAGCAAGCCCGGCCTGATTCGAGAAGTAATCGTTCGCGTTCAGGACTTTATTGCGCAAGTATTCGTATGCTGTTCCATGGAATTTGTTGGTTCCCGACTTGGTGGTGAGGTTAATGATTCCTCCCGCGTAGCTACCATACTCGGCGCCAACATTGTTGGTGACAACCCGAAACTCTTGGACCATGTCCTGAGTGGGAATGAGCGAATTAAGATTGCCGGCAGGCGCATTGGATGCCACGCCATCGATGTAGAACGAACTCTGGTTGCCGAAGCCGCCACCGATCGCGTAGTTGCCAAAGCCAATGGCATTGGTCCTGGCGCCGCCGGCCTGATTCGAGACAGCGTTGCCATAGGTGCCACCTTGAGCCACGACCCCGGGTACCAACGTGAGCATATTGTTGACGTTTCTGCCGCTCAACGGAATGCTCTCCACTTCCGTTTGCGAGATGGTGGTCCCCAGAGACGCACTGTCGGTTTGTAGAGGAGGAGCCTCAGTAGTCACGAGCACGCTCTCCGTCACATTGCCGACTTGCAGCTTCGCGTCAACACGGGTCGCAACGTCAACTTGGACTTCCACATTGTCCTGGATGAACTGCTTGAATCCTTGCGTCTGTACTTCAACGCGATAAATCCCGGCGATGAGATTCGGAAAGGAATACGTTCCCGCACTGCTACTCTGCATGGTGCGAGTCTCGTTCGTGCCGAGATTGGTCAGCTTTACGGTTGCTCCAGAGACGGTGGCTCCGCTCGCGTCGGCGACGGTTCCGACAACAGTGCCGAATCTCACTTGAGCTCGTGCGCCTGTGCACAGAATGGCAATAGCAGAAATCGTCAGGAGCGTCGACAAGACCGTTGCAACGAAACCCCGCCTAACGGAGTTCGCGTCAACTCGCTTAAGTCCCGAATTGCACCCGGACGTCCTGGTGCGTTCACTCCGCAACAATGGAAGGAAAGAAGCTAGAACGTCGCGCATTTTGTCACCTCGTTCAACGTGGAAGGACGACAAACTTTCTCTGCAGACTGATCCCCACTCGAATACGCGATTGCAGTGCATCGCTCTCCGGCAGCACACAAGATCAGCGGACCCGATGAACCTGATCTGGAGTGAACTTTTATCGCTGTGGTTAGTGAGCTGTCAAGATTATTTGCAGACAACTATCATAAAGTTGTCTATACCTTCTCTGAAGAGTCCTAGGTTTTTGGGCTTCGAATCGAGTGATTCAGACGTGAATCTCCTAGGCGTGAATCGCGTATTTGACAAACCTGAGGGGTGATCTGAATTGTTGACTTGCCGGAGCTGGCGCGGACGGGTGGGAGCAACTACTTCAGACTCGATTGCGTCCGTTCCCATTACTGCCCAGCGCAATGCATGATTTGCGCACAACAATCTCGCATCTCAGCAACACGTCGCGAGGCGGCAAATCGGGATTGGCAATTCGGTCCAGCATGACAGCGATGGCCATTCTTCCGATATCCCGACACGGCTGGTGCAGAGTCGTTAGCGGCACAGGCAACAGGCGCGCATATTTCACATCATCAATTCCCACGATCGAGATGTCCTCGGGTATTCGCTGGCCGAGGGATATCAATGTGTGCATCAGATTTCCGGCGGTCAAATCATTCGCGCAAACGAAGGCGTCGGGGCGACTCTTCTTTAACACCGACTTGATGAACCTCATATCGCTCGCGTGTCCGACTGCAACCAGGTCCCGCCTTGGCCTTTCACCTTGAGACAAGAGCGCTTCACGATATCCCGCCATGCGCGCATCGACAGTCGGCGCAGAGTTCGGCCGGGCAAAGAAGACAATGCGTTTTGCCCCAGCTTTCATGAGGTATTCCGTCGCAAGAAATCCCGTGCGCCGGTTATCGATACCTACCAAGTCGTACTTGCTGCGCTGCGGATAGGGCTCGAGATCCCGATCCAACAGCACCACAGGAATGCCGGCTCGATCGAAAGCAGCAACAATCTTGTGGTTCGATTGAAAACGATTCGCGCTGAATTCTACCGGAGCAAAAAAGACACCAGAAACCTTCTGGGAAATGTATTGGTCGCACAGTTGTTCGGCCGCTTGCTCCTTCTCTTGTTCCTGAGACACGGTATTGCCCCACAAGAGCGAATGATGCATCGCCTCCTGAGACTCCATCATTCCCTTGCAGATCGCTTCAAAAATCTCCGTCTGCCCCAGTTCAGGAATCAGCAGTCCGAAAACATGGCTGCCACTGCGGGAATTGGAGGACACATATGTGCCGGATCCAACACGTCGGGTGACGAGCCCCAGCGCCTGCAACTCGTGCATAGCTCGGAATACCGTCATTCGTGAGGCGCCAAAACGGCGAACCAGTTCTGCTTCGCTCGGCAAGCGCTTCCCTGGTCTATAACGACCTGAAGAAATCTCGCTCTGAAGCTTTTCCAAGATCTGTCGATATTTATGGTTGGCCATAGGGCCCCGTGTTTCTTCTTCCTGTCGCACACCTTGCGATAGCCAGCGAACCAGCATACGCCTTGCCTCAATAGATTGCCATATACAACTTCGAGATCACTCCTGAATCAATTGTCTTGACACCTCTAGTCTGTCGCTCTAGAAGTATCTTGGCCAAAGAGCCCATTCAAAATGATTTGGTAGCGGTCAATTCTTGAGAAACCAAGTCCAACTGATAACGTACGTCGATCGATTGGCGGGGGATCTACCGCGGCTCAAACAGCTACTGGACGTCCAATGGTCTGGACTTTTCGGCGGTGTACATCTGCTTCCCTTTTTCACTCCAATTGATGGAGCTGATGCTGGGTTCGATCCAATCGACCATACCGAGGTTGATCGCCGGCTTGGAGACTGGCAGGACGTACGCGCGCTAGGCGAGCATCAAGAGGTGGTGGCAGATCTCATTGTCAATCACGTATCCAGCGATTCACCGCAATTTAATGATTTCTCTGAGCACGGTACCGCCTCACGTTTCGCAGGCGTGTTTTTAACCTACGACCGCGTCTTCCCTTCGGGAGCGCGCGAGGAGGATCTTCTATGCATCTATCGCCCGCGTCCCGGGTTACCGTTTACAGAAGTAACTCTGAAATGCGGCGAAAATCACCTTCTGTGGACAACCTTCACGCCGCAGCAGGTTGACATTGACGTTCAGCATGTCGAAGGAAGAGCTTACCTGCAAACCATCCTCCATCGCTTTCAAGATGCTGCGGTAAAGATGATTCGGCTGGACGCTGTCGGCTATGCCATCAAGAAGCCTGGAACCAGTTGTTTTATGATTCCGGAAACTTTTCACTTCATCGCAGAACTCACTTCGCAAGCGCACAGCCTGGGCATAGAAGTGCTCGTCGAAATTCACGGTTACTACCGGCAACAGATAGAAATCGCGCGTCAGGTGGATTGGGTCTACGATTTCGCTCTTCCCCCTCTCATCCTGCACACCCTTTTCGAACGTAATGCGAAAGCACTCGGACAGTGGCTTTCGATGCGGCCGCGAAACTGCATCACGGTCCTTGACACGCATGATGGCATTGGCGTGATCGATGTAGGCGCTGGCGGCAAGGGCGAACCCGGCCTGCTTGCTCCCAAAGACATCGACCACCTCGTCGAAACGATTCACGCCCGTAGCAAGGATCAGAGTCGAATGGCAACCGGAGGCGCCGCGAACAACCTCGACTTGTACCAGGTCAACTGCACGTACTATGACGCCTTGGGCCGCCGAGACAACGAATATCTGATTGCCCGCGCGATTCAATTCTTCTCGCCGGGTATCCCGCAGATCTATTACGTAGGCCTGCTGGCCGGCGTCAACGACATGGAACTCCTCTCCCGATCCAGAGTGGGCCGCGACATCAACCGGCACTACTACACACCCGCCGAAATCGAGGCCTCGCTACAAAAGCCGGTTGTTCAAAAGCTGCTAACACTCATTCGCCTGCGGAATACCCATCCGGCATTCGCTGGACACGAGGAGATCGAAAGTCCGTCGGACCATACACTCGTGATCACATGGAACAATGCCGAACACTGGGCGAGGCTGTTTGTTGATCTTACTGAACCAAGAGCCTTGGTTACCCACTCAAATTCTGTTGCCGATCGGGCATCAAGCATAGCAGCATGGGATTCCCGGCCACGGATCACAGACACCGAGGTATTTCCATGAACGTTACAACAACCGCACAGCGAAATCTCTCGCTGATCAAGTGGCTGACATTCTTCATGTTCATGATGTTCGCCATGACTACCGATTCCGTGGGCGTCATCATTCCAGAAGTCATAAAAGAATTTCATCTCAGCATGACGGTGGGAGGCGCATTTCATTACGCCGCCATGTCAGGCATCGCATTTGCAGGGTTCTTCCTGGGCTATCTCGCAGACAAACTGGGAAGAAAGAAAAGCATTATCTTGGGACTGGTGCTGTTTGCATTGAACTCGTATCTGTTTTCCGGAGGCCGTTCGTTTGCGTTCTTTGTACTTCTGCTTGTCATCTCTGGTGTGGCGATCGGCATTTTTAAGACTGGGGCGCTGGCCTTGATCGGTGACATCAGTCAATCCACAACTGAGCACACGGCAACCATGAACACCGTCGAAGGATTTTTCGCTGTGGGCGCCATCATTGGGCCTGCGATTGTGGCGCGTCTCTTGGCGGGCGGTACTTCCTGGAAGTGGTTGTACGTGATCGCCGGGACGATTTGTTTATTGCTCATCGTCACGGCCTCGTTTGTGAAATATCCGCAAACAGCCGGGAGTTCCGAGTCCGTGGATCTGAAACGCACACTTCAGATGATGAAGAACCCGTATGCTCTGGGCTTTTCCGCGGCGATATTCTTATATGTCACCGTCGAAAGCGCGGTCTATGTGTGGATGCCGACGCTGCTTGCAGGTTACCAAGGGCGGCTGATTTGGGTGGCCACTTACGCGATTTCGATCTTCTTTGTCCTCCGCGCCGCTGGGAGATTCATCGGGTCCTGGGTTCTCGCCCGCTTGAACTGGGCAACCGTCGTTACCGTATTCAGCCTCGCCATACTTCTTTGCTTCGGGATTTCGATGCTTGCGGGAGTTCGTGTCGCTATTCTTCTTCTGCCGTTGTCGGGCCTTTTCATGTCGGTGCTCTATCCGACACTCAACTCGAAAGGCATCAGCTGTTTTCGCAAGCCGGAACATGGCGCGGTGTCCGGAGTGATTCTGTTTTTCACATGCGTGGCGGCTGTTTTGGGACCACTGGCCATGGGTCTGGTTAGCGACCATTTTGGTAATCCCAAGTATGGTTTCGTGCTCGCCACTGTATTCGCTGCGTTACTCTTCGTGGGACTCCTACTCAACCAAATCTTCAATCCAGCGCGCAATCGTCTTCAACGACTCGATCACAGCGAATACGAGTTGGCTGAGACCCAGTCAGTGGGCGCGCAAGCGCGCAGCTAGACCGTTTATCATTTCGACGATATGAAACGTCGCGGCATCAGCGGCTTAGGCATTTCGCGGAAAGCAACGGACGGCACCGTATCGGTGGCTCGTCGTTCCAACATCCTGGACGGCAGACCCGGTTTTCAACTTCAGAGTAGCTGGGGCCATATTTCAGTCCTTGAAGGGGGAGGGCATATCTGTGGGTTGACGCTGAACGCTGTCGGCAGCACCAATCCGATGTGGAAACCGACTTGGAAGACGATCGATCCTCCAGCATATGGCCCTCAGAAGCACCGCAACCTATACGGTGCACCACCCGAAGGCCGATTGTTGGCCGGAATCGCCGGCCACAGCATCAGCTTTGACTTCTTTGGGCCACCTTCAGCGGCAGAGATCGCGGCCGGCCACAGTACACATGGCGAGGCCCCGGTCGTGAAATGGCGAAGGCAATCGCAAGCCAATACATCGATCTCCACGCTAATCTACAAGGCCGAGTTGCCCCAAGCCTTGATGAGCTTAGAACGAGCGATCACTCTCGATCGCAAAAGTTCGGTTGTCTATTGTGAGGAGACCGCTTCAAACCTATCTACCTTCGATCGGCCCATCTCGTGGAATCATCACGTCACGTTCGGTCCACCATTCCTGGAAGCCGACGTCACAACCTTCGACATGCCTGCGACCCACAGCAAGGTCTGTCCCGCAGCATTCAGCAAGCAGATGTTGCTGCAAGCCGACGCGAACTTTCAGTGGCCAAGCGCACCGACAAAAGAAGGCGGGACGCTGAATCTTCGCACAAGCGTCCGGGGGAAATATGGTCACTATACGGCTCACCTGCTGGATCCTGAGATCGAACACTCTTTCATTGCGGTGAGCAATCCCCGCCTCAGATTGCTGGTTCTTTACATCTTTAATCGGAAGGATTATCCCTGGGTAGGCAATTGGGAAGAGTCCTACAGTCGCGTTCATTCTCCATGGAAAGGACGCGAGTTTTGCCGAGGATTTGAGTTCAGCACGACTCCATTTCCCATTCCTCGACGGGAGACCGTTGCGAGCGGCGATTTGTTCGGTGAATCCACCTACATCTGGCTGCCGGCGAAGAGCCAGAAGAAAACACGGTACATGATCCTCATGTTGCAGGTTTCGGAAAACTTCGAGGGCGTTGCCTCGGTTGAGATCGATCGCAAGTCCATCCTTGTCCATGAGACATCAACGCAATCCATTATCAAGACACATGCAAAACCTTTTCTGTGACGACAGACGCCTGCCTCTGATAGAGGGCGTCAGTGGAGAACCTGCCGCGGAAGAGCCCCGAGCAAAACGGCACTGGTCTTGGTTTTGGCTCACGATCGATGACCGAGATTAAGCTCGGCCCTGGGTCTTCCTCATTCGTGCCGGAATGAGCGCGTGGACTTCGAAGGAGGCGTCTTATAGGATTGCGCTGCCTTTCCAGGTTCGTAAACGTTTTCTAGGCGGGCCAGGCGGGCGGAGGTTATGCATGGAGCTTTCGGGCCTCAGCAACGGAAGCGGCAGTTGGAATTGTGAGTTTGGAATTAATCGTCCTTTCGCGTGGAATTCGCTGGCTCGCAGACTCGGCTCTGTGGTGTTGGCTGTGTCGTTGGGGGGCGTGACGGTCGCGCAGAGTGCCCCACTTGTGTTGGAGCGAGATGGAAGGGTGATCTCGCTCGAGCCTTATGCCACCAATGTTTTGCGCGTAACGATGAGCACTCTCAAGGCTGAGGCGACCGGTGCTCCTGGCTATGGCTTTGTGGCAAAGGCGTCGGCCGAGGGTTGGACGCACGAGCACGATGCAGAAGGCGGTGAGGTTTTTCGCTCGAGCAGGATGATTGTCCGAGTAACGCCAGGAAATCTTCCGGCTGAGAAACTGCCGCAGCCGATGCCACTGGATGCGCTGAATCGTCAACTGCGCGACCCCTATTTTGGCGGGGGCGGTGGGCAAGGTCCATTCAACGATGCGCTCCTGGTTACGACGGCGGACGGCAAGATGCTAGTACACATGCGCGACTGGTCGATGGCCCCAGAACGCGCCGATGTTGCTCAGCAGGACATCGGTGCGAAGGGCTACTCGGTAGCGGCTACCTTCGACTCGCCCTCGGACGAGCACTATTACGGGTTGGGGCAGCAGCAAAAGGGCTGGATGGACCTCCGGGATCACGAGATTCGGTGCTGGCATGACTACGGGGCGATTGGGGGAGAGGATGTTTGCGTGCCGTTCATGGTATCGAGTCGCGGCTACGGATTCGTCTGGGACAACCCTTCGAAAACAACCGTAGCGCTCGGCTTCAATCAACGGAACACATGGTCCTCGGAGGTGGGAGATCGTGTTTCCTACTTCGTGATTGCCGGGGATACGAGCGACCAGATTTACGAAGGCTATCGCCATCTGACCGGCGTAACCCACATGCTTCCGAAGTCGGCGTACGGATACATCCAGAGTAAGGCGATTTATCCAACGCAGGAACAGATTTTGGATGTCGCGAAGAAGTATCGCGAGAAGAGATTGCCTCTGGATGGAATTGTCGTGGACTTCCTCAACATGACGAAGCAGGGGGAGCTAGATCTCGACCCGGCGCGCTGGCCCGATCCTGCAGGAATGAATCGTGAACTGCACGCGATGGGAGTGAATACGTTGTTGAGCGTGTGGCCGCATTTTTCGCGCTCCAGTCAGTTCTACGACATGCTGCTTAAGAATGGATGGCTGATCCACAAGCCGGACGGAACGCCGGATTCGGGATGGACCAAGGAGACGATCGGGCCGAATCTCGATACAACAAACCCTGAAGCAGCGAAGTGGTGGTGGGAGAAGATACGCGACCGTTATGTGAAACCTTACGGCTTCGACTATCTGTGGCTTGACGAGACCGAGCCGGATATCGATCCAGCGGGTGACATGTTTTCGGTAGGTTCGGGTATACGCTTCTACAACGTCTATCCCCTGTTTCACACAGCGTCGGTGTACGACGGGTTCCGGCGGGATTTTGGAGACAGCCGGCGGGTGATGATCCTGGCGCGGGCGGCATACCTCGGAGCGCAGCGCAACGGCACGGTGTTCTGGTCGAGCGACATCGTTTCGACGTGGGACATGCTGAAGCGCTCGATTCCAGCGGGACTGAATTTTACGGCGACAGGACTACCGTACTGGGACACAGATATTGCAGGGTTCTTTTCGCCTGCTATCGCGGCAGACTACCACGCGGAACACAAACCGATGATTGATGGATCAGACGCTCGAGAAACGATTGCGAACTATGAGGACTATCCCGAGCTATTCGTGCGGTGGTTTGAATGGGGCACTTTCCAGCCGATCATGCGCGCGCATGGCGAGAGAACTCACAACGAAGTGTGGTCGTATGGCAATCAGGCGAAACCAATTCTGGCGAAGTATTTAAAGCTGCGCTACACGCTTCTGCCCTACACGTACTCCGCGGCTTATCGGAGCTATCAGACGGGTGCTCCGTATATGCGAGCGCTGTTCATGGACTTTCCCGCTGATCCGAAAGTTGCGGATATTGCCGATGAGTATATGTATGGACCGGCGTTCCTGGTAGCTCCGGTAACCGAGCAAGGCGCAAGGCATCGCACGGTTTACCTGCCCGCGGGCAGTGACTGGTACAACTACTGGACGAATGAGCGTCTGCATGGCGGGCAGACGGTTGTGGCAAATGCTCCGATCGATACTATGCCGTTGTTCGTGAAAGCGGGGAGTATTGTGCCGCTTGGGTCCGATGTCGAGAGCACTCAGGAGACACAACGAATCGGGTCCGTGCGCGTTTATCCGGGAGCAGATGGCAGCTTTTCTCTTTACAACGATGACGGGACGACCTATGCCTACGAGAACGACGGGGGCTCAGTAACCAAGTTGATCTGGGACGATGCCGCTCGTCAACTGAGGCACGAGGGCAGGCCAGGATCGAGTGAACTGGAAAAAGCAACGGTGGTTGTGATCGGCAGGTAGGCGGGATTGCTTTACGATTTGGCCTGGAATTTTCTACCCGACCGATAATCGCGGAGGATATACGAATGCGTTCGGAACGTTTATGCGCAATATTGTTTTTCGCAGGCGCATTCGCTGCGTCTGCGTTCGCCCAACAGAATAATTCATGCAATGCGTTGACGAATTTCAAAGTTCCAAACCTGGAGATCAACAAGACCGCTCACGTCGAGGCTGGTACAACAGAAGCGATTCCCTGGAACCAAAGTCGCATCGGGCCACTTCCTGCTTATTGTCGAGTCGAAGGAGTCTTGAACCGGCGAACAGGGGTTGAAGGCGAGGAGTTTGGGATCACCTTCGTACTGGCGCTGCCTGATAAATGGAATGGCGACTTCCTGATGCAAGGTGGAGGTGGCAGCAACGGGATTGTGCTTGCGCCGCTTGGATTGAACGTTGCGGGAGATACAGCTGGACTCATGCGCGGGTTCGCCGTTGCGAGTACGGACACGGGCCATAAGAGTCACCGTGCAGGATTCGATTTCGGTTTCATGAGAGATCAGCAGGCGTATTTGGATTTTGCTTATCTTGCCAACGCTGAAGTTGCTGAGGTGGCCAAAAAACTCGTCGCGCAACGCTACGGAAAGCCCGCAGCTTTTTCGTATTTCTCAGGCTGTTCGACGGGCGGCCGCGAAGGGATGATTCTTTCGCAGCGTTATCCCACGGTCTTCAACGGCATCATCTCCGGTGATCCCGCCATGCGCACCGGGCTCTCCAATCTCGCCATTGGCAGATGGATTCCCATTGCATTCAATCAAGTTGCTCCTAAGGACGCGAATGGGAAACCGATCATAGAGCAAGCTATTACTGACAACGACCGGAAGCTGATTAAAGACGCCCTTATGACAAAATGCGACGCTAGGGACGGCCTTGCCGACGGCTTGATCTCCGATCCTCTCGCCTGTGATTTCGATCCCGAGACGTTGGCATGCAAGGGCGAAAAGAACGATTCCTGTCTGGCTCCTGAAAAAGCTGCCGCAGTCAAGAAAGCCCTCGGTGGGCCGAGGACCACGAGTGGAACCCAGGTCTATGCTGGCTTCCTTTACGACACAGGCATCACCAACGGTCCGCCGTTCCGGGGATTGCTCTCACCCGGACCCGGTGTTTTCGGGCCTGCGACGACTGACATGGCAATGGATGTCGATAAGGAAGCTCTGGCGGCGATCCAGCCACTCGTGGACTCGATGTCCACGAACTTGACGACCTTCTCCGCGTACGGAGGGAAACTGATCTTCTACCACGGCGATAGCGACCCCTGGTTTTCACCTCTCGACACTTTCGGATACTACAAGGATATGGCGGCTGCCAATGGTGGGATTGAAGCTGCATCCCAGTGGAGTCAGTTCTATTTCGTTCCAGGAATGAGCCACTGCGGCGGAGGCCAGGCGCTGGACCAGTTTGATTTGTTGGGCGCGATCGTCAACTGGGTCGAGAAGGGAACGGCACCGAAGTCAGTGATCGCAACGGGCAAAGCCTTTCCCGGGCGAAGCCGGCCGCTGTGTGCTTATCCGAAGCACGCCCAATATAAGGGAGACGGAAATCCTGAAGACGCGATTTCCTTCGAGTGCCGTTGAGCAAGACGGATTTCAGCCAGGCCCGGTTTGCTCGTCATCCGATCGCCGGGTGAATTGCGGAGCTGTTCTGACCGACGTAACAAGCGAACCGCAGATCACTTTCCATCGCTTGAGTTGACAAGGTTTAAGTTTGCAGATTGACCATCTTCGCGATTTTCGGCCAGCGTTTGCTAGCGCGCAGCCCTTTGCATATCACAAATCCGAGATAGAACCTCATCGAGGAATCGTGTTGTTGAATAGCCTTTTCGACCCAATCGGCTCCCTGTTCGATTTCGTCGCAGATCAGATGAAAAAGCGCATGTGCGCGGGCGTCGCCGAGGAGCTCTCCAGAACCAAACTCCTTTGCGAGGGATCTTGACTCCTCTTCTTCTCCGTTGAGCCGTAGGAGCGCGGCCAACAGGCCAACAGTATCAGGGAACCACCGCCCAACCGCATGGGCCCGCCGCGCGATTTGCAAAGCCTGTGCGATTTCACCTTTGTGGGCATGGATCATTACCATCGATGCGAGAGCCACAACCTGATTCGGGTCGAGTTCCACCACTTTCTTTAGCTGTTCCAGCGCTTCATCGTCGCGACCCGCAGCCTGAAGATACGCATGCAAATTCATGTGGGCCCACACATCGAGAGGATCTTCTTCAATGGCACGCTCCGCCAGCTTGATCGCCTCTTCCGCATTTCCACGCAAATATAGGACCCCACCATACATTGGTTTGACCAGTTCAAAACTTGCCTGTTTCGCCAGGGGAAATTCGAAATGTTTCTCAGACGTGACCCAATCTGAATCAAATAAGGCGGCAAGGTAACCTAATAGCGCGTGCCCGTCCACAAGAGAAGGATCAATCTCCAATGCTCGCTGGACTTCGACTCGCGCCGCGGACACTCCCTCAATGACAGAATGCTGGCCGAAGTGCGCTACGGTCATCCAGTAGAACGCCAGTCCTATGTGGGCCATGCCAAAAGCAGGATCGAGGCCAATCGCCTGTTCGTAATAGCGGCGGGCCAGCTCGAGCGACTCCGGTGTGACTTTACCCTGTTGCTGCCTGCCCTTCAGATATGCTTCATATGCAGGGAGCTTCGGCGTATAGCGTTGTGGAGCATCGTCGCGCGTTAATTTGACTCGCAATGTCTTGGCGATCGCAGCCGAGATCTCATCCTGCACCGCAAAGATGTCGCTTAGCTCCCGATCATATCGTTCCGACAACAAATGCGATCCGTCGGCGGCATTGATAAGCTGTGCTGTGACGCGAATATGGCTGCCCGAGCGGCGAACGCTGCCTTCAAGAATCGCGCTTACGCCGAGTGTTTCCGCAATGGCGCGGATGTCTTGCTCTTTGCCGCGGAAGCTGAAAGCCGAAGTTCGTGCGATTACTTTCAATCCGGGCTCTCGGGCTAGGAGGTTAATGATTTCCTCGGCGAGTCCGTCGCTGAAGTAATCCTGCTCCTTCTCGTCACTCATGTTGGCAAAAGGCAGAATGGCGATTGAGGGAGCTATGGAGATCGCGCCGCTGGGCGCCTGCTGTTTGTGGTCCTGAATCTGCAGGCCCGCTTTGCGCAGGCCTTCGAACATGTGGTCGACCATCTCCGGAAGGTGCCAACGCCGGATTCGTTCGAGGACTTCAGCGGTGTTAGGCATAAGCCGACGCAATTCCTGCAATTCTCTTTGCGCTGCTCGAAGATCTCCAGCTTGGGCGTAGGCAGCAGCCATTGCGGAATGTGTACTGGAGAGATTAGGAAGATTGAACTTCAGCCCGATTCGTATCGCCTCTTGATAGTCCCTCTTCCGATATGCGTTGTAGAACGCCGGAAACCAATACCAGCCCGGATGGAAGGGGAGGATCTTCATCGCTCTTTCTGCGACGGCGCAACCGTGCTCCCAATCTCCTGAATACGCAAGGCAGAGCCCCAGGACTGCGCCTTCGCCGGCGGCTAAGGGGTTGAGTTCCAAAGCTCGTTCGGCGGCAATCCGGAATGCCTGATGTTCCTTTCGCAAGAACAATGTGTAAGCCAAAGCGGAATGGGCACCGGCATTGGAACCGTCTGCGTCCACGGCGCGCTGAGCGGCTTTCAGCGCGCGTTCAAGCGGTTCGGGCTGCGGATTGAAAAAGTGGCCGTATTCGGCCGCATAGATGTTAGAGAGCGAGCTCCAGGCCTGCGACGAATTCGGGTTCAACTGGACGGCGCGCTCAGCGCAGGCTCGGGCGCTGGCGTGCTCCTCTGGATAAAGCCGATAGCTGAAGCCAGCAGAGCGAACAAGTGCTTCATAGGCGGTGAGTTGTTCCACCGGCTTCGTGCGCAGTCCCTCCACCATGCTGCGCATGATAATCCCCTGTGTATCTGCGACGGTGGCAACGATGCGAGGAACTAGTTCGTCTTGCAGTTCAAAGGCAATCTCCGGACTGAAGGCCCGCTCGAATGTTTCAGCCCATAGATTTGACCCGGTCGTGGTTTCGACCAACTGAATGGCCAGGCGAAGCTTGCTTCCAGCCTGGCGGATGCTTCCCTCCATGACGTAGCGCGCGCCGAGTTCTTTGCCCATGGCGCGTACGTCGCCGGATTCGCTCGAATATTTCGCGGTCGAGCCGCGCGCAATCACGCGCAGGTAGGAGAATCGTGAAAGACCGGTGACGACTTCTTCCGATAATCCTTCAGCAAGAGCCTTCACATCAGGGCTGCCGCCGGTGTACTTGAAGGGCAGCACTGCAACCCAGAAACCCTCATCGGCTCTGGTCTCTCCCGAAGCAATTTGCGCGCGGTCAGCGTCAGATGCAGCTAGTGGCACGCCAGATGGCATCCCCGTGTTCGAAGGAGAGGCTGCGGAGGGTTGTTCTTGATCTTCCGGAATCTGGAGGCCTGCCTTCCGCAGGCCGTCAATCCATTGCTCCACGATCTCGGGCGGATACCACTTATTGAATTCCTGACGCACCGTTGTCGCAAAGTCTGGCTGGAGTGCAAGTAATTGTTTCAGCTGATTCTTCGCGCGGTCGACCTCTCCAAGTTGTCCCAACACTGCCGCTCGTGCAGCAAAAGTCAGGGGGTAGTTAGGCATGTCGATCTTGACGGCAAAGTTGAGCGCAATGGTGTAATCGCCCTTCCGGTACGCATTTAGGAACAGAGGGAAGTGGTACCAGCCCGGGTGATTTGAATTCATCTGACAAGCGTGCTCCACGATCGAGCAGCCACGCTCCCACTCCCCGGAATATGCAAGCAGAATTCCCATGAACGCTATCGTCGAGCTATCCATGGGATTCAGTTCCATGCACCGTTCCGCCTCCCGGCGAAAACCAAGGATGTCTTTCTGGAAAAACAAATAGGCAGCCAAAACGTTATGGCCAAGATGGTTGGAAGGTGCGGCTTCTAGTGCCCGCCGTGCGGCTGCATGTGCGCGGGCCAGCGAATCCGGAAGCGGGTTTAACCCCAAGGCGTACTCGTGCCAGCACAGATTCGACAGCATGGCCCAGCAATCGCTCTGACCCGGCGCTTCGGCCACCGCTTGCTCAAGAATCTGCCGTACCTCGGCATGTTCCTCCGGTGTGAAGCGCTCGATATATCCGAAGGCTCGCAACACAGCCTCATGCGGCGTGAACTTGGCGTCTTTTCTCTGACGCAGTACCTCGCTCATACTGTGCGGCAGGACGCCGTACTGATCAGCCACGGTAGCAACAATCCGCGGGACCAGTTCGTCTTGCAGCTCGAAGATCGCATCTGGATTGAAAGAGCGCTCGTAAGTCTCCGCCCAGAGATGGGCACCGGAGACTGTGTCCGCGAGTTGCACCGCCAGCCGGAGCTTGCTTCCCGCTTGCCGTAGGTTGCCCTCCATCACGTAACGCGCACCAAGTTCTTTGCCAATGGCGCGGACGTCGCCGGATTCGTTCGAATATTTTGCGGTCGAGCCGCGGGCGATTACGCGGAGATAAGAGAAGCGCGAAAGCCCGGTGACGACTTCCTCCGACAAGCCTTCGGCTAAAGCCCTGAGGTCGGAATTGCTGCCCGAGTATCTGAAAGGGAGGACGGCAACCCAGAAGCCTTCCTCGGCGCGAGTCTCGCCGGAGGTTGCTCTGGCGGGCTCAGCGATTCCCGACGATTTACTCGGAGTAGCGCCGGCTTTCGCCAAGCGGGCTTCCAGCCCAGCTCTGCTCAGACCCGCCATCATCTGATCGACCATTTCCGAGTCCCACCACTTCAAGCATTCTTCGCGCGCTGAATTCGCAAACTCAGGACGCGCAACCAGAAGCATGTGCAAGGCTTTGCGCGCCGGTTCCAGTTCGCCGAGATGGCCGTAGATAGCCGCCAATGCAATATTCGTCCTCCAGAAGCTGGGCATATTGATCTTCTGTGCGAGTTCCAGGGCCAGGCGGTAATCGTGCTTGCGGAATGCGTCAAACAGCGGCGCAAACCAGTACCAGCCAGGATGGTGCGGATTCAGGCTGCGTGCCTTTTCCGACAGGGAAAGGCCGCGATCCCAGTCTCCCGCAAAAGCCGTCAGCATTCCCAGGTAGCCGAAGTTGAACCCGTCCATCGGATTCAGATGAAAAGCTTGTTCTGCTTCGCTACGGAAGGCTTCCAACTCACGCCGAAAGAAGTGCACCGAAGCAAGCGCATGATGGGCGAGATAATTTGCTGGTTCAGCCTCGACCGCCCGCCTCGCTGCATTTAAGGCGCGCCTCAGCGGATCCGGTCGTACATTGAAATCGTGGTTGTACTCTTCGCGAAAAATGATGGCTAACATCGCCCATGCCAGACCATTCCCCGGCTCGTGTTCGACCGCGCGGTCTAGTGCATCGCGCGCGGCCGCATGGTTCTCTACATTGACCCGACGCATGTAGGAGAAACTGCGCAGCACAGCTTCATAGGGAGTCAGCTGGTCTGCTCCCTTGCTCCAAACTACCTGGCTCATACTGTGCGGCAGAATCCCCTGCGTGTCTCCTACCGTTGACACAATCTTGGGGACGACATCATCTTGTAGATCGAAGATAGCTTCCGGCTGAAAAGGGCGATCATAGGTTTCGACCCAAAGTTGCGTACCAGTAGCAGCATCCACCAGCTGTGCACCAATGCGGAGACGCGGACCTGCTTGCCGCAGGCTGCCTTCCATCACATACCGAGCGCCGAGTTCCTTTCCGACAGTGCGAATGTCTACAGCTTGATTCGCGTAACGCATCATGGAGCCATGTGCGATGACCCTCAGGTACGGAAACCGCGACAGCCCGGTAATGAGTTCTTCGGTGACGCCTTCGGCTAACGCATCCAAGCTGGTGTCGGCACCTTTGAACTTGAACGGCAACACTGCCACCCAGAACCCTTCGTCTTCCCGGAGAGCACGAGCGCCGCTCGAATCTGCAGCCGTAACGGAGCGGGCTTGCGAAGTCGAGACCGTCTTGGGGCGCGTAATCGTTCGGGCCAGATCACGGAATTCGTTGCTGACGTCGCGAGCTGTCTGTACACGGTGCCTCGGATCTTTTTCGAGGCAGCGGCGGATGATTCGCCCGAGATCGCTTGGCAGGCCAGGGCGCATATCAGTAACCGAAGGTGGTGTATCGCGAAGGATTGCTGAAACCAATTCGGCGGAAGAAGTGCCTGCGAATGGCCGCCTTCCCGTGGACATTTCGTATAGGAGTACGCCCAGTGAGAAAATATCGGTGCGATGGTCGAACGGACGACCGGAAGTCTGCTCCGGCGACATGTAGGCTGGCGTCCCCATTACCACGCCCACTTGTGTCTGGCTGGCAGAGGTCAGAGTGGCGTCACTGATACTGGACGCGCGAACGTCCTTTGCCAATCCGAAGTCCAGCACCTTCACACGGCCTTCATTTGTGACCATGACATTGGCAGGCTTCAAGTCACGGTGCACGATGCCTCTTTCGTGAGCAGCCGCTAGCGCCTCGGCCAACGCCTCGGCAATCTCGACGATCTGCTCGACTGCGAGTCCGTTTTGGCAGATCAAGCGGTCCAATGGCAGCCCTTCGACAAGTTGCATCGTTAGGAAGTGAACGCCTTCGGATTCTTCCACTGAGTAAATGGTGACAATGTTCGGATGGTCGAGTTGCGCCAGGACCTTCGCTTCCCGGCGAAATCGGGCTAGCCGCTCGGCGTCGTGTGCCATCTCGGCGGATAGTACCTTGAGTGCTACATCTCGGCCGAGCTTTGTATCGGTGGCACGATACACCTCACCCATGCCGCCGGCGCCCAGCGGAGAGTGGATTTCATAGGAACCGACTCTGGTCCCAGGGGCGAGCATCATAAAGTAGCGGTGATTATACGTACCGCAACCGCCGTGGGAAAAGCGGGATAATTCGTGATTGGTCGGCAAGTCGGAAATTGGCAATGTTCCTCTTGATTTCCGGCTTGCGTAATATCGGGCAGGAAGACACCAGAACCGGTGGCCGGGGTTATTTTTTCAATTCTGCGAGCCAGTTGGTGACCAAATGGAGCGGGGCCTGCGTTTCTTCGTCGGCATGATTCACAAGGAGGCGCTTCCCGTCCAAAGAGACGTCGAATGACGACCCAATTCCGGGTGTGCTGGCGTGGAATAGGCGCTGGGGCTCACCGACGGCGACTTCCGATCCTTTCGCGTTAATGGGGCACGCGAAGAAATCGTCTGTCTGATCTTTGTAGAACACTTCCTTTCCATTTCTACTCCACGCGGCATCGGTTCCACCATTTTTCGACACCCTCCATTTGCCCTTTCCTTCTGGAAAGGTCGTGATGTAAACCTCCCATTGTCCCGATTCATCAGAGGTGTAAGCGACCCAGTGGCCGTCGCGCGAGACGCGATAACTGGTGATGTTCGACTGTGCCGAAGGCGGCTGCACGACCACTACCGGCTTCGCATCTCCGGTTACCGGCATAATCCAGAGAGAAATTTGCGTATCGCCCTCGCCCCATAGATACGTAATGTATTTTCCATCGGGCGTCCAGGCAGGGTAGCGGTAGACGCTCTGGGAGAGCAACGTCTTTTCCGGGCCGGTACCGTCGGCGGCCTTGGAGCGAATGTCAACCTCTCCTCCGCCTTTCGCGATCGGTGTGGTAAACATCAGTGTATTGCCGTCGGGCGACCACGCAGGTTGTAGAAGTAGAAGCAAATGCTCGTCGAACGTGACACGGGTCGTTGTGTTGCGCTCCAAATCGCAGGTGAAAATGGCTCCCGCGCCCGCGTACGCGGCCTTCTTGTTATCGGGCGAGAGGCGCACGTCAACAATGCCCTTTTCCTCAGGGTCGCACTCGGCCGCGGAGTTCCCCGTCCGGTCAAACCACATTAGCTGGCTTTTCACCGCGGAACCATTGCCCATTTCATATGTCATGAGTCCGTTTTGAGACACGGAGAAAATGCTTCGCCAGACACCGACGTCATCGCGAAGGTTGTTTAACAGCGGAGTTGCTTCGCCCAACAAGATTCCGGACTGCGGGTTGAACGGATGCGCAACCAGAGCCGTATTTACGCGGTAAAGCAGGTACCCAGATGCGTATTGAGCTGCGGAGTCGGCATTCACGATCAGCCGGGTTTGCTTATTATCCAGAGATCCGAAATATATTCCGTTCTGTTTGGGATCTCCGCCGGTGTGGCTGGTGGCGAGAAAAAGAAAGTGCTTACCGTCGGGCAGGAACCAGGGCCAGCGGTGAGTGGAATGCTTCGTGCGATCCAGCGTGGTCGCAGGTTCGGCAGTGCCACCCTGTGCATTCACTTTCATCAACCCGCCGGTATAGTTTGCAGCGAACAGAATGACGTCGCTAACAGCCCAGGTGCCGCCACGAGGATTGGGAGCATCGGCGAGAGTGACAACTGGACCGCCATCGGCAGGAATCTTCATGAGCTTGCCACCGGCGAAGAAGCCGATGTGGCGACCGTCGGGCGACCAGAAGGGGTGCGCTGCCCCCTGCGTTCCATCGAGTTGTTTCGCGACGTCGCCATTCAGCGAGCGAACCCAGAGCAGCTTGGATTCAGTGGAGTGGGCAACAAACGCCAGCTTGTCGCCTTGCGGAGAGAGTACGGGCATGCCACCTGCGTCGCCGGTCGCATCGAACAGAAATTTCTCCGGAGGTGGAATTTCAGAATGGAGCGAAACCGGCACGTTCGAAGGTGCTGCCCAGCGATAGCCGACAAAGCCTGCTGCGGCAATCAATGCGAGGGCAAGAGCAATCAAACCAGTGCTCCAGGCTTTGTTCAATCGTGGGCCGGATTTTGCAGTATCGCCGGCTGCGACATCGGCCGCCCAGCCCAGGTTCATCGCAACATCGTGCGCGGTCTGAATGCGGTCTGCCGGATCCTTTGCCAGGCATGCTCGTGTCAAGCGATCCAGCAGGGGTGGCAAAAGCGGCCGCATGACACTGATCGGTTCCGGCTCCTTCTCCAGAATGGCCATGAACACACTGAGTTGCGTTTTGCCCTCGAAAGCGCGGTGTCCCGTAATCATTTCGTAGAGAACACATCCAAAACCGAAAAGATCACTGCGCGCGTCCGCCTCCGCTCCCTGCAAGACTTCCGGAGCCATGTATTGGAACGTTCCGACGATCAAACTTTTTTGCGTGAGCGGCGACGCCACTGAGGTGAGCGAAGCCAGATTCATCGTTGGCGTCGACGGAGTGAATGGGTCTGCGATCTTCGAAGCCATTGGCAATTTCGGTTTGGCCAGTCCAAAATCCATCAGCTTGGCACCCGCTTTGCTAAGCATGATGTTCGGCGGTTTGAGATCGCGATGGATAATGCCTTGTTGATGTGCTTTTTCGAGAGCCTGTGCGACTTCGGTTGCTATCTTCAGAACTTGCTCAACGGGCAACGAACCTTTTTGCAGGCGCTCAGCCAGAGTCTGGCCGTCTAGATACTCCATGACCAGGAATTCTGTGTCGCCCTGCGTACCGATGTCGTAAAGTGTGCAGATATTGGGATGCTGGAGCGCCGAGATTGCTTTAGCTTCACGCTCGAGGCGTTGTTTTAGATCCGGATCAGAGGAAAGATGTGCGGGCAGGACCTTGATGGCGACGGTTCGGTCAAGACGCGTGTCCTTGGCTCGGTAAACCTCACCCATGCCGCCAGAGCCTAGCGGTGATTGGATTTCATAAGGTCCTAGCTTCGTGCCAGAGGTAAGGGCCATATGTGCGCGAAATTATAGCCCTGAAGACGTAGTCGCAGTAAGCCCGACGATTCCCGGTGGATCGTCGGCCAACCGGAAATCATGTCGGCATCCTGTGACTCTTCATTCTGACGTCAGTGCTCTGCAGAGCGACTACAATGACAAGGTCCGAAAGCCGAAAACGGATGGTTGACGAGGAGACCTCAAGAAATGCCCTCGGGCGATGCACAGAGAACCTGGTTTCTGGAAATGACTGTGCGGTTGCGGTCGGAGTGGCACGAGGGAATGTCGATTCCGGCCCTCATTGGTCTGCGGGACGAATTGGATGAAACGCTCCACCGGATTCGGGCTAGCCGAAACATCCAGACACCGATTATCACTTGCCGCAGATGTGGGATGACGGGGCACGCGGCGGAACCGCGTGTCAGCGTGCGCGCCCTGATCCTGGCATTGGCGCGGTTCGAAATCGCGTCGAAGGATCAAACCCGCACCATGGAAAAGGCGTGGGCAGAATACCGCAAGCAGCACCGGCTGGACATCGAAGGAAGAGCCTTGGTCGGGGCCCCGCAAAGCTGCTCGCATTGAAGATCGCGGGAAGAGGTTCCCGCCCCAGAACTCGCGGAAGAGAGCTTGCGAATCCATGCCTCCGGGGAACTAATGACACAACAACTCTGTGTTTACATTTTGCCCTCGGATTAGGTCACGGCTGTCGGGGCTGCTGCGCCATGTCCATAACTTCTGGCTTGCCCGTCGCTCGCCCGCATCTGGCGCCATGAAACCGTGGTACTTCCAGAATGCAATGGGGTGACGATAGCTTTTTCGTTTATTGAAGAAATCTCTCCAAAGAGATTACCGGCGGGACCTGACCGAGTTCGAGGCTCTTTCCACTGAGTCGATCTGTCGCGACTTGCTCTTTCCCACTGTGCTGGCCGGAGGATCCTTGGTCGCTGCATCATCCGTGGAATAGAGAAAACTCTCGATCTCATCGATTCGCTGGCTGGCGTCATCGTAACCAATCTCAATGAGAGCACGGGTGTACTTGGAGGCGAACAATAAGTAACTCATCAGATCCGCGCACGAAGCCGCATCTCGTCCCAAACTGTTTACAAAGTACTGGATAAGATAAGGTATGTCTCTCTGGTGTTGCTCTGCCAGTTGTGACAAATCGACCGAAGGCGTCATGAGCAATGATGTCAGAGGCCTCAGCTCCTCATATCCTTCAATGCCAGGGTGAATGATGTGCCCATTGCTGAGCCGCTGATTCAACCGCTCAAGGTGCTCGATGTCAGTGGAAAGATGGTCCAGGAACATCACATTGAAGAGGACTCCCATGACTTGCGCGAGCGAGGGATCTCGCTTATCAGCGGGCTCTTTGTGATGTTCGACATTCTCACAGCGGACACCGATCGCGAAAACCTTGTCTGCCCCCAGGCGAATGACCGGGCTGAGAGGTTGTTGAAGGCGCACACAGCCATCACCGAAAAAAGCCGATCGCGGCGGGATTTCTAGGCGTACAGGCTGGAAGATCAAAGGAATAGCAGCCGACGCGCAGATGTGGTCGACGGTGATCCTTGTCGCAACTGTCACCAGCCGGACCCGATTCCACATCGGGTGGCCTTTTTTCCCCTGAATGAAGAGATAACTTTCCCCTGAGTTAAAGTTAGTTGCCGAAATGGCGAGTGCGTAGAGATGCCCGCGCTTGATATTGTCGTGGATTCGGTCGCAATGGAGGTGTGCGTTGAGAAAGTGCCTCAAAGGAGTCGCATCTAATAAAGATCGGGCGTTGCCTCCTCCAAGAATTCCTCCAAAGGAGAGATCTAATATCCAGGTGAGGGAATTATGGGCCTGTGATAAGACATCACAGCGGAAGACATCTGAAGGTCTGAGATCCGACCAAACCCGTGCGAGAACTTTGGTCGCTAAAGCAAAATCGTCACTACCGACGGCAAGGGCCGCACTGTTAATCGCTCCGGCGGAAGAGCCTCCTATGATCGGAAAGGGATTGCCACGCGTTTGTACTCGTTTTATCTCGCCAATACGTTTAAGAACACCGACTTGATAAGCACCGCGAGCACCCCCGCCCGTCATCACTAAACCGAACGCAGTTTCCATTGTTGTTCCCCTTGTGGCCCGCCTCGTAATGACCTAGACGTTCAAACGCAGAATCCTGCGGCAGCCAAGATTCGTCCGACGCGGCAGTCGAACCATCCAGCCGCGATTCCGCGGATGGTCAATTGAGACAGACTTGTCATGCTGAGCGGGGCGAGCACTTGCCAAGCGGAGCGTTGCTGAGTCGAAGGACCTTGTGTTCGCATACCTCAACGCCGGCTTCGGGGTCTCCCATAGTGTTTCACCAAGACCGAAGCAGGCTGTTCCCCGACAATGACCTCAGACGGTCTGAGCACTCGATTGTGCAAGGATCCCTCGGCTTCATATGGCCCGCGTTTCGTACAAGCCAGACTTCGCTCTACCGTCAGGCCGCTGCCGCCGCTTCCTTCTTCCCACCCGCTGCCGGCTTCTTCCCACGACGAACTGCCTTGACCGCGCGCTTGTGCTCACCAGTCGGCTTTACCATTGCGTCCATCAATGTCTTCGGAAGTGGCCGCAGGAACTCCAGGGTCTTGCCCGCAGTTTTCACGTTGGTGTTCATCTGCTTGCCGGCTACCTCCACCATCTTCTCTTGCGTATTGATGAACAACTCGGCTGCCTGCCGCGCCAACTTGGACAATTCGGTCTTCTTGATTTTCTTTATAGCGGTGCGTTTGCCGCCGGTGGCCTTAGCCGTCTCCTCGGCGATGACATCCAAGAATTGCTTCTGCGCTTTGGCAAAGTTCTCAATACCCTCGCGGGCCAGACCCACCAAGGGCGTTCGGCCTGGTAACGGCTTGCCGGTCTTTGCGGCTTCCACCCAAATATGGGTCTGCTTGCCGGCGATCTTCAGGTACTCCTCCTGCATGTGGATGAAGGTATCCACGCTACGCCGCAGCAAGTCGGCCGCGGCACGCCCCTCGGGCCCCTCCCCGATGCGCTCTTTCACAGCGGTCATGAGAATCTCATTCTGTTGCTTGCTCAGATCAAGAAGTGCGTTCTGCGCTTCAATGAAGTTCGTCATGCTCTCCCCAGCCATCCCGGCGAGGACAGCGCGAGGAGAATGATGAGGGTCGGACAATTGCTGCCGCAGAAAATGCATCACGTTTGTATTCTGCCGCATTGCGAGCTCCAGGAGATTCCGTGGCGTGGCGAGGAAGCCCTGAACCCCCTGTTGCGCCCAACCCGATAGACTGGAAACAAAAGATGGCTCCCTGGAATGAGTCCGGGACGTCTTGCTCTTTGTGGTCACTGACATATATCATTCCTCCTTTATGCTGCACTGCAGCATTACAGTTA
>Ga0335080_10000841_pt1 | contig 29024 bp, 21 predicted proteins | sample Lox_Sample_34_FD_206720 | JGI IMG/M metagenome (GOLD analysis project Ga0335080, IMG submission 206720) | Soil microbial communities from Loxahatchee National Wildlife Refuge, Florida, United States - Lox_Sample_3.4 | ecosystem: Environmental > Terrestrial > Soil > Wetlands | place: USA... | reverse complement strand
CAAGGTCGTAGTGGCCATCGCCAATAAACTGGCGCGCATCGCCTGGGCCGTGTTGTCCAGCGGTAAAGACTATCGACATCAAGCTCTGTCAGCCGCCGCGGCAGCTTGATGGCCGTGGAAAAGACGCTACGCTTGGAAAGCACAAAACGCTTTCCACTTTTCCACCGCCACGACGACGGCGGCTAGATCTCATTCCACCAAGGTCTGCTGAGGAGAGAAGAAGACGAGACCACAGTCCAACGGCGTGCCGGAAAACCTGATCACTCAAATGCGTCCTTAGGGACCGAGGGATTTAATAGGACCGGCACGTGCGGATCATCATCGAGTGCCCGGAGAGCAATTCTCTCCACTAAGAGGCCGGATACATTTACGCGGACTGAGCTTCCACAACTTCAACCCTCTTGCAGTTCGGCGGCGGACCACACATCTGAGTACAATCACCCCTTTTCGTGAGCCTGACTTCGTCCGTCTAAGTTGTATAATCGCCAGCACAAGAACACGGAGGCTGCAATGTCCGGACGCATGCCGATTGCCTTTCTCGTGCTTCTTCTGTTCGTTCCCCAAGCGAGTGCAAAAAACAAGAAAAAGCAGGTGCTCCCCGAATATGTGCTCAGGGCGCAGACCGTTGCAGTTGTGATTCGTCCTGAGGCAGGCGAGCCTCTGACGAGTCCAAACGCCAATCGAACCGCGCAGACGAACGTGGAAAATGCAATCACGAAATGGGGCAGATTCAAGGTCATCCAGAATGCACAGGCTGCGGACTTGATCATCGCGGTGCAGACGGGACATGCGAATGGTCCAACGATCCGCAATTCCCCGGCGGACCGACGCCCGAACGATCAGATCGGTGATATTCCCGACGCGAATCAGCAGGGTCCCTCACCTGATCTCACCAATCCCGGCCGTTCCACCGTAACCGACCGACGGCCGCACATTGTTAGTAACGAAATGGGCCCGTCGGAGGATAGCTTTGAGGTTTATCGGGGGCGAGTCGATTATCCGCTGGATGCTCCCGCGGTTTGGCGCTACGTGGCCAAGGACGCATTGGACGAGTTTCCTGAGGTCGTCGCGGTCGAACACTTCAGGAATGCCATAAATGAGGCCGAGCAGCAGAGTCAACAAAAACCCTGAGCAGTAGCCATCCGGAGAGAGCCCCACCAAAGTTTTCCACAGCACAAAATCTTTCGACTGTGACGAACAACCTTGACTGAGAAAACAGAAAGCGCACACTGGTAGCATGCACCCAGGTTCCCAGGATCCAGCCAGTATTCCTGTCCTACGACAGAATCTAACAAGCCCGGCTAACTCCTTATTCTGGAATATTTTGGCTGTAAGCCTTTTGGATTCAAGATTTTACGGCAATGAGCTCGCCGTGAATCTATCCAAGTCTTTAAGATTCAATATTTTACAAGTTATTAACCCAAGAAGTGCAACAGAATACTTCGCAAGAGTCTGGGCTAACTCATTATTTCGTAATATTTTACGTGTAAGTTGTTTGGCTTCAATATTTTGCCAGGATAAACAGCGGGCTCGATCCACTAAGTCGTTTAGAAATAATATCTTACAAAGAATGGCCGTAAAAATCTGTCGATACCTCCGCGTTCCTCTGCTTTGCGCTATCCATGGAATCGGAGTCGCACACTAACCGAATGGTTTCAGCCGCACAAGATCACCTGAGCGATCGCACCACGAAACACCGCGAATACCGCTTCCCACCCGGCTTCGAACGCAATCTGCTCTGGTTCGCTTGGCGCAGATTCCGGCCTGCGAATCCGATTCTCCTGTTCCAACACCTCACCGAGAAATACGGCGACATCGCCCACTACAAGATCGGCTGGAACCACATCGTCTTTCTGAACCATCCCGATTACATCCGCGAAATCCTGGTAGTGCAGAACGACAATTTCGTGAAAGAGCGTACCGTCCGCCGCAGCAAGATGCTGCTCGGCGAAGGCATGATCACCGCCGAAGGCGCCCAGCATCGCCAGCAGCGGCAGGTGGCGCAGCCGGCTTTCCATCGTCAACGCATTCCGGAATACGCCGGCGTCATGGTGCGCGAGGCCGCCAGGATGCGCGACGCCTGGCATCACGGCGAGCAGCGCGACATCGCCAGAGACATGATGCATCTCGCCCTAAACATCGTGGCGGAAACCCTGTTTGCGACCGATCTCCGCGACGAGGTTGACGAGTTAGCCGACGCCATCAACCGCATCATGGGCCTCTACAATTTTCTCGTCATGCTGCCCGCAGCCGAGTGGCTGGTGCATGTGCGGCCTCCGGGGCTTGCCGCCTTCGTACGCGCTCGCAAGCGGATCGATGCGGTTGTGCACCGCATGATCGACGCCCACCGTACTCGCCACTCCGACGGCCGCAGCCTTCTCGATTTGATGCTCGCCGCATCTCCCGACCGCAGTCCGGAGTCCGAGCAATCCCTGCGCGATCAGGTCATCACCATCTTTCTCGCCGGATACGAAACGGTGGCCAACGCGCTTTCCTGGACCTGGTATTTGCTCTCCCAGAATCCGGAAGCCGAAACTCGCCTGCACGAAGAGATCGAGCGCGAACTGCAAGGCCGCATGCCCGCTTACGAAGACAATCCGCGGTTGCGATACGTGGAAATGGTGCTGGCAGAGTCGATGCGCCTCTACCCGCCGGCGTGGGCCATGGGCCGCCAGGCGCTAAATGATTTCCAGTTGGGCGATTTCTTCTTGCCTGCGAAAACCACGGTGCTGATAAGCCAGTTCATCACCCATCGCGATGCCCGTTTCTTTCCCGACCCTCTGCGCTTCGATCCCGAGCGTTTCACTCCCGAAGCCAAGGCTCGGCGTACGAAATTTTCATACTTCCCCTTTGGTGCAGGATTCCGCCAATGCATTGGAGAATCCCTGGCCTGGATGGAAGCTGTCCTCGTGCTAACCACCTTGGCGCAAAAATGGAAGTTGCAGATGGTTCCCGGGCACAAAGTCGAACCCGAGCCGCTGATTACACTGCGGCCAAAATACGGCATGCGGATGCAGCTTGAATCCCGCGACAAAATTACTTCTTGGCCAGGTACATCTCCGCCACATGCTGCGTGATCTTACCCGGTTCCGAAGCGGACAGATTGGAAAGTGCGATGACGGTTAACTGATCATCGACGTAACGATCGATGGCCGTCTGAAATCCCTGCCACGCCCCGTCGTGGTGAATGCAGCGATGGCCGTGCCGTTCGTCGATGAACCAGCCGAACCCGTAACGGCCTTTGTTGGGCTGACCATCTTTCAGCTTCGCAATTGTCCACATCTGATCCAGGCTCGTTCGTTTCAGAAGCTTCTCCGTATAGAGCGCCGCATCCCACTTGGCCAAGTCCAGAGTCGAGAAGTAGAGGCTTCCGTCGGCCGTGGTATTGACCATCGGCGCGACCCACTCCTGATTTTTCAGTTCACCCTTCACCAGTCTGTAGCCTGCGGCCCGGTTCGGAACAATATCGGCCTCACTGATGATGCGCGTCGATTTCATTTCGAGCGGCTGGAAAATCCGCTGCTGCAGGAAATCCCCATAGAATTCTCCCGTGATGTGGTGAATCAGGATCCCGAGCGTGAGAAAGCCGAGATTGCTGTAGTCCCATTTCGTCCCGGGCGGGTACGCCAACGGAATACCCTCAACGAGCTTGAGGAGTTCGTCCTCCGTCCAGTCCTTGCGGAAATCGAAGGTCTTCGGATAATCACCAAAACCCGCCGTATGGCTCAACAGTTCACGCACGGTTACGTCACTCCAACTCTTTGGCGCGTCCTTAAAATACTTTGTGAGCGGATCGTCCAATCCGACCTTGCCCTCTTCCACGAGCATCATTACAGCAGTCGCCGTGAATTGCTTGCCCACAGAGCCCGACTGAAAGACAGTTTCCGGCTTCACTGAGACTTGCAGTTCGACGTTGGCCAGTCCAAATCCCTCAGCTAAAACAATCTTTCCGTTCTTGGCAACCAGCAGCGACAGGCCGGGAATATGCTGTTGCTCCATCTCCGATTTCACGTATTCCGATACGGACCGTGTGAGCGTGGAATCCTGGGCAAGACAGGCGGAACAGAGGAGGAAGACGGGAGCGAGAGAAACGCAAATGCGCCGATGGGTCATGGATATTGGAATGTGGCCCCTGAGTGTACAAGGCAAGAGCCGCTCCCAACAAGAGATGTATCGCGGTGGGCCGACGCTACTTCTGCTCGCCCGAGATACCGGCGAGCCGATGAACTCCAGAACGCCGGAATGCAAACAGGATCGCCCATCCGATTAATCCAGCAGCGTAGAAGAAGGCAAAGAAGAGTGGCATTCCCCCCAATAAAATCGAGTGCACGGGCTGAATGTGGACGGGGGCAATGGGCCCAATATCATGCGGCACCGAAGTCGCAATGTCCTCGCCCTTCTTGATGGCGGTAAGAACACCGCCAAGAATCAGCCCCATGAACACAATCGTCGATTTCGGAAAACGGAATCCATTACGCATGGCAAACCTCCCACCTGCAACCGACAGCCCATCTTGAACGTCAACCAGAATGCGAAAATGCTCGCGCATTGCTCCCACCAGCAGTCCGGCGGTCTCTCGGACGAGGAGCCGGGCTTGCGCGATGATCCGCCGGTCGGCTCCCTCTATTTCTTCGGCGAGAACCGCGAGTATCTCCTCGCCGAACATCTGCCTGTGTTCCGCAGGGTAAAGACGTAGAAGTTTTCGGTAGACGCGGGGTTCGAGCATTGTCAGATCTCCTTCAATGCGACCCGCATGCTCGCGAGGCGGGTGAGATGTTTCATGCGATCGATCTCCATCTGCAAGTTGCGCCGCCCTTGAGACGTCAAGCGGTAAGCCTGGCGCCCCCGCGAACTCTCCTCCTCCTCGAACCGCTCGATCCAGTCATCCTCAAGCAACCGACGAAGAGCGCCGTATAAAGTGCCGGTGCTGAGCACGACTCGCCCGTTGCTCATGCGCTCAACATCTTTCAGGATCGCGTACCCATGTTGAGACTGCCCCGCCAGACTCAGCAGGATCAGCAGCACGGGTTCAGTGAGCGGCAGGCTTTCCATATGTCCTCAGATGACATGTCGTACAGCGCCATATTCGCACCGGAGGGCCCCTGAGTCAAGTGAAAACTAATGTGTAGCCCGGGACGCCTTCGTCCGGGGTTGCCGCGAAGCGCAATGAGGTCGGCTGCAGGGCATTGACAGGTGACAGACGCTCCCGTCACGCGCCCCCTTCGCTTCGCTCCGGGTCGCAGGGCGGACGAAGGCGTCCGCCCCTACATGTGCTTATTGGGTTACGGTTGTCTGTTTGCCGGAATATTGCACTATCTTATCCGCCTGATCAGCGGGACTCACGCCAACTCCGTGATTCTCGCGCACGAGCACAATGCGAAAGGTCCGATTCTCGAGCATTCCGGGAAACTGTCCCTTGCGATCCCCGATGGTCAATGTATGTGCGCCATCGTCCCAGTGCAGCGGAATGGTCGCATAGACGCCCTTTTCGTAGTTGTACGTATCGTTCTCGTCCTCGTAGATGCTGAAGTCGCCGTCAGCGCCCGTATAAATCCGCAGCTCGATGGGATCTTCCGTTTTTTCTGTGGACCACTCCTGATCCGGCCCCAGAGGCAGAATCGACCCCGCACGCACAAAGAGCGGCAAGCGATCGAGCGGCGTAATGGCGTTGATCATGCGCCCACCTTCGATGCTGGCTCCCGTCCAGAAGTCATACCACTTTGCCTCGGGTAGGTAGACGGGCCTCGTCGTAGAACCTGGCTCAGTCACGGGGTTGACCAGGAATGCAGGCCCGTACATGAATTGATCGCCGACATTGGCGGCCCGCATATCTGCTCTGAAATCCATGACCAGCGGCCGCATCGGTGTATACGCTTCGCCGGTCGTTTTCCACGCCAGCGAATAAATATAGGGCAACATGCGATACCGCAGCCGGTCGAAGTTCACCAGGATGTTCTGCGCGTCGGGCCCGTAGGACCACAGTTCGTTCTCGTCCGGATTGCGCGTGCCGTGAACGCGCAGAATGGGATTGAACGTTGCGTACTGGAACCAGCGGACGAACAATTCGCGGAAGGCCGGATCTGCGGGGCTACCAAACACGAACCCGCCAATGTCCGTCGTCCAGTAAGGAATTCCGGAAACAGCGAAATTCAAGCCCGCTGGAATCTGTCGCCGGTAGCTGAACCAATCCGAGTTGATATCGCCCGACCATGCCGTTACGGCATTCCGCTGCGCTCCAGCGAACGCTGAGCGAGACAGAATATAGACGCGTTTCTGGTCTGACGCGCTCCGCTGCCCTTGATACACCGCTCCGGTATCGAGCAGAGGATAGACGTTCACATAACGGTCGCCGCTCCCGGCTGCCACTTTGTGATGCAGCAGGATGTTCTCTTCCTGGCCCTCCGTCTCAGGTTCAGTCGTATCCATCCACCACGCATCGAGGCCAATGCTGAACAATCCCTTGTTTACCTGATCCCAGTAGTATTTGCGGGCTTCCGGGCTGGTGGCGTCATAAACGGCCATCCCATCGGTGTGGAAGGGCGGTTTGGCATATTTGAATTTGTCTACGAACCACCCTTGGCTGCTCATGTAGTCGTAATTCGTCGATCCCGGTTCGAAGAACGGCCAGATGGAAATCATCAGGTGGAAATTCAGATTGTGAAGCTGGTCGACCATTCCCTTAGGATCGGGATAATTCTTGTTGAAGACAAACTCCCCCTTGCGATTCCACCAGAACCAGTCCTGCACGATGTTGTCGACCGGAATATGCAGCTCGCGATACTTTTTCGCGACACCGAGAATCTCGTCCTGCGACTTGTAGCGGTTCTTGCACTGCCAGAATCCATACGCCCACTTGCCGAACATCGGGGCCTGACCCGTCAGTTCGCGATAGCCGGCGACCACTTTGTCCAACTCCGGCCCATACAGAAAGTAGTAATCGATGACCTCGGCGACTTCGGAACTGACGTACAGATAATTCGCGAACCGGTTGTTGAACCGGCTCCGCGACATGTTGTTCCAGAAGATGCCATAGCCCTTGCTCGACACCATAAGCGGAACGGAGATATTGCTGTTGTCTTGCACGATGTCGACCGACTCGCCGCGATAGTTCCAGACTCCAGCCTGATGCTGTCCTAGACCGTAGAGGCCTTCATGCGAGCCATAGACATTGATGAAGGACTCGGCTCGATAGGTATCTTCGCCATTAACTTTCTCGGCCCGCATACTTCGAGAGGCTTCCTGAACGAGCGGACCGCCGTTTGCCTCAGCATAGGTAATCGCGCCGTCCTTCTTCGTCACGGTGATCTTCAGCAGGGACGTGGCAAGTGTTACGGCGTCATCGCCGGACTGCATGCTCCACTTGGCTGCCGGCCAACTGTCCTTGATCACTACGAAATCAGTTCGCTTGGGAAAGGTGGCGATCGGCGAATAAAGGACATGAATGATCGACTCTGAGCAAACCTGTACCTTGAGCGTTCCCGTCCCCATCGAGAAAACCACCCCATCCGCCTCCCGCTTGAAGGAGCGGACCGGATTCATCGGGCTCCACTGAGCATGGACCAACGTTGCTGGCAAAAAGATAAGAGCACTAGCAATGAATAAAAATTGCAGGGCACGTTTCATTCGAGTTTGTCTCCCGAACAGGTCATTACGTAAACGTTTACGGATGGCACCGCGAAGGATAGCACGGACGGGAATTCGGGAGTGTGATCGCAGGCGTAGCTAGCTTTGCCCGTTACAATAAAATGCACAAAATTCACAGCATATTAACCGCAAGCGGAACTAAAAACTCTATGCTTAGCCGTTGGCGATTCGATCCCACAAGCGGCAGAATAGCGGCGAAGGTCGTATTGGACCGGCGCGTCGCCCCCATTCTCGCCCGGCGGACACATCCATGAGTACTGCTACCAAGAGTCCGAGCCCCGAACCCGCCCATCACTACATCGTGCGCCGCACCGTCGAGGCCTGTCACATGGCGAAAGAAGCGGCCGGCGCCGCCGCCGAAGGAATCGCAACCGGTTCCAGCGCACTTCTAGGCTCTCTGCGCCAGAGAGAACGCGAGCTCGATACCCTTGACCTGGAAATTGACAACGGCGTCACCAGCGCCATCACGGAAGTTGAACCGGGCGAAGCCCGGGAGTTGCTCGCCTGCATGAAGTTCATGATCGGTCTGGAACGCATCGGCGATCTCCTGCTGAGCTTCGGCAACAGCGCCCAGTCGGTAAGTGGCCGCATCGACCCCGAAGACACTCGCGACCTGACCCAGATGGCGACGCTTTTGGAAAAAATGCTTACCGACTGCGGTGATGCCTTCTCAGAGCACGACGTCAGCAAGGCCGTAGAGGTCTTGCGCGCCGACGCCGAGATGGATCGCTTGCGCAACCTCATCTTCCTGCGTCATATCGAGAATCCGGAAAACGTTCACCGCCAGGCGAGTCTGCAGGTCATCTTTATGACCCAGTCGCTCGAACGTGCCGGAGATCACGCCAAGAACCTCGCAGAAGAAGTCTGTCATTTCGTCAGCGGACGCCCCGTCCGCCACGTGCTCATTGCCTATGACAAACCGGTGGAGCAGATGTTCATCGATTACCTGCGCCGCCGCGATCGCAAGGGCTAGCTGACCTTTTCACCGGCGGCAAATCTTGTAAATCCTTCCCGTCCTAGTAACCTTGATTCCTGCTATACGAGCCCGGAGAAATCCCTATGCGCTATGCATTCCTGGTTGAAACCTACGCGACAGAACGAATCAAGGTCGCGAGCGTGTGGAGTGAGTTCCGAGATGAAGACATGCTAGTACGCCCGAACGCGACTGATCCGCGGGGACGGAGTGTGCACGAGCAGATGGTGCATCAATGTGTGAGCGAAGATCTGTGGTTTCGGAACATGCTCGGAATCGATGTCGGTGCTCCTCCACTGCCTCAACAAGAGATTCGGATGGAATTCATCAAGCGCTATGTCGATGACAGTGGGAAACGGCTGGCTGCTCTCCAATCGAAAGACGAACGTTGGTGGGAGGAGGAAGTGAAGTTCTTTGATGTGACCAGGTCGCGGGCATGGATCATGGTGCGGAGGATTGCGCATACCTCCCATCATCGCGGCCAGTTGATGGCGATGTTGCGTATGCTAAGCCGCGACCTCCACAGCAACTACGGTCCGACGGCCGATACGGGCGGCTTGATGGCGAATCACGCGCCGACAATTTACGCCTACGGAAGCGTGGATGCGCTATTGAGCGGCAGCGAAAAAGCGCAGTTGCCCGGACCCGGCCCGAAGCCTGTCACCGACAGGGTCTGAAGGACTGGGATCCGGCGGCGAGAGGCACCGCCGAAAGACACCGTTTACTTGATCGTAAACGCCAATGTCAGCAGAGTCTTCTGCTCTACCTCATGTGCCTTGGCGCTGCCCGTAGCCGGGCTCGCCCCGGAACTGCGCTTCACGGTGAGCACCGGCCGATCGCCCACAATGCGTTTCACGCGCGGCAACATGTTGAACATGGCGCCCATATTTGCCGGTTCTTCCTGCACCCACACAATGTCAGCATGCTTGCCATGGCGATCAAATTCAGCCGCAACTTCGGCTTCGGGAAATGGATAAAGTTGCTCCAGGAAGACGATGGCCGTGCTGGTGTCTTTGCGTCTCTTTCTCTCGGTCTCGAGTTCGTGCCCGATCTTTCCAGTGCAAATCAGAATGCGTTCCGCTTCCCCGACAGTCGTGTCGGGGATGACGTTCAGGAAGTTCTTGTGGGTGAAATCCTCAATCGGAGAGCTGGCGTCCGGATGCCGCAACATGCTCTTGGGCGTGAACACGATCAGGGGCTTGCGCCAGTGCCGCAGCGCCTGCCGCCGCAGCAGATGGAAATATTGTGCAGCGTTCGAAGGCTGCGCAATCTGGATATTGTGCTTTGCCGCAAGCTGAATAAAACGCTCGATCCTGGCGCTGGAATGTTCCGGCCCCTGCCCTTCGTAGCCATGAGGCAGCAGCATTACCAGGCCAGATAGCAGATTCCACTTCGCCTCACCCGCACTGATGAACTGGTCGATAATCGCCTGCGCGACATTCACAAAGTCGCCAAACTGCGCTTCCCAGAGCACAAGCGATTCAGGATAGTCACGGCTGTATCCATATTCGAAGCCGAGTACGCCCGCTTCGGAAAGCGTGGAGTTATAGATCTCGCAACGCGCCTGGTCGGCGGCAATGTTTTCCAGGGGAACATACTCGTTCTCATTTTCGGTATCGATGAGAACAGAATGACGCTGGTTGAACGTGCCGCGTCGCGAATCCTGCCCCGACAGGCGAACATGCGTACCCGTTTTCACCAGGCTCGCAAACGCCAACGCTTCAGCCATGCCGTAATCAACGGGCCGTTTGCCAATACCCATTTCGGCCCGCTGCTCCAGCAGTCTCTTTACCTTCGGATGAATGCGAAAGCCGTCGGGATAGGTGGTCAGTCGGGTCGTCAGTTCGGCCAGTTCTTGTGGTGAGAGTCCGGTTTCTACTTCATACTCGGGACGGTACAGCCCTCCAAAATACTTATCCCAATACTTTGGGAGTTGGCGAAGCGAAGGCTTTTGCTTGATGCTTCCAGCCCTCTTCTGGGCAGTCTCGAACTCGGCGCGAATCGCATCCGCTTTTGCCTGAGCATCGGTTGCGCCAATATCGTCGGCATAGATCTCCCAGAGCTGCGGATGGTCTTTTATTTTCTTGTAGAGCAGCGGCTGGGTAATCGTGGGATCGTCCACTTCACTATGCCCATGCCGCCGATAGCCAATCAGATCGATCACAACGTCCGTGCCGAACTGGTATCGGTACTCCGTTGCCATCCGCGCGACGCGCACCACAGCATCCACATCTTCGGCATTCACGTGGAAGATCGGAATTGACTGCCGCCGCGCAATACAGGCTGCAAAGCGCGTAGAGTGCTCTTCGGTATAACTCGTCGTAAAACCGAGCAGATTATTCACCACGACATGGATTGTGCCGCCGACGGTGTATCCCGGCAGATCGGCATAATTCATGGTTTCCGCCAGAACCCCTTGTCCAGCGAACGCCGCATCACCATGCACCAGCAGCGGCAGATACTTTTCGCGCCCACCTTCACCCGTGCGATCCTGCTTGGCGCGAGTTCGTCCTACCGTCACCGGATCCACCGCTTCCAGGTGACTCGGATTCGACACGAGATGGATGTGAACCTTCCCGCCGCCGCGGGTCACATACTCACCGGTCGCTCCCATGTGATACTTCACGTCCCCCGATCCAAGCACGCTGCGCGGATCGACGTCTTCGAATCCGGCAAAAATCTCTTGCGGTGGACGCTTGGCGACATGTGCAATGACGTTGAGCCGTCCACGATGGCTCATCCCCATCACGAGCTCGATCGCACCGAGCCGCGAGGCGGTGTCGAGAACTTCGTCCACGAGCGGGATCAGCGCCGTCGTACCCTCAAGGGAGAAGCGCTTGCTGCCCAGATAACGCTGCTGCATCACCTGCTCGAAAATGTCCGCGCGAGTCAGCAGATCAAGAATGTGCTGCCGGTCAATCTCTTCATCATTGGGTTGAAGTCCGGCTTCCATGCGGTCGTACACCCAGCTGCGACGCTCCGGCGAATAGATATGATTGATTTCAATTCCAATCGTGCTGGAGTAAATGCTGCGGGCCTCTCGCGCGTATTCTCCCTCGCGTTCAAGTTCCGGTGTAGCTCGCGGGCGCAAGAATCCAAGGGGATCGAGGTCGCCCTCAAGGTATCCCCACTGCCGGTAGGCGGAGAATACGCGTTCCCGCTCGGGATTGGTTCCATTGGTCGAAGCACGGTCGAGCACCGTGCTGGAAGTCTTGGATTTCGGGGTCATAAGAGTGCAGGTTCTAGAATAACGGATGCGCCGACAAGCCAAAAGCTTCAAGGCACGGGCTGGCCAGAGGCGCGGATTCACGCTTCCGATCCCATCAAAAGTAACTTGTTCTGGATGAGTCGCTTGAATCAACTTCAGCACTTCGACGAAAGAGAACTGAGATGAGCAAAAACGGAATTCGTACCCCAACCCTGGTGGGTGTTCCGTTCGACGCACAGTCCTCGTACTTGAGAGGGGCGGGCGACGGGCCGCCCAGTATTCGCAAGGCACTACATTGCGACTCTTCCAACTCTTGGACAGAATCGGGCATAGACCTCGGATCCTCAGGTGTCTTTGAGGATGCGGGCGATCTCTCTTTCGGCGACAAAGATGCCTTCGATTCCATCGGATCAGCCATCCGCAAGGTGCTCGATGAGCGACGTCGGCCCGTCTCGCTGGGTGGCGATCACTCAATTACTTTTCCGATCGTGAAAGCATTCGCGACAGAGTATCCCGAGCTCACGATCTTTCATTTCGATGCTCATCCTGATCTCTACGACGAGTTCGAAGGCAACCGTTTCTCGCACGCGTGCCCCTTCGCCCGAATCATGGAAGCCGGACTGGCCCAGCGGCTGGTCCAGGTCGGAATCCGCACGGCTAACGGGCATCAGCGCGAGCAGGCTAAGAGGTTCGGTGTCGAGTTCATCGAGATGCGAACTCTCCCCGCGTATGACACCCTGAAGGCCGCAGGCCCGGTCTACATCTCGTTTGACATGGATGTCCTCGATCCGGCATTTGCGCCGGGAGTTTCGCACCGTGAACCGGGAGGCATGACCGTCCGAGAAGCGGTCGCACATCTTCATGCCATCCAGGGCGATATCGTCGGCGCCGACATCGTCGAGTTCAATCCCGTCCGAGATGTGGATGGGATGACTGCGTGCGTCGCGACCAAGATCCTAAAGGAAATCCTGGGCAAGATGATTCTTGGATAACGTCGGTCCCGCGCCGCCCGAATGCCTGTTGGACCGGGCCTTCAGTCTTGCTTCCAATCACAGAGAAAATCGTTTTTCGGGAGTACAATGCCCGGTCATGGAATTGCTCACCCTTGGGGCTGGAGGAGCCTTCGCTGCATCGTCGGGCGGATGCGGCGGAGGCGGAGGAAACAACCCGGTCGCGGCGCAGGCCGTGCGGCAGACCTCCGCATCGATCTGCAATTTTCACGTTGAAATCCTGATACGGCGGAGAACCTCCGCCGGCACGGGCAGCTGTTGAAACAGGGGCGGTACCTAGTTATGAAGAAGATATTTCTCAAGTACGTGGCGAGTTGTTTTGCCTGTCTGCTTCTTGCGGTGACTCTCGCGTGCTCCAGGAATGCCGCGCAGAATCCGCAAGCGGCAAGCATGCAGGCCATGCCGGTCAAGGTGATGGAAGCCAAAGCCGTGCCGGTCAATGACAGTTCGGAATACGTCGCTACTGTGAAGTCGCGGGATTCGGCCGTGATCATGCCACAAGTCGACGGGCAGATTACCCAGATCTTCGTGCACTCCGGTGACAAGGTCTCCTCCGGCACACCTATGATGGAGATCGATCCGTTGAAACAACAGGCCACTGTCAGGAGCCAGGAGAGCGCGCGTGCCGCTCAGGAGGCCCAGCTGAATTGGGCGAAGCAACAGTACCAGCGTGCGGAAGGTCTCGCCGCTGCCGGCGTCGTCAGCAAACAGGATCTTGATCAGGCGAAAGCCGCCATGGACGCCGCCCAAGCTCAAATGGACGCTCTCGATGCTCAAGTCCGCGAACAGCAAGTCCAACTCCATTACTACAAAGTCGTAGCCCCCCGGGGCGGAATTGTCGGAGACATTCCGGTTCGCGTCGGCGATCGCGTTACGAACATGACCCAGTTGACTACGGTCGATCAGCCGGGAACTCTGGAAGCCTACGTTTACGTGCCTGTCGAGCGCTCGTCGCAACTGAAGATGAACCTTCCCCTGCAGATTCTGGACAGCAGCGGCAAGGTCTTGGCCGACACGCGCATCAGTTTCATCTCGCCGCAAGTTGATAACACCACGCAGACCGTACTAGTGAAAGCGCGCATTGCGAACGGCAACGACGCGCTGCGGCAGTCACAGTTCATCCACGCGCGGCTGGTATGGGGCACGCACCAGAATCCTGAAGTGCCAATTCTGGCCGTCTCGCGGCTCGCAGGACAGTATTTTGCATTTGTAGCGGAACCGCAGAACGGCGGGGCTTTTGTTGCGAAGCAGAGGCCTCTCACCATTGGTGAAACCGTCGGGAATAACTACGAAGTGCGTGCTGGCATCAAGCCCGGAGACAAAGTGATTGTGTCCGGAACGCAGTTCCTGCTCGACGGAGTCCCGGTGATTCCGCAGACTTGAGCACTTGTCATTTGGCGATTGGCAATTAGCAGTTCTGTATTCCCGTATAACGCTTCCGCCAGCTGATTGCCAGTCGGCGATTGCCAAGTGCTGGTTTGTTTCGGGGGCTGATCTTTCATGTTTGTCGACTTCTTCATACACCGTCCCGTGTTTGCAACCGTTTGTGCCCTGTTAATCATCCTCGCCGGGGCGGCGGTCATCCCGTCTTTGCCGGTTGCCCAGTTTCCCAATCTCGCGCCGCCACAAGTCGGTGTCTCCAGCTTCTACATCGGAGCCAGCGCCCAGACAGTTGAAAGCGCTGTCACCATTCCCTTGGAGCAACAGATCAATGGTGCCGAGGGAATGAAGTACATGACGTCGACCAGCGGGAACGACGGATCAAGTGGCATCACTGTCACCTTCGATCTGACCCGCAATCCCGATCTTGCCACGGTCGACATTCAAAACCGCGTAAACACTGCCCAGGGAAGGCTTCCGGGAGCGGTCAAAGCAATCGGCATCACCACGCAGAAAACCTCGCAGAACTTCGTTTTCGGCGCCGCCGTCATTTCCGACAAGAACCAGTACGACACGCTTTTCATGAGCAACTATCTCGATGTCTACGTCCGCGACTCGCTCAAACGCATTCCAGGCGTAGCCGACGTCTTCATCTTCGGCGAACGGAAATACTCCATGCGTCTTTGGCTCGATCCCGTGCGCATGGCCGGGCGTGGCCTGACCGCTCCGGACGTTGTCGGTGCTCTTGCAGAACAGAACGTGGAGGTCGCTGCTGGACAAGTCGGACAGCAACCCGCGATTGCCGGGCAGCAGTATCAGGTGAGCGTGCGAGCAGTCGGCCGCCTCAGCGAGCCGGCACAGTTCGACAACATCATCCTCAAAACCAATTCCAACGGGACCCTGGTGCGCTTGAAAGATGTCGGCCGCGCCGAACTCGGAGCCGAGAACTACGGCTCAGCTCTGCAGTTCAACGGGCAGGACGCTGTCGGGATCGCCGTGACGCAGCTTTCCACGGCCAACGCGCTGGATGTCGATCGCAAGGCTATAGCCGAGCTTGATCGTCTGTCGAAGAATTTCCCCCCGGGTATGCATTATCAGCTGGCGTTTGACACGACGGATGCGGTGGGCGAGTCAATCCGCGACGTGCTCAGCACCCTGGGCACGGCTATCGTGCTGGTCATTCTCGTGATCTTCATTTTTCTCGAAGACTGGCGGAGCACCTTCATTCCGGCAGTGACCATTCCCGTGTCGCTGATTGGAACGTTTGCCTTCGTAAAGCTGCTGGGCTTCTCCGTCAACACGCTGACGTTGTTCGGAATCACGCTCGCCACAGGCTTGGTCGTCGATGATGCGATCGTCGTCATCGAAAATATCGAACGTCACATTCAGGAAGGCCAGCGAGACCCACGCAAGGCTTCCTCCGAAGCCATGGGCGAAGTCACGGGAGCCGTGATCGCGACTTCGCTAGTACTGGTGGCAGTCTTTGTCCCGGTTGCCTTCTTCCCCGGCACCACGGGAATTCTCTTCCGGCAGTTCGCGTTGACCATCGCCTTTTCGATCGCAATTTCCGCTTTCAATGCCCTTACGCTGTCGCCAGCCTTGTCGGCACTGCTGCTCGGCCGAGAGCACGGCGGAAAGATCTGGTTGTTCCGCGAAGTCGACAAGATCGTTGCCGGCACAACCAACGGGTACCGTCGCTCCCTCAGGCTCATCCTCAATTACAAACTGGTGGCAGCTCTGCTCTTCTTCGTTGGTCTCGGGCTGACTTATTTCGTCTTTACACGCGTGCCGAGCGGATTTGTGCCCGATGAGGACCAGGGCTACTTCATCGTCGTCGTGCAGGCACCGTCGGGAGCCTCACTCGAGTACACCAAATCCATCAACCAGCAGGTCACACACATCTTGGCCAGCATTCCCGAGGTCGAGAGCACCTTTTCCATTGCCGGCTTCAGCTTCTCGGGAGCGGCCGCAAACCAGGGACTGATCTTCGCATCTTTGCGGCCCTACTCTCAGCGCAAAGGCGAAGAGCACACCTCGCTCGCGATTCTTAATCGCGTTCGTCCGATGCTTTTTGGAGTGCAAGGAGCAATTGTCTTCAGCACTCTCCCGCCGGCGGTGCAGGGCCTCGGCAGATTCGGCGGTTTTCAATTCCAGGTGCAGGACCAGCGCTCGCACCGGCTCGAAGAACTTGCCGGCGCTACGCAAGGCTTGATCCGCAACTCGACTCAGCGGAAAGATCTGGTCGGCCTCTACACGCCGTTCACGGCCAACGATCCACAATATATGGTCACCATTGATCGTGAGAAGGCGAAGAGTTTGCACGTTCCCCTCTCGCAAATCACCGACACGCTCGGCATCTATATGGGCTCGACCTATGTAAATGATTTCGATTTCAATAACCGCTCCTACCGTGTCTACGTACAGGCCGACAAGCAATTTCGCGCGACCGCAAAAGACATGAAACAGTTCTATGTTCGCTCCGACACCGGTGCGATGGTGCCTCTCGACAATCTGATCACCGTCGATCAGACCACGACGCCCCAGGTCATCAGCCACTACAACCTGTTCCGCTCCGCTGAAATCGACGGTTCGGCGGCGCCTGGATATAGCTCGGGACAAGCCATTGCTGCGATGGAAGATCTCGCCAGGAAGCTGCCGCAGGGCTTCGCCTACAGCTGGACAGGTCTCTCGCTGGAGGAGCTTGAGGCCGGAGGCACCTCACTGATCCTGTTTGGGCTTGGAACGCTGGTCGTTTACCTCACGCTCTCCGCGCAGTATGAAAGTTTCGTCCTGCCTTTCATCGTCCTGCTCGCGGTTCCCATGGCGTTGCTGGGCGCGCTCGGTGCTCAGTGGATTCGCGGTCTGCAGAATGACGTCTTTTGCCAGGTAGGACTGGTGATGCTCGTCGGACTCTCCAGCAAGAACGCGATTCTGATCGTCGAATTCTCAGAGCAATTGCGAGAGCGTGGGCTGCCACTCGTGGAAGCAGCAATACAGGCGGCGACCATCCGTCTGCGCCCGATCCTGATGACGTCGATGGCCTTCATTCTCGGTGTCGTTCCCTTAGTCTTTGCCACCGGCGCGGGAGAGAATGGCCGTCACTCCGTGGGAACAACCGTGTTCGGCGGGATGATCATGTCGACGATCCTGAACTTGTTCTTTATTCCCGTGCTGTACCTGATCATTGAAGGCTGGAGAGAACACGGAAAGGCGCCCGAGCACAGGTAATACCGTTGTCGTCGCAGTGGAGGCCGGCTTTAGAGCAATTAGCCGACGGTTCCCCTTTAGCTTCCCACGCTCTGCTGTACGGCCGTCGCGACATAACCCGACGGTTTCTTGTTGCCATCCAATGAGGCTTCCAAAGCTCGTTTCCTCTTCCGGGCTTCCCGACGGCGAACCTTGGTCATCCATTCCCGCGAATACATCGTGCCACGGCATTTTTGGGAACCACAGTGGCATGGGGCCGGATCCTCGTCATCGTAAAGGTTGTAGTCCCAGACCAGCTCTTCTCCGGGCTCAATGTCGCGCAGCGCAAAAATCCAGACACGGCCCTTGATCTCATCGACCTCGCAGTTGGGATCACACGAATGGTTGAGATAAGCGCCAAGCCCGTGACCGTCGATGACAGTCTTGCCGTCCTCGAGTCCGTAAAGGTAGGTGCGCGATGCGCCTTCGTAGCGCCGGTCGGCCTCTTCGGGAGTGATGCGCTCGCCGTCGTACTCAACGACGCGAGCTCCTTTGCGGATTGCGGCGGTAGTGTAAACGCCGACAGAGTGAATGGGCGATGGGCGAACAACCAGAGGCATGCACTAATTTCGCACGATAGATGGGTTTTTTGGAATCTAGAAAATGCTACAAAGTCGAAAATTAAGACCGACGAAGTAACTCCCTGAGGGTGCCCCGGCCGCCTACGGATCGTAAACCGAGCCGCCAAACCCCTCTTTCCGAGCCGCCTCCTGCATGTCTTCCAGCGCCCTTTGGCCTTGTTCCAGCTGCGCCTTCATGGTGTCGACTTCCTGTTGCTTCTGCTGCTGTTTTTCATTCCATTGGGCGCAGTTGGCGACGCAATTTGCGCCGGCATAGTGTATGGACTCGCTTGTCGTTTTGATGTCCTCCTGCAGTGCGGCGATCGCGCTCTTCTGCTGCAGGATCTGCGCTTTCCACTGCTCACCTTTGGCCTGATGGTCACCGCTGTCCGGTTGAGCATTCTCCGGCTCTGAGCTGGTGGAGCGCGTTGAGACGGGAGTCACATTGGCGCGCTCAGGATTATCGTCATCCGTGACCAGATGAGCCGTCTTGGCCGGCGGTGTAGCCGGCGTCGTGTCGGAGGCCTGCTTGTCCGGAGTGGATGGCTGCTTTGCCTGCTTCACTTGCGCTTCTTTTTGCTGCTTCTTCAATTTCAACTGACGGGCGATCTCTCCGAGAGACGGAGGAGCAGGAGCCGGTTGCTGCTCCTGAGCACCGCCCTGCGGGTCCTGGGCGGCGGACTGCTGGTCCTGGCCGTAGGAGATCGAGAACAGGATCACGCTCGCCGCCAATGAGGTCAAGAATCGTCGCATGAAAAGGCCTCCCCAATTCCGTTCGGGGGGACGGAGACTCGGAAGATCCTAGCGAAGAGCGGGGGACGATTCGAGGTTACTTTAGTTCACGAGAACGAAACCTTGGCTGACACAGATCGTGGATGAGCCGGTCCAGCTTCTGGAACAGCGACTGATTCCCCTGCCGCGGATAGCTGGCCAGCGCTTCACGAAACTGCGGCAAGTTGTAGAGGAATGATTCCACCCGCTCCTTGTTCAGTTCTTCCCAATAAGCACCGTATCCGGACTTCTGCAGCCAGTGGGCGTTGAAAATCTGCTCAAACTGGTGGCTGACGGGGACAGCCAGATACGGCTTGGCGATGTGGAGCGCCTCGGTCAGCAGCGAGAATCCGGAGTTGGCGATAACGGCGCGCGCATTGACGAGGTCCGCGAAGAAGCCGTCGAGCGAAGGTCTCTTGTAAGTGATGTTGCCATCGACTCCCTCGCGCCCGAATCCGTAGGCTACAAACCGGCATCGGATTGATCCGAGCAATTTCGCCAAGCTCGGCGCGGGCGAGGTTACGTAGACCAGAACGTGCTCACCCTCGGTCGGCGTCGCATCGAGAATCCGCTGGCGTAATAGAGGCGGGAACAGGAACGTGTTGCGCTTGCGGATTGGAGCATTGAAGAACGAGATGACCAGATAGGCATTGGCACGCGGCGTCATCAGCTTTGTCACGAGTTTGGCGGCCGCTGCGTCGCGGCGGTACTGCCTGGGATACGAGACCGCGACATTGGTGAGGCAGTGCTGATTGTCGATCGATATAACCGGGAGATGCCGCTTATGACCGATGTGGCAGGTCAGCGGCTCGAAATCCGTGATGACGAGGTCAATCTTCGCCACGTCGACAAGCGCATTGAGTTGATGAAGACTCTTACGCGCCTGAGGAACGGTTAGCAGGTTCCTTGCGATCGTCCGCTTGTAGCGGACGCGGTTGTTCACGTACGCGAAACGGAACCCGTAGATCTCGGTGACGTCGAAGTTGTCTTTGAGATTCTGCAGGCCGCGGTCGAATGAAGCTACGTGGACACTGTGGCCTTGCACGACGAGGTAGGTCAGGACTTCCCGGGCGCGGGTGGAGTGTCCGGCGCCCTCGCCGTTGACGCCATAAAGGATGTTGGCCATGTTAGACGGGGAGTATAGCGCGTTGCGCGAGCGCCTGTGCCCGAAAATAAATCGTGCGTTTCGTCCAAAATATTGAAAACGTGAGGCTTATCAGGTTTTGCTGGGGATGATTGCCCGCAAAATATTACAAGCAAAGAGTTTACTCGTAAAATATTCCAGAATAAAGACTTCCAGTACTGTATCCGCACCTTGACCTTTTGTTTGTTTTTTGTATCAGGCCATGCAAAATATTGAATTTGAAAGACTTACAAACTCCAGCGTCCCGCTTGTCCCCGCAAAATATTGTCAAAGAACGAGTTAAGCGCAAAATATTCCAGAATAAGGGGTTAGGTTGCGATCCCGGATCGCGTCCTCCGCTTTGCTCTGGTTGATAGCTTTGCGATAGGAATCCCGCACACAAGGCCTGCTCTGCACTTTCGGCGGTCGGGGTCAAGGTTGTTCGTCAGAAAGACGAGGATCTTGCCTATGGGAAATTCTGCGATGCTTGGAACCGACTGAGCTCCTTTTGGAACGCTATGCCGACGGCTTGATGTTTTGATTCACGCAGAAGAAGTTTGTCGGATCGTACTTCTTCTTGATGGCGGCAAGGCGTCCGTAGTTGTCGCGGAAGGAAGCCTGAATCCGTTCTTGTCCTTCGTCCATCATGAAGTTGACGTAGGCGCCTCCTGCCGAGTAGGGGTGCAGCGCGTCGTAATAGTTCTTGCACCATTCGGTAATCTTCCCCGCATTCGCTGGATCCGGGTCAACTCCGACAATGACCTCGGCGAACAGAGCCTCGCGAAAGCTGTAGGCCGTATCGTTTTTGCCTACGCGTTGCGCCGCGGCGTTGACAGGGTAGAGGTGCATCGTCGAGAGCATGGTCGGCAGTTTCGAACCGTGTTTGACGTGCTGCGCGATGGCGGCGTCGCTCAACTCGGTGAAGTTGTCGGCCCGCCAGTACCATTGCATTCCGGAGACAAACAAGGCGTCGAAAGCGCTCTGCACGGCAGGGAATGGGGCGGGACCAACCGCATCAAGCAGGGGTGTTCCCACGCTGCGCATGGGTCGGGTAGCTTTCTCGGTGGCCTCGGCGCTCGCGGTGGAGCACCAGACGATCCCGCACACCATCTTCATGTGAAGGTTCTGGGGAAACGTTGGCGCAGGCGGGACCACAAGAAAGGCAAAGAACCCGTTCACATCTTCAGGAGCCGTGAGAATGAATTCACGATAGGCCTTCAGGACATCGGCGGACTGCTCAAGAGGCCAGAACGTGGGCCCGAACTGGACCATGCTGACCGGATGCATCCGGAACTCGAAGGAAGTCACGACGCCGAAGTTTCCGCCGCCTCCGCGAACGGCCCAGAAGAGGTCGGCGTTCTGCTGTGCGTCTGCAGTGACGAATCGTCCGTCGGCAAGAACCATATCGACGGAGAGCAGGTTGTCAATCGTGAGGCCATATTGGCGCGTCAGGTAGCCGATGCCTCCTCCCAGAGTCAGTCCGGCAACGCCGGTGCTGGAGATGAAGCCGCAAGGCGTCGCCATCCCGAAAACATGGGTTGCATGGTCCACGTCACCCCAGACGCATCCCGGCGCGACACGCACGGTACGAGTTGCCGGGTTGACCCGAACCCCTTTCATCGGCGAGAGATCGATTACCAGTCCGCCATCGCATGTGCCCAGACCGGCGCCGTTGTGTCCGCCGCCCCGAATCGCCGTGAGCAATCCGTTCTCGCGTCCAAAACGGACGGCCGCGATCACGTCGGCCACATCGACGGCACGCACGATGAGCTTCGGCCGCTTGTCGATCATTCCGTTATAGACTTTGCGGGCAGCATCGTATTCGGCGTCTTGCGGTTGGATAAGCTGTCCCCGAATGGCTACTTTTAGTTGTTCGATAGACTCTGCCATGGATGGTTTCCCCCATTTCTCTTGTTTCGCAAGACGGTCCCCACAAAAGCTCACCGAGCACCAAACAGAGTTCGAATTGGCCCCTGGCGTAGCCTAGCCGATCATTGGCGTCAAATCCTAAGGCTAGTATCCCGGCAAGTCAATCAAGGCCAAGGAACCTGGGGCTGTCTTAAACGCCGTTTCGGACAAGCGGGTAACTCGACACTCTTCGGGGGATGCCCGGCAAGTATCTCGTCAACCCGCTGGCCGACAGAGACAATGGTCCCGTTCATGAAAAGATTGCCGGCCGATCCCTTGGCATCCTCTTCATTCGGTTCGCAAGGCTTGCATCGGATCGATCCGCGACGCCCTCCAAGCCGGAAGCAGGCAGGCCAGCACCGCCGTGGCCAGCAGCGTTGCCGCCACAGCCGCAAAGATTGCCGGATCGAGCGGCCGAGTTCCGTAGAGCATCGACTGGATTAGCCGTACTGCTCCGACACTGGCGGTAAGGCCAAGCACGAGCCCGTAAAACGCCGGACGCAGGCCGGCGCCCAGCATCAGGCGGACAACCTCCCCGCGTTGTGCACCGAGAGCCATGCGAACGCCGATCTCTGGGGTGCGCTGCGTCGTGAGATAAGAAAGAACTCCATACAAACCTACGGAGGCCAGTATCAGCGACATCACGGCAAAGCCGATCACCAAGCTGGCGCTCAGGCTGGCGTTGCCCAGTGATTGTTCAATGATCTGCTCCATCGTGAGCACATCGGAGACCGGAAGCTGGGGATCGAGCTCCGCGATTAGCTTCTGGACCGGAATTGAAATACTCAGCGGATCTGCAGTGGTCCGCACCGCCAAGGCGAAACCCGGATCGTTCTCGCCGTTAAGAACTGGGAAGTACTCGGTAACCATATCCGGCTGACCCAACTGATACCGCGTGTCGGCCACGACCCCGACGATTTCGAAGTCGGCATCGCCACGCACGGAGTGAAGATGCTTGCCAATCGGACTCTCTCCGGGGAAGTATTGCCGCTTCAGCTGGTCGCTGATGATCACGGCCTTCGGTTGGCCGATGCGATCGGCGTTGGTAAAGAAGCGTCCGCTCAACAGTGGAATCTGCAGCGCATTGAAGTAGCCGGGGTCGGCCGTGCGAAACAAAGCCTGGGGCAGGGTTACGCCTGGCGCGATTTGAGGATGCTCGGGAATCGTGAAGAGGTCGTCGCCGCCGTATCCGTCAGCTGGCAGCGTCGATCCAAGAGCGGCGGCACGCACGCCCGGCAGGGCGCGTACTCGCTGCAGCAGGGTTTCGTTGAATGTGTTTTTCTTCTGGGGAGTGTCGTATCCCTTCATGGGGAGGCTGTAGCGCATCGTGAGGACGTTCTGCGTAACGCAGCCCACATCGGTCGTACGCAGCCGCCAAAAGCTCTTGAGCAAAAGACCGGCAGCGATTAACAGGACCACAGTCGTCGCAATCTCTACCCTAAGTAGCGTCTTGCGCAACGCCGTGCGCGCCTGGCTTCCGGCTGCGGCGCGCGAGGAAGTCTCCATCGCCGCGATCGCACTCTTGCTTGTCGACGAGATTGCGGGCAAAAGTCCTGCCAGCAGCGCCGCTCCAAAGACGAGCGCACACGCAACCGCCAGCACCACGCCATCAGCATGGATACTCTGCAAGGTGGGAAGATCGCTCCACTTGCTGACAAGCCACTTCGTTGCCGCGAACGAGAGCAGCACTCCGACCACTCCGCCCGCAATCGAAACCAGCAGGCTCTCGATGAGCTGCGCGCGAATCAATGTGAACCGCCGCGCCCCCAGAGCGCTGCAGACTGCGATTTCTTTCTGTCGGGCCGCCGACCTCGCCACCAGCAGGTTCGCTACGTTGAGACAACCGATCAGCAGCATGCAGCCGACAGCGCACAGCAGGATGATGAGCGGCTTCTTCACATCGCCTGCGAGATCCTCGATGAGGGTGCGTGAGGCCACATCCTCGGCTACTGGCGCATGCAGGTTCAGCAGATGCAGTTGGTACTGCACGGATTCCACTTGATTCAGGGCGCTGGCCAGGCTGACATCCGGCCTCAATCGAGCTACAACGCGGCTGAAGTGAAAGTCATGATGCGTGAGGTTCTCCGCGTTCATCGCTGCATAGGGAACCCATAGCTGAACCTTGGCGTCTGGGTAGGTGAACCACTTCGGAAGTACGCCGATGACAGTGTATGGCTTGCCGTTGAGGTGGATTTGCCTGCCGACGATCGACGGATCGCCGCCGAACCGTCGCTCAAAGAGAGTCCACGTAAGTAGGACGGCGTCTCCGTCCGGACGATCTTCGCTCTCTGTAAATGTGCGCCCGATGACCGCCTCCACTCCAAGCAGAGGAAACAGGTTCCAGCTCCCACCTCGGGCCTGCACCATATCCGGCAACTCGCCATGCACTCCGGTCAGGTTGGATTGCCAATAGCGCCACGCCGCCATGTCTTCAAAACCGTGGGTCTGCGCGCGCCAGTCGTAATAATCGGCGGGAGCGACGGGATTGTAGTTGAACCCCTGGGCATTGTCCTCGGGGTCGCGGAAATGTTCATAGATCATCACCAGGCGATCGGGATCGCGGAAGGGAAGCGGTCTGAGCAGGACTGACCGCATCACCGTGAACAGCGATGTGGTTGCGCCGATGCATAATGCCATGACGATGATGGCGATCAATGAAAAGCCAGGCGACCGAAACAGGGTGCGGATGCCGATCCTCACATCGCGAACAAGATTCTCCAGCGCGTTCCAACTCCAAACCGCGCGAGTTTGCTCGGAAATGAGACTGGGATTGCCGAAAGCACGCAGGGCCGCATGTCGAGCCTCGTCCCGAGCCACGCCCCGCTCCCGCTGCTCTTCTTCCTCCACATCAAGGTCAGATTGCAGTTCCCTCTGGATGTCCTGATCCCGTTTCCTGATCTGCGACCACATGTCAACTCTCCTCAGCAGTGGGCCACATGACTCGCGCCACAGCTTCCGCCATGCGCTTCCATTCGGATTCCTCGACCACAAGCTGTTTCCTGCCCTTGTCCGTGAGACGGTAATACTTGAATTCCCGATTGCGATCCGGGGCCATCTCCCATTTGGAAGCGACCCATCCCCTTCGCTCCAGCCTGTGCAGCGCAGGGTAGAGCGAGCCGTGCTGCATCTGCAGAAAGTCGTTCGTAGTGCGCTGAATATGCTTGCCGATCTGGTGCCCATGAGCAGGACCATAAAGAAGAGTTCGCAAGATCAGCATGTCGAGGGTGCCTTGAAGAAGGTTGGCCCGTGGTGGTGTCTGCGTTCCCATGGAAGAGATTCGACCGGCAATTGAAACAATGGTAGACATTCGACCATCGGCGGTCAAGCCCTCTCAGCGGATTCGCCGGGTGCGCCGTGTTTTCAATCCTAGCCACAACGGCAGGGGTTTCTTTGGGAGATTACTCAGGTAGCTGGTAGCGGACAAAAAGGGCCTGTCACCTTCTACAGTGCTCACCCGAAAGACCCATTGCTAACCTGCACTCGAAATCGAGATTTCGTGCGAGGCCAAGGAGGCCGTATGCGCAACCATCGTATGGCTGTGTCAGTTGTGATTTTAGGTCTGCTCTGGATCGGTGTTCTCGGATGCTCGCGTCGGCCCAACGACGAAGAGAGCTCAGTGAACCTGTATATCCGATGACCGCCGCATTGCTCGTTGCCAGTGCATGAGATCGCCACCCGCGCTCTATTTTTTAGGCTGTGTATCGGACGGTTTCGGCGGGGGCATGGCTCCTTGCTGTTCGCTAGTAGGAGGGACGACGCCCTTAATCCGCATGTAGGTGACAAGGTTTCCGTAGTGCTCCATGTTGTGGCCGATGTTGGTGCTGAGTACGGCAAACTTCGACACATTATTTCCGAAAAAGTTTACGGTTTGCGTGGCCGCTGCATCGCTCATGGAGTCGTACACCTTGTCACAATAGGCGAAACCTTCCTTAAGCGCCGCGACTAAGTCGGCTTTTGAGGTTTTGGTCTTCTCGATGTTCAAGCCCGGGTTTTTCTCGCCGGAGGCGGTGGAGCAGAAGAGGTACTGGGCATCGGCCAGATGTCCGACGATCTGTCCAAAGCTGCGGACGGTATCGGCGGGTTTGAAGCTGTAATTCTCTTCGGGCATTTTTTCCGCGGAACGGAGCAGGATTCCCTTTGTTCTTTCATAGCCGCGCTTGTTGATGGCACTGAAGGGATTGTCAGAGGCCTTTTCCTGAGAAAAGGCGGGGAGAGCAAGGACACACAACAGAATTGTCAGCACAGTCTTTCGCATGGCTTCTCCTTTTCGAGGGGCAAGAAAGGGTAGCAGAAAAGTGGAAAAAGATTGTTAACGGACAGGAACGCCGGTCCTTGTCATGTCAGTGCCTTGACGGGTCGGAGTGAGACGACTTGCTTGGCTCGCTGACGGTCGAAGGAGGCCGCACCACCTGATGTTACGGCTCCGGTTGCTGCACCGGCAGGGCTACGGTGTCGATTGTCGCGGGATCGTCACGGAGCTTGATGTAGAGGGTCTTGCCTTTTGGCGGCGGAATGGCGAGGGCATCTTCGACGAAGCCTTCCGGGACTCTGACAGATTCGACAAAGTCTGCATCGGCGCTCACCGAATCCAGAAGGAAGAGCTTATCGCCGCTCAGGGTGCATTGTTTTTCAGGCACACAGTGAACTGCCCGGAGGAGAGGAATTCGCACCAGGTTTACAAGCGGTTGCCAGTCGCCGTTGATGCCGTCGGCGCTGACCGGGCGGATTTTCAGGGGACCGAAGGCGGAAGGGCCGAGCAACTTCATCGGGTCCAACTCAGCGAGCACAGTCCTGGAATCCTGCATAGTGAGGTTGCCATCTTTGAAGCTCAGCAGAACGCGGAAGGACTCGTCGGCGGTCGCGACTTCGATCTTTTCGGTGGCCGAAAATGTCTCTGGAACCTTTGTCTTGAGGAAGAAACTCAGGCGACCATCCTGAGGGAGTTCTTCCCGGCTGCCGAGGCGGACGGCGGGAGGCGCGGACGGATCAAGCTGGATGCTCTTGGTCAGAATGGTGACGGCGGGCCGCCGCGCTTCGACCTCGCTCTTCAGATCAAGGATGCGTCCGTCTTTCAGCGTGACGTGTACGACAACAGAATCACCGGGGTTAAACTTGGCCTTGACAGCGGCATCGGCGGTGACCAGTTTTAGTTCGTCCTGTTGATTGGCGCGTGTGAGCGAATCAGGTTGGAACTCGAGACCGCCGAATTCGAGGCTTGCCACCTGATCGAGGCGTGTACCTTTCAGCAGGCCGTCGGTATCGCCCGCGTGGATTGCGAAACTGTCTAGCCGTGCAGCTTCGGCATAGGTGTGAAGCGGAATCTCGTCGACCTCGTGCAGGCCGAATTTCCTGATCTGCATAGTGACCCATCCGGCGCCGGCTTTTTGCAGCGGGACCTTAACTTCCAGTTCATCGGGTTTGGGACTCTTCCATTCAATCGCTTGAATCTTGCGCTGTACATCCTTGAGACTTACTTCGCTGACGCAGCAGGCATCCTGCGATTGCAGGTGGAGCGTGTCCTCGCGGCCGACAATAAGGGCGCTGGCATCTTTGGAGGCTACGATCCACTGGGCGGGGCGCGGTGTGCGCAAGCGGTAATGCGGGCCCTCGAAGGTGTGGAATCCCCACTGTCCGCGAAGGGTGCCAGTGACCTCGCCATCGAGATCGGCGGATTGCAGCGGATGGGTATCGATGGTGAATCCTCCCAGCAGGGGATTCGGTTGTGCCGGCAGGTCGATGGGGGGACCGTTCTTCACCTCGAGGTGAAGAACAATGTCGTGGGCCAGTTCGGTGGCGAATACCAGCGGAGCACCATCCGCGGAGAGCAAGAGAGAGGGTTTCCCCGCGCACAACACTTGCGAGGCATCGACTGCGCGAAGCGGGGGAGGCGGCGACGGCTTGACGGGCGGCAGCCCAACCACGAGTACGGACTTGGGATTGCGGAATGACGGAGGATTATTCAGGCGCAGGTTGAGTTCGTTCTCCTTCGGCAATGCCAGCGCCGGAATGTACTGATACTGCGCTGTATGCGTCGTGCCTAAGATGCGGACCAGATCGACGACGGCGCCGACATAGGCGCTGTAATATCCACCGCGAGCCTGCGGCGTTGCGCTGATCTGTGCCAGGAGATCGGAAGACGGGCCTGAGGTTAGAGTAGCGACCATGGTCTGGCTGTGCGCGTCGTCGAGCACAAGTTGATCCGTGTTCTGCGTAAGGCAGGGAATCTGCTGGGCAGTGGGCTTATCGAAACATTGCTGATCGAGGCGGATGTTGAGGCTGCGCGCCAGCAAAGTTGTGTGTATCTTGAGTTGCTCGGGATCGGATGTGTAGGTCTCGCGCACTGCGTCGAGGTAACGTTCCAGCCTCTGCCGATCAAGCGAAGCCTGCTGCAGGTCCTGCGCCGCGCGGACGAATGCGCCGGGTTTGCCACGCACGGCCGTACGCAACGTGCCGAATGCGCCCCCTGTTTCAGGAGCCAGGAAGATCAGCGCTTCTTCGGCTTCGTCGGGCACGGTGACAAAAATTCCCTCGTCGTGCACAACGCGAGTCCAGGTTTCCACGCGGGTAAACCAGGAATCTGGCGGAGGATTGGTTGCACCGCGAAGGAAAGCGATGATCATCAGGTAACGGACGGACTGGCTGTCGGGCAGGTCAGGATGTACCCAGAGACGGTCTCCGGCCTGGAGGTTGGGAACTTGGGCGATGGGCAGCGTGGTCCCTGCGCGTTGGACCCGGACTTCAATTTTCGGGCCGATCAGATCAAAGGCGGCGTTCTCGGCGCTGGATGGGGTAAGCGCGAGCCCCAGCAGGAGAAAACTCAAAAATGCGGATGTCAAAAGACGACGAAAATTATCGAAGATGAGACCCGTGAAGCGCACTACTCCCTCTCACAACCAGGATTAAGGAAAGCTCAGCGACCGGAACAGCTATTTTAGCTGATGGACGGAGGTTCCAACCTCTGGAAGGTGCAGGTAATTCCGCGCGTTGCGATAGCAGACATCCTGAATCAGACGGCCTAAAACCGCGTCATTGTCAGGCAGTTCGCCGCGGGCAACATCCTGGCCAATGACGTCGCAGAGAATGCGGCGGAAGTACTCATGCCGCGGATAAGACAAAAAGGAGCGTGAGTCGGTGACCATGCCGATGAAACGGGAAAGCAGGCCGACGTTGGAGAGGGCATTGAGTTGGGCGGTGATGCCTT